>ULNT01044219.1_pt1 | contig 118913 bp, 116 predicted proteins | sample 1952001 | NCBI WGS metagenome assembly ULNT01 (sample SAMEA4835585, study PRJEB28245) | human gut metagenome | biome: gut microbiome; material: fecal sample | place: Denmark | collected 2008
AACTCAATCTATAATCAACTTCTGATTGAGCCTTGTTAAAGTTGTTATATGCTACAACAGCACCATCTCCGGAACTTGTTAAGGCAGATTGTTTTTGAGTACCGCTCAAAGAAAGACCACCATTTTGTTCCCGAAGAGAATTCAAATTTGTATGATATGTTGATTTGTAATCGTTCCAAATATTAGATGTTTTTTTTAATTGAGCTAAAGCAGTATAATAATCAGATTTTTTAGCTGCGGTGTAAGCTTCTTTAGTTTGAGCAATCGAATTTGTTAAACCCTCTTTAACCATTATACTATTCTGTTTTGCAACATATTTTTTATATCCATCGTTGCCATAAATTTTTCTAAGGTTTACGGCATTATCAGATGAGCCATACTTGAATTCGTATTCAGATATAATTTTTGTTTTTAGAGCTGATATACCCACAATCGTCCCTTATTAATTTCCTATATTTATATAAAGTTTTTTACTGAAAAATAATTGCTTTTTTGTTACAAATATTCATAAATAAAATTATAGCTTTCTAAAAAGAAAAGTCCTGCAATTTTTTGCAGGACAATATTTCTACACTAACTATACTAACCTATAATGAATTTCACATTCTTCTTTATTTTCTGAGGAATCTCTACATTAAACTTTTTTTACGATGCCTTTTTATTAGGAGTTCCGTATTTGCTTCCCATTTTTTGTGCAATAACTTTAATAATGTTATCGTAGTTTTGAGAAACATCGTTACTTATCCATAACCAACTTCCCATTTCTTTATCAATTTTAGCAAAATCTTCTTTGCATTGGTCATAAACACCTAATTTTTCAGCTTTATCACGTAATGCTCTCGCAATTTGTTTACCATATTTTTTCTTTTGAGATGCATCAGCGTCCCACATAAAGGCTTCCATAAATGATTCACCTTTTTCTGCAGAGTGATATTTGTTCCAACCGAGAACATAATCCATAACATTTTCTTCATTGATATTGTTCAATACTGCATCAAAAGACTCACCAGTTCCAATACCATCTATTGCATCATAGTATTTATCAATTTCAGCTTTCATTTCCGGAGTAAAGTTATCAACTTCGCCAGTCTCAGCTTCTTCCTTTGCTGCTGTTGTTTCTGTTGGTTCTGTTTCTTCAGTATCTTCTGCACCTTGTTTAGGTTCTGTTTTAGGTGCTTCTTCTGGTTTAGAAGTTGTATCAGTAGCAGGTGTTGAACCTCCATTTGCCGTTGAAATTGAATCTCGAACAACTTTATTTACTTCCGCTTCAAGCTCACTTACCTTTTGGTAAGCAGTTTGAGGGTCTAAATCTTGCGAATTTTTTAATTGATTTAATTTATCTTCGCATTCTTTAAGTTTATCCAAAGCTTCTTGAATTTTAGCTTTTTCATCTGCTGTTATACCTTCAGTTTGAAGTTTAGCATTCAATCTTGCCTTAGTCGCTGTAATATTGTTTATACAAGTATTTAAATTTTGGCTTGTTAATTGATTCAAAGCCGGAGCAAGTAGTGATTGAGCTTGTCTTAGAACTGCACCTTGGTCAATACCTGCATTTGGTAATACTTGAGAAGAATTAAATCCCCCAGGGAATCCCCAAGTTTGTTGAGCAATAGGGTTAAATGACAAACCCAAATTATAACCTGCGTATGATGGAATTGTACTAATTTGTGTATCACCACCGTAATTAGTGTACATCATTGGTAGCTGTGACCAAAAAGGAATATTTGCAAGTGAAGCATTTGTAACTGCCATAATCTTTTCCCCGTTTCTTTATTTCGTTCCCCGTACTTATATAAACAATTTTGAGATTGAAAAATTGCATGCCCCACTTGCGTTTTCATGCTTCAAGACCGTTGAAAACTACTAAAATCAATACTTTGAGAATATTAAACTGCTTTGTAATATTTCTTAACATATATACAAATAGAGTTAGTATTTACAATTCACTAAAACTATACACTACACACCAATCCAATTAAAATAACCGATTACCAAGCCTAAAACTGCAGAAATTCCAAGATAAAATAATGGGTCATGTTTTTGCTTTAAACTTGCAACTACAAATGCGACTAAAATCAATGTACCTAAAAGATGTAAGTTTGATGTGAATAACAATTTTATCCCAACGGCTGATAATAAAGCACAACCCGCAGGTTTTAAACCTCTAATTGCACCTTTAACATTTCTGTTTGTTCTAAATTTATCAAGCACTTTATAAACAATAGTTACAATAATATATGATGGCAAAATTATTGCCGTTGTAGCAATCAAAGAGCCCAAAATTCCGGAAGTAGCAAATCCCGCAAAAGTTGCGACATTCACACCGATAGGTCCTGGAGTAATTGATGAAATCGCAAGCATGTCAGTTAATTGTTTTGCAGAATACCAATGATATTTTTCGGCAATATCATATAAAAACGGCAAAGTCGCATAACCACCACCAAAAGAAAACACTCCGACATGGAAAAATTGTAGAAATAATTGAATAAATAAATTCATCTACTCTTCTCCTTTCTGTTGAGCAATCTTTTGCGCATTTTTCTTATCTTCAAATCTTTGGAAAATAATTCCGGAAATCAATGCCAAAATTACAATCAATGACAATGGAATAAGTCTTAAAAATGCCAAAATTAAACAAATAGCATAAACAACAACTGAAAATTTATCAACCACACATTTTTTCCACATTTCTTTTACTGCAAGAAATAATAAAACAATTACACCAATTCCAACACCCCAGAATATGTGCTGAACAGTCGGTTTATTAACGATTTCGCTAAGAATTGAAGCAAGTAAAACAATTGCTAAAAATGCAGGCATAACAATTCCGATAATCGCTGCGATTGCACCTTTTCGTCCTAATAGTTTTCGACCGGTAAAAATCGCTGTATTTGCTGCAATAATCCCTGGGAGGCTTGCTCCAAGTGCGTAAAATTCACACAACTCATCACTTGTAATCCAATGTTTCTTATCTACAAGTTCACTTGTTAACAGTGGCAGAATTACGTATCCACCACCCAAAAGCAATGTCCCAACTTTGAAAAATGTTTTAAAAATACTATAAAAAGACTTTTCCATATTTTCAGTATCGCATAAAAATTTAGCTGTAACATATTTTTAATAATTTTTAAATTTAGGCAATTTTTGAAAAGAAAAATACTTTATATAAACAGGTAAGGTTATTATATTTTTGTGGAAAGGTATTAATAAATGTCAGTAGAGTTAAATACAAATTTGAGTGCTATTGGAAATAATAAATCATCTTCATTATTAAATAATACATCATTTACATCTGCTCAAATACCAAATAGTGTATTTTCGGCAACTTCAAACAATAACAACCCGTTGGCGCAACCTGTTAGCGGAAATTATGAAGAGGATATTTTAATGCCGGATTTCTTAAAAACAGAAAACGCGTTAAAACAAACTCAAAATACTCAAACTCCAAACCAATTGCAAGCTCAAACAGATAATACCGCTCAACAAAATAACACTACAGAAACTCAACAAGCTCAGCCACAAATTGATGAGTCAAAATTGACAAACAGTCTGCTTGCAAGAGATAAAAGCCTTGCATTCACTGACAAAGGCAATATTTACAGAAAAACTTCAACTGCAAAAACAGGTTTAGCAATCTTAGGTTTCTTAGCACCGGCAGCAGGTAAAATTATAGATTTATTTAAAGGTGGCAAAATTTCTGAACTATTCAAGTTCAAACAATTAGCAATCGCTTGTCCTACCGTAGCTTTAGCCGGTTATGGCGTTGGTAGCCTGATTGATGGTTATATAAATTCAAACCGAGCTAAAATAGCTGATACTGAACCAATGTTAAAAGTACAACAAGATGTTTCAACTCAACAACCAACAAAAGATGCAGCTTAAAAAAAATTTTCCATTATTCCTAAATGAAATTCCTTACAACAAAAAAGAGCTAAGAATTAAATTCTCAGCTCTTTTTAATAATTTGAATAAATTATACTAATTCACTAATTTTGCCTTCAACCGAGCTTCTGCTCTTGCAATTGCAGCTTCTGCACGTTTTGCATCAAGTCTTGCATTTGCTTCTCTCAAACGTCTCTTAGCACGTTCAAGAGCCTCTCTTGCCCTTGCTTCGTCAATTTCTTCACCAGCTTCTGCCAATGTTGTCAAAACAAGACACTCTTCATCTTTGAATTGCAAAATTCCGCCCATTGTTGTGAATGTTTTAAATTCATCACCCTGTTTAGCTCGAGTAACCCCGATATCAAGAGCAGTCATTATTGGAATATGACCTTTTAAAATACCGAATTCACCGTCAATGCCTTTAGAGTAAATTTCATCAACATCTTCGTCAAAAACAACCCTTTCTTGCGTAATAATTTTTAGTCTCATAATTATTCCTCAATAGTTTTTGCTTTTTCAACGGCTTCTTCAATTGTTCCTACCATGTAGAAAGCTTGTTCAGGTAAATCATCATGTTTACCCTCAATAATTTCTTTAAAGCCACGAATTGTATCAGAAACTTTAACATATTTACCCTTGATACCGGAGAATTGTTCTGCTACAAAGAAAGGTTGAGATAAGAATTTTTGAATTTTTCTTGCCCTATTTACAGTTTCTTTATCTTCTTCAGATAATTCGTCCATACCTAAAATTGCAATAATATCTTGTAATTCTTTGTATTTTTGTAAAATTTCAAGAACTTTTCTTGTAACTTCGTAATGTTCTTCACCGATAATATTTGGATCCAAAGCTCTAGAACTTGATTCTAACGGATCAACTGCCGGATAAATACCCAATGATGCGATATTTCTTGACAATACAGTTGAAGCATCAAGGTGAGCAAATGTTGTAGCCGGAGCAGGGTCTGTTAAGTCATCTGCCGGTACATAAATTGCTTGAACCGATGTGATAGAACCGTCTTTTGTAGAAGTAATTCTTTCTTGTAATTCACCCATTTCAGTAGCCAATGTAGGTTGGTAACCAACGGCACTAGGCATACGCCCTAATAGGGCTGATACTTCAGAACCGGCTTGAGTAAATCTGAAAATGTTATCAATGAATAACAACACATCTTGTTTTGAAAAATCTCTGAAATATTCAGCAGCGGTCAAAGCAGACAAACCTACTCTCATTCTGGCTCCCGGTGGCTCATTCATTTGACCGTATATCAAACCAACTTTGTCTAATACACCACTTTCTTTGAATTCATTCCAAAGGTCATTACCCTCACGAGTTCTTTCGCCAACACCACCAAATACTGAAACACCATTGTGGGCCATTGCGATGTTGTGAATCAATTCTTGAATCAATACGGTTTTACCAACACCGGCACCACCAAACAAACCAATTTTACCACCCTTTTGATATGGTTGTAAAAGGTCAATCGCTTTAATACCAGTCTCAAGAATTTCAACATCTGTATTTTGATCAACCAATTTTGGAGATTCTCTGTGGATTGGAAGATAAGTATCAGTTTGAATTTCGCCCTGATTATCAACTGCATCTCCTACAACGTTAAGAATTCTTCCTAAAATTGCTTTACCAACCGGAATTTTAATCGGTTCATTTGTATTTATAACTTTCATGCCACGTCTAAGACCATCAGTTGAAGACATAGCAACCGTTCTAACCTTGTTAGAACCAAGCATTTGCTGAACTTCTGCAACAACCTTAGTTCCATCATCTTGGAACATATTTAATGCTGTATATATATTCGGCAAATCTCCGCTAGGGAATTCAACGTCAACAACCGGTCCGATAATCTTGGTTATTAAACCCTCTGTTGCGGTTAATGTTTCCATATTACCCTCTCCTTATTTCGTAAATCTTACTTTCATATTATACAACAAGAAAAATTTTTATATAATATAATATTTATTTGAGAAATTAATGTTCCTTAATAGATTTTGCAACCCGTCCATAAGAATATTGAAAACATTTGAATACTAAAATAGAGCCTTGTTTTGAAGACTCTATTAAATATAATGTCGATGGGGGGAGTCGAACCCCCACAGCTCTCGCCACATGCACCTCAAGCATGCATGTCTACCATTCCATCACATCGACTTAATCTAATGCTTAATGATATTTTCATCTTATCATAAAACTAAATAAATTTCACCACAAGTGAAATCACGTACATCATAAACAAGTACAAAGGTAAAAAGTTTAATGCCAAACCAACCAAAAAGAAAAAGGAATAAATTCTATCATAATTTTCTAACACTCGATAACCATATATACCTTTCTCATCATAATATCGTTTTTCCCACATCGAACCTATCAAAAGCATTAAAACTCCAATAATCATCGTTTTATAAAAACTTACATAAGGAAAAATAATATGTTTCAACATATTGTCGAACACAAATTTGTTAAACTCAAATTTGATATTTAACTGAGAAGCTGCAAGTCCTAACATTACTATAAAAACTATCATAATTAGAAGATTTACATAACCAACTAACGATACAACATTCCAAGTAATAAGTTTTTTAAAACGAGTAATTCTCATATTCTAATCTTCTTCATCAAAGTTCAAATCTAAAGAACCGGCCGAATTTTCTTCCTCTTCTTCAACCTCTTCTTTTTCTTCTTCAATTGTCAATTTATATTCCATAATATAATCGTCCATTATGAAACCCTCGCCAATTTCAGTTTCAACAGAACTAATTGTTTCAAAATTCCAACCTAAATATGCTTCAATTGCATTCGTATTATGTTTATTTACAGTTAATCTAATTCTGTCGTAATTATGTTCATAAGTAAAATTTTTAATCAACTCAAAGACTTCTGAACCATAACCACAATGTCTATACGTATGCAGAATATAAAGTTTTGACAAGAATAAATAATCTGGCTTTAAAGATAAGCCCACATATCCAATTGTTTCTCCCTCAGCTTTGATGAAAAAATAAGTATAATTTTCAGATTTAATCTGTTCTCTTATAGCATTTTCAGACTGAAATTTTTCCACCATATATTCAATTTGTCCAAAAGACAAAATATCTACCCAAAATTCATGCCAGACACTAGAAGCTAACTGTGCAAGTACAGGAATATCAACGCTTTCAACTTTAATCAATTCAACCATAGAAATAATATAACACAAAATGTTAATTTTTGGTTAAAAAATCGCTGTTTTTAGAAAAACAGAATAATAATATAAATGTAGTTAGAAAGAGAAAGAAAAGAACGAAAGGAGTTCATTATGAGATTCTTAATAAAAAAAACACCAGACAACTTTATCAAATCAGTAAATGATGAAATTAGTTCAATTTTGAACAGACATTTTGACAACTTGTATCCAGAATACGGTTATGATGAAGATATGAATACTCTTCCAATGCCTGTTGAAATTACAGAAAAAGACAAAGAATATGATATCAGAGCAGAACTTCCTGGTGTAAAAAAAGAAGATTTGGATATTGATATTGACAAAAACAACATCACCATCAATGCTAAAAAAGAAGAAGAAATCTGCGAAGATAAAAAAGCTTATAAAAAATCCGAATTCAAATATGGTGAATTTTCAAGATCAGTTTACTTACCACAAGAAATTGATGTTAACAAAACAGAAGCTAAATTGGAACATGGTGTATTAAAGATTTATGCTCCAAAACTTGTTGCAGATAAAGAAACAACAAAGAAATTAACTGTAAAATAATTTTATAAGAGAGGTATTAATATTTATTGTTAACACTTGACTTTTTGATGATTAAAAGGTATTATAAAATTAATGTGTTTTAGCATATTTAGGAAGAAGATTCATCGATTTTGTTAACTCCTTATCAATGGACTTCTTCCCCTTTCAAAAGACCATGTCCCCCGACATGGTCTTTCTTTTTGCTTAAATAAATTTTAAATAACATTTATTACCCGATAACCGGAGCAACGAATGTTCTTGTTGCAAGTTCTTTATCAAGATTGAACAAGGCTTGCTTATCATCACCAATCAATCTCAATTTTGCAAGAACAGTACCAACATTAGATTCCTCTTCAACTTGTTCTTTTACATACCAGTCTAGAAAAGAAATTGCAGCTCTATCACGAACTTCTTCTGCAACGTCCATCAATGAATTGATAGAAGATGTAACGTATTCTTCGTGTTCAAGGATTTGTTCAAAAATTTCCAATGGAGACAATCCTTTAATCACAGGCTTATCAATTGAAGAAAATTCAAGATGATTATTACGAGTAATTACATAATCATACATACCCATAGCATGTGCTCTTTCTTCTTGAACTTGAACGTCCAGCCAATTTACAAAACCTGTAAGTTTAAGTTCTGCAAAAATGCCTTTCATTGCTAAATATAGATATTCAGAATACAATTCTTTATTCAATTGTACATTAAAAGCTTGTTCTAATTTTTTGTCCATCATAATATTTTCTCCTTTTATTTTTCCATTGTTTCAACAATAGTCTTAGCCAATGCTTCAAGTTCTTCAACTTGGTTTTCTTTCATTGCAGATTTTAAGGTAACTTTATTGCCGATAATTTCGACATTTTTCAATTTAGAAACCAATTCTGTCATCAATTTTCCGGAAGCAGGAGCCCAAGAACCGTTTTCAATAATTGCAATCTTACGATTTTGAAGATTGTGATTAACAATATCATGAAGTAAGTTTTCCATTGAAATAAATATTCCGTTATTGTAAGTAGCAGAAGCAAATACAATGTGTGAATATTTAAACGCATCTGCAACTACAAATGAAGTATCAACAACAGAAGTATCAACAACTTTGATATCTTTAACACCTAAATCAGCTAATTTTGAAGCTAAAATTTCAGCAGCATTTTGAGTTCCACCATAAATTGAAGCATAAGGAATCAATACAGATTGAATTTCCGGAGTATAAGTTGACCATTTCATATATTTATCAATATATTTGTCAAAATCCTTTCTCCAAACAAAACCGTGAAGAGGACAAATCATTTTTATTTCAAGATTTGCAGCTTTTTTCAACAACATTTGAACTTGAGGCCCATATTTACCAACAATATTTGTATAATAACGTCTAGCTTCGTCCATATATCTGTGTTCAAAATCTACTTCATCTGCAAAAATATTACCATCAACTGAACCGAATGTACCGAATGCATCAGCAGAGAATAAAATCTTATCTACTGTATCATAAGTAACCATAACTTCCGGCCAATGAACCATTGGAGCAAACACAAATGTCAAATTGTGTTTACCTGTATTCAAAGTATCCCCCTCTTTGACAAGAATTAATTGTTCTTCCGGAATTTCAAAGTCAAAAAATTGAGTAATCATTGTTTGAATTTTTGCATTACAAACAACTTTTACATTTGGATATTTTTTCATAATGCAAGGAATTTCAGCACAATGGTCCGGTTCCATGTGATTGATTACCAAATAATCTAAATCTCTATCACCTAAAACATGAGCAACATTTTCCATAAATTGGTGAGAAACAGACTTGTCTGCAGTATCTAAAAGAACTGTTTTTTCGTCCATCAATAAATATGAGTTGTATGAAACTCCGATAGGCACAGGATATACACCCTCAAATAATGATAATCTTCTATCATTTGCACCTACCCAAAATAAATCTTTTGTAATTTTTTTTGTATTATACATAATCTTTCTCCTACAATTTTTCAAATAAATAATAGCACAAAAATAAAATTGGGAATAATTCCCTAAATTATTATATAAAGTTATTATAGCTTAAAAACATCTATTTAGATAACAAATCTTTCTTCATACAATTATAAATCTCAAATGTCATTTTGCAATCATTATCTGCTCTGTGGTGACCGGTTGAATCTACGTTATAATATCTCGCAACACTATCTAATTTGTGACTACTAATTGGGCAAATTTTTCTTGACATTTTACAAGTATCAACATAATTATTTGATAATCCTTTATTAAAATATTTTATTCTTTTAGAGTGAATAAAATTTATATCAAAATGAACATTATGCCCAACAATGATATCTTGTCCAATAAAATCGATGTAATCATTCAAAACATCTTTTATTTGAGGGGCAGCAGAAACCATATCATTTGTAATCCCTGTGAGTGAAGAAATAAATGAACTAATTCTTCCATTTGGCTTAACAAAAGAGGTAAAAGAATCAACTATTTTGTCATTTTTAATTTTTAGCGCAGACAACTGGATAATTTCATTCATCGTCGGAGATAAACCCGTAGTTTCGATATCTATAACAGTATAATTTTCTGGAAGTTTATTAACTTCTTGACCTTTATTTAAAATATTTTGTTCCATTGTATTCATATTTTATGCCTCTTTTGATTTCCTTGTTGCAATCGTTAAAACTCCGAGAAGAATTAAAATTACACCCTCACAATTTCTAAATGTCAAATGCTCATGAAACAATAATACACCGAAAAATATTGCAGTTAAAGGTTCTAAAGCTCCAAGAATTGCTGTTGTTGTCGGACCTGCAAGTTTGATGGATACATTAATTGTTTCAAGAGAAATAATCGTGGGCAAAAGTGCTAAACCAATTGTGTATAACCACAAAAGAGGTTTATCCAGCATTTGCAATTGTGTACAGAACTTTAAATTAACAATATAAACAAATAACCCGAAAAACATAACATAAAAACTCATTTTTGCTCTATGAACATGTTGAATTGCTTTGATTTTCTTAACTCCAACAATATAAAGTGCATACAAAAGTGCTGATGCAAAAACAGTAAAGACACCTTTGATATTCAAACTCATATCCGGTTTTCCTTTATACAAAAGGCAAATACCGATACTTGTCACAGCGATGGCAAATAGTCCTGTTTTTGAAATCTTTTCCTTGAAAAAAATTGCCATAATTATTGCAACTAAAATCGGATAGATAAATAAAATTGTACAAGCAATTCCAGCTTCAATGTAGTTAAAAGCATCAAACAAAGTTAAAGATGAAAGAGAGAAAAGAATTCCTAGAACAAATAATGGTAAAATTTCAATTTTGTGCAATTTGAATGACATCTTTTTAGCAAATTTTAACCACAAACCATAAATAGTAACTGCAATCGCATAACGATAAAACAATACCGAATTTACTCCTATTCCTCCTGCATACAAAGGCAAGGCAAATAGTGGATTTGTACCATAACTTGATGAAGCTATAATTCCATTAATTATTCCGGTTTTGCGTCTTTTCAAATTTTTAACTATCCTCAAAAAAATATATATTCTGACTAAAATTATATAGCAAAATTTTATATTTTCCTAAGCCAATCAGAAAAAATTTCTAAAGCTTTTCTAAGTTGTTCAAAATTATTTCCGTAACCGATTCTCAAATAACCATCAACCTCTAGAGTTTCACCAGGGAGAATCATAACACCGGTTTCTTCTTGCAATTTCTTACATAATTCTCCAGACGGAATATTTTTGTTATATTTTACAAATGCTGTTGTTCCTCCTTGCGGTTCAACAAGATGAACTAATGGTTCAGAATTCGCCCAATCAGTAAGAATTTTTTTACCTGTAAGAATTTTTTCAATATTTCGTTTTATAATTTTGTCTTTATTTTCAATCGCCAAAGCCGCGAAATAATCATCTAAAATTCCAACACTAATTGTATTGTATTCCCTTTGGTGATTGATTTCGTCAATAACCACTTGATTAGCACAAATCCAACCTAATCTTAAACCTGCAAGAGAAAAAACTTTCGACATACTACCTGTTGAGATACCTTTTTCATAAATATCCGCAACTGAAGAAGAAAAAGGATTCCCGCAATGATTTAATCCACGATAAACCTCATCACATAAAACATACGCATCAGATTTTTTTGCAATTTCAACAATTTTTAACAACATATCTTCCGGAATAACAGCCCCCGTAGGGTTATTAGGATTATTCATACAAATAATTTTTGTATCATCACTAACCAGTTTTTCCAATTCCTCTAAATCGGGTAGCCAATCATTTTTTTCTTTCAAAAAGCATAACTTAACATTCGCTCCGATTGATTTTGGAATCGAATAATGTTGTTGATATGTCGGAATAATTGACACAACTTTATCGCCTTTTTCAATCATACTCAACATTACAAGTTGATTTGCACCAATTGCTCCATGAGTAATTGTGATATTATCTTTAGTTTGAAATTTATACATTTTTGAAATTGAGTCTTTCAAACGGGAACTTCCGTGAATATCACCATAATTCAATTTCCTTTTGAAAATCTCAGAAATATGTTCTTCTCTATCATCAGTGATTTCTAAGAGTTCATCAATTGACAACGATTCAACACAAGTGTCTGCCAAATCATACACTGCATCTTTTTCATATAAATTAAACCACTCTTCCACCTTAAACTTATCAATTTTCATATTATTTCTCTCTTATACTTTATAATTTATCTCGTGTTTATCAAATAAAGAATTCAAATAATCTCTATTAATTTCAAATTCCCAATCAGAAAATTCCATATTTGTACCATGATCAATTTTTGAAGAATTATATTTGATATGTTTTCTGGAAAGTTCTTTCAAAAAATTAGAAAAAACATCATTTGCTCTTTGGGTTAAATATTTGTCATCAGATGAAATTTTTCCCTCAATTCTTGGCTTGAAAAATGCAACATCTTTTCTTAATTCATTAAATATTGCACCTTTAGATTTTTCTACATTTCTCAAATTATTCAAGATAAAACCTTTATCCTCATTTATAATTTTAAACCCGAAACGAGTATAAAATTGAATTGCTTCTTTTAGGGAAAATAAATTAAATCTATTAAATTTGTTTTTGTGAAATTCCATAAGAGCAGCCAGATTTAAAACTTCACCAATACCCTGATTTCTTGGGTCGGCAGCCAAAGAATCTCCAATCATTGTTCGAGTGTTAGAATCTAAATAAACTTCGTAACTTGAAAATTTTCCCTGATGATTTTCGGCAATAATAGATGGTGGAGAATATTGACAATCTTCAAGATTATAAACCTTTAATGGTTTTTTAGTTTTATCAAGCGCCACAAATGGTTTAAAATATTTAACACCTTTATTCTCAAAAAATTCTATAGGTTGTCGTCTTAAAATTTGAAAATCCATGCTTTTATTAAATCAAAACTTAGATTTTTTTGCATGTAATTTTTAACAAAAATTTATATTATGCTAGAATATTATTATAAATTTACCTCTAAAATAGCAAAGGATTATACAGATGAAAGATTTGAAACTCGGATTGAAACTTTTTACAAACCAATTAGATTTATATAAACACAAAGCAATTGAATTATGGGAACAAAAAAAGTTTTCTTATATTGAAGTTTTTGTAAACCCTGACCAATTAAATTTCTTGCCGGACTGGGAAAATTTCAAAAACAAATATTCAATCCCCTTTACAATTCATGCCCCACAATATAGTGAGGGTGTAAATCTTTCACAAAAAGAATTTGAAACTGAAAACAAACGAATTTACGCACAAGTAAAAGATTATGCTAAAGCACTTGATGTAATGTATATCGTAGCACACTGTGGAATGGACGGAACAATAGAAGAAACTGTTCGCCAACTTAATAATATTGATTTACCGGCACAAGTAAATGTTGAAAATATTCCATACTGTTCAAGACGTCACCCTAATATGTATTGCCAAGGTTCAATTGTTGAAGAAATTGAATACGTTAAAAATAATACAAGTTGCGGATTCTGTTTAGATGTCGGACACGCTTTTTGTTCAGCCGTAAAACTAGGATTTGACCAATACAAATACATGGAAAAATTTAATAATTTAAAACCTGATTGTTACCATCTGAGTGACGGACGTATAAATGAAAAACATGATGTTCATTTACATCTTCCAAATGGTGATTATGATTGGCAACGAATTATGAATATCTTAAATTCTGACAAAAATATGACACTTGAAACTATCCTAAAATCATCAAGCACACTTGACGACATTCAAGGATTTGAACAAGATGTTACGTATTTGAATAGCCTTGAACACCGTATTGCACAAGCAATATCTTAATCTAGCTTTAATTGGAATAGTCTTTAGAGCTTGTTCAACAGTATCTTTTTTGATACCGAGTTCAAGTAGTTTTCGCCTATCGTAATTTTGCTCCGATATTAAATATGCCACTGTTCTAAAATTGTAATGTTCATTTTCTTTTTTTAAGAATTTATGAATATCTTCAATTTTATACGTTAAATTATCATTTTTTAGAATTGATGAAATAATATTTGCAGTAGAATTTCCATTATCTTTTTCAAATAAATGGATACTATCTCCCAACAAAAATTCTAATGTTGGTTGGTTAGTAATTCCTAAAGATTTCATTGCTGCATGTGGGATTTTTAATTTTATCTTTTTAAATTCAAAAACATCCCAAATCTCTTTACACTTTTTGTCCAAAAACTTTTTCGCAGTTGCAAATTCTCTTTCATGTCCGTACTGCTTTTTTAATTCTTTTATTTTTTCAACAGAGTTTTCGTCAATCGCTTTTGCAAGCATTAGTGCAATTTTTCGGACTTTTTGACTAGACATTTCATCATTCAATGAATAATTAGTAAAGCCAAAACTAACCCCGGACAAATTATTTTCAATATCATTTATTTTGCTAAAATATTTAACACATTCAGTCAAAGTTTTAGGGACTTTGCGCTTATTTATTGCAAAGTTCAACACTGGAGAGATGTTCTTTTCTAAAATTGCCGACACATCTCCAAAAAGATTATAGTCTGAATGTTCAGTCAATAATTTTTCCATGCCTGTATTTTCCCCTGTATATTATTAAAAAATTTTCAGAGGTAAAAATTGACTATTTTTCAAACATTGTTAAAAATTTTTAAATTGCAAAACAGGTACCATCAGCTCTTGCTTTTCTTGTTCCAAAAAACATACTATCATAATTTATTACAGAGTCAGATGTATATTTCATATTTTCTTTATCAATAGTAGCTTTTGTTTGCATAATAAAATCATCTGTCATTTGTTGCATATAAAAATCAATTCTATTACTCTCGTAATATGAAATTCCGTCCACTGGAGCTTTTTGAATGTAAATTTTTTTATTTTCATCATCTAGATTAAAAATTCTAAAATATTTATTCTTTGAAACAACACTATTATCTTGATTATAAATAATTTCTTCAATATCACAACGAATTTTTTTCATCTGATTGAATTCCGGTACAAATTGGTCAGCAAAAGTAACCGATGAAACTAAAAATAATATTCCAAATATATATAAATATTTCAATCGCATTCTATACTGACCTAATAAACAAGCATAAATGATTTCAACATTCGACCTGCACCATCGCCTTTTATAGAAATGACTTCCAAATTGTTTTTATAATTCATAGAGGTTGAACTTCCGCCATCAAAAGCCATTGCTCTATCTAATCCATAACTTTTACACAACTGTTGAACTTCATACATATCCATAGGATTTTCGTCTGTGATAATAAAAATATGACATTCATCATTACCCTTTAATCCAATCACTGTTCTAGATGTTTTATGCAAAACAGAGGCTGATTCTCTTACAACTTGTCCCTCAGAATTTTTCACAATAAATCCCTCTTCTTCTAGTCTTAATTCCGGAAGAATCAATGGACCGCCTTGCGCAGAAGTAATCAACGTACACCCAAACGGAACATCTGATTTGTGCCCAACTATGCTATATTCAAACTTGTTTCCACACTGCATAACTCTAAATTCTGAACGGTTTAAAATTGTATTCATATTTTTTCTAAAAAATGGATTCGCAAGCAATGCTTGGTTAAACATCGGATCGGCAGAGGTCATTTTATCTGTCACAATATAAGAAATTGTTTTTCCATTCTTAGGGTCAAAAAAGCCTGCATTAACAGTAAGTGTAGCATTACCCTTAATATGAGCTTCTCTATTTGTTACCAAATCTTCTGATGCTACAAATTTAATCTTTTTCTTGATTTTTTCACCTTTTAATATGATATGGTAAACTCCATTATCTTTATCTATAGAAATCTCTCCAACTGCAAAAGCCGGAGCAGAAACCAATGATAAAATAATAAAACTTACAAATAATTTTAATAATTTCATATTATAAATCCTTTGATTTGTAGAAACCGCAAATAGCAAGCATAAACGCTACAAGTGGAAACGTTGCTGTAATATATGGTGATAAAATTTCTTTTTCTGCCAATAAGTCAAAGAACGGCAAGGTTATATAATAAACAAAAATACAACCGATAGCAATTGTAAAACCAACAAGTCTTTGTTCCCTCGGCTTGCTAAATCCTAATAAACTACCCAAAACTGCCAACAACACACACACAAATGGTGTCAAATATCGTTGCAAATATTTGTTCAAAAAGTAATTATATTCTTCTGACAGCTTTTCTGTTTTTAATAATGATACATATTTTTTCAAATTTACATTATTAATATCACGTTCCTTCATTGAAGAATAAGTCATAAGAGTATAGGCACTTTCAGCAGATTTTCCACTCAAAATATTCATCTTATCAATATGTTTAACATCTATATAAATACCATCACTTGAAATCTTATAGTTTGAAATATCTTCTAAAACCCACTTATCTTCATAAGCTTTTCCCTTTTTTGCAGCATAAATATTTGATAACTGGTGTACATCTTGATAAACTTGGCTTGAAAAATCTAAAACAATAACGTTTTCCAAATCCCTACCGATAGAACGAGATACAATCACCGCCATCAAAGGGTGACCGGTTTTATCTTTTTGAGTATAAATATATTGATTAGAAGCGACCTGACCTCTAATAGCCCTCAATTTTGCCTCTGCAACCGGAGTTCCTTTATCAGAAATCACAAAACATAAAAATGAGCAAAACAAACTCAAAACAACAACAGGCACAACAATTCTAGGGAAAGACATTCCAACTGCTCTAAAAATAGTAATTTCGGAATCTTTACTCATTTTATCAAAAGTAAATAATGTCCCTAATAACAAGCCTACAGGAAGTGCTTTGTCTAAGATTTTAGGCAATTCATTTATCAACAACAAAACTGCCGTTTTAAGCCCATAATCACCTGCTAAAGCACCTTTAATGGTGTTTAACAAAATTTCTGGAGCAATCCAAACAATAGTAAACAGTAATACCGCAACCATTGTAGCCATAAAAACTTGTTTGAACATATACCTGTCATAAATAGTAATTTTAGGAAATTTAAACTGCATTATAACTTGAAGTCCTTTCCTAAATAGAATTCTTTAGCAACAGGGTCAACCGCAACTTCTTGACTCTTACCTTGAATTTTGATTTTTCCGTCAAAAATTACATAAGCCCTGTCCGTAATAGATAAAGTTGCTTTCGGGTTATGGTCAGTAATTAAAACACCCAACCCCTTATCTTCAGACAATTTTCTAATATTATCTTTAATTTCACCAATCGCAATCGGGTCAATACCTGTGAACGGTTCATCAAGAAGAATAAAATCAGGGCTTGCAGCCAAAGCTCTCGCAAGTTCAACCCTTCTTCTCTCACCACCTGACAGAGAAATCGCAGAAGCACTGCGCAACCTTGCAACACCAAATTCACTAAGCAACTCTTCTAACTTTTTCTTCTTTTCACATTCGGTCAATTTGTCATTCATCTGTAAAACAAGCTTGATATTATCTTCTACAGACAAACTTCTAAAACTTGAAGCTTCTTGTGGCAAATATCCAATTCCGGCTTTTGCCCTAATATGCATTGGCCAAGAAGAAATTTCTTCACCATTTAATATAATACTTCCTTTGTTAGGTTTTACAAGCCCAACAACCATGTAGAAAGTCGTTGTTTTTCCAGCACCGTTTGGACCCAAAAGACAAACAACTTCACCTTTATTTACATTGAAAGAAACATCATTTACAACGCTTCTATCACCGTATATTTTTATAAGATTTTTTGCCTCAATTCTCATTTTATCCCCTTATAGTATTTAAGAACATTTTAAATAAAAAAAAGACATATTGCAAATAAATAAAATCTATAAGTTAGAAAATGGGGAGGGGGATAATTTCTCTAATCAAAAAATATCTTCGGAGAAACATTAAAAACTTCAGACAAAGTAAATATCATTTTAAGACTAACTTTTTCTTTATCATTTTCAACCCTGCTAATGAACTCTCGTGAACAGTTCAATTTTTCGGCTAAATCTTCTTGTGATAACTTTGCATTTTTTCTGAGTTTTTTAATTTCAGATGCGATTTTGTGATACATTACTTCATATTTTTGCATATATTCATTGTCTTGAATTATAATGCTTATGCTATGAAGTAATACATCACATTATTGGAGAAAGAGGAAGATATGCCTGAATTAAAAAATACACGAAAATTATTATATTGTCATTCTAAAAGAGCACTTGCGACCGAAGAATCTTGTAAAATAGAAAAAGGTTATAAGACCACTGGGTGCACCAAATGAAGATTATGATTATAGAACTGATTGCCAATTAAATAACGAAGGTTGTGGTTGCGCATATTACGTTTTAATATTCGGAAATCAAGATTATTTGAATAAATAATGACTAAAAAGAAGAATGACATTAAAGTAGCTTAATACCCTGTTGCCATCTGTATAGACCTTTCACTCAATATTAAACAACTGCTCGGTATCAGTTTTAATTTTATCGAGTGTTTCACGATAATTCACGGTAACCGGAGTTGGTTTAGAAGTTTTAATTACGTCCAAAAAGATTCTTGCATTATGTGGTTTTTGATTATCCAAAAAAGTTTTCGAAGTGGCAACATCAATTCTTGCCGGTACGATTAAACCACTCTTTGTGAACTTTTGCAAACTGGTTTTTGAAGACAAATATTCCACAAGTTTAATAGCTTCTTTTTTGTGTTTAGAAGACTTTGAAATCGTCCACCCGGAAGCATCTAACGGTACGACAGAACCGGATTTTCCAACCGGAAAATTTATAATATCCCAGTCAAATTTCGCTTCCTGCCTATACTTTGGGACAAGCCATCTGCCTGAAAGATGCATTGCAAGTTTTTCTTGCAAAAACATTTGCGCCATTGTAGCACTTGCAGATTCATCTTTTTGGGGTGCAACGTGATATTTATTACGTAAATTTGCATAAAATTCTAATGCTTGTTTTGAATTTTCAGAATTTATTTTCTCTACTTCAAATCCTCCGCCAAAATTTGTTAAATATGGTAAAAACATTAATGGTTCTTCTTCAAATGAAATTCCGAAAACATTCGGTCTATGAGTCAATTTTTCAGCAATTATTAAAAAATCCTGCATTGTCCAATTTGGATTTGGATAAGGAACATTATATTTGTCAAAAATATCTTTATTATAAAAAATTACTAAATTTGAAACATCTCTTGGAACAGCATAAATCTTACCTTCCCAAGAAAGAGCTTTTACTGTTTGAGGGTAAAATTTGCTAAAATCAAAATCATTTGTTAAATCTTCCAAAACACCTGCATTTGCATAAATCGGCAAATATTGATTATTCATAAAAATAACATCTGGAGCAGTATTTGAGGCAAAAAGCAAATGTATTTTTTGAAAATAATTTTGAGGAATATGCATAAAATCCACTTTTATATCAGGATTTTCTTTTTCAAAATCTTTCAAAATTGGTTTTAAAATTGATATTTCAGATTCTGAACCCCACGAAGCAAATTGAACTGTCGTTTTTGTAGATTTTGAAAAATTTAGACAGCACAACAAGCTCACTCCGAGAATTAAACAGATTGATATTATTATTTTTTTATACATACTTAGATTTCAATAAGGGTTCCCATTTTGTTTTTAGCAACATCAACTAAGCATTTGTAACTACCGACTTTAACAATATAAACAGAACCATAGTCTTGTCGTACTTGAAGTTGTTTATCTACAACATGGTCGAATTTCTTCAAAATAAAAATATCATCTTTAACTCTTCCAACAATTGCAGACACACCGTCAAGATTTACAAGATAGAAACCTTTTTCTGAATCAATATTGTAACCGGATTTAACGATTAAACCGTTCATATATCTTGAAGAAGTGTTTTCATTTTGTTTGTTCATCGGATTAGATGTTCTTGAAATAGGGTTCGTAATTCCGGAACGACTCATTGCTTCTGATGGTCTTACTTGAGACAAAACACTAGCAACAGTTGGTTGTACTCTTTTTTCTTCTTCAGAATCAAGGAGTGTCAAGTATTCATCTAAAGAAGATAGTTCATAATTTTGATTATCCATTTCCATTTCCCCATTATTCATTAAAACTTTATTTAGACTTGGCATAATATTAGATACACCATTAACAGCTTTTCTACGACTCATGCTAAGTGGTGAATTTTTCAATTTAACAAATCTGCTTTCCTTATAATTTTTATCTTTAGAAACCTTTTTATTTTCCTCAGCTAAAGTTCTGTGAGTTTCTTTCAATGTTAAACCCTTAGCAAAAGATTTCAATTTAATATCAGAAAAATGCCTTATAATTGCATTATCTTCCGATTGAACATCATGATAAACCTCTTCCGGAGGTTCAATTAAACTTGTAGTTTGATTAAAAGCATGCTCCATTTGAGAGATTTTTGAACGAAGATTTTCTTTAAGTGTTTCTTTGTGATTATTCGGTATATTTTTGATACTGTCTGCAATAACTTTAAAATCCTTTGTTGATACGGATTCAGATACTTTTTTATCTTGAATTACATTTTTTTGCATTTCATCAACTCTTGAATTCAAACTATCAGCAAGTTTTGAATTTCTAAGATTTCTTCTATCAGACGTAAATGAAGCAGTAGTAGTGTTTTCAGGGGTAACAACCGCCTTTTTCGTTGCGGACATGTCTGTCACATAAGAAATGCTTTCTGGCTTATCTGTAGAAGAATGTTCTTTATCTTTTTCTGTGTAAAGTTTATATTTTTCTTGCCAATTTAATTCTTCATTATCAATAATATCTTGATATTCACGTTTACGTCTACGAGCTTGATTTTTAGATGAAATATTAAAGAAAGATTTTAATCTGTCTGAATCTTTTTCTGATGCATGAGAAACTGCATCAAACACAAGAAATACAACAACCATGGCAAGTGCACCACTACCTAAAACAACGAGCCAAACAGGAAAATGATGAGATTTTTCCGTCTTACTTGCTTTAGTAACAGGAGCAACTGAAGTTGTCTTTTGAACTTTTTCTTTCGATTTTTGAGTGTTTGTTTTTGAATCTTGCGGAATATCAAAGATTGAATTTGATTTAACTTTTGGAGTTGAAGTTTCTTCTACGATTTTGTGATTTACTCTTGGTTCTAAATCAATTTGGCGTTTTCCGTTTGCATCAAATTTCATCTTTGGAATATAATTATCTTCTGTCACATTTGTAGAATGATGAACTTTAGATTGCTCAACAGTCGATTTTGGCTGTTGAACTTGTTTTGGTTGGGTAACTTTTTTAGTTTCAATCGGTGTTACATTCTTTGCTTTAGGTGGATTGAACGCAACTAAAGAAACTTTTGAAACATTATTATTTTTTGTAACTGTATTATTTACTTTTTTCTCTGGAGCTTGAACCGATTTAGCTGCTTGTGGCTTTGTCACCTTAGTTGTCGCAATCGGTTTTACTGTAGTCGTATGTTTTACCGTAGCAACGGACTTAGATACAGTTGATTGAACCTTTGAAGCAGTAGTAGTGTGTGAAATTTCAGCTTTTGCATGAGTTGCAACCGGTTTATTATTTTGTGCAATTAAATTTTTATAATCTTTCTGTGCCTGTGTTAAAGGAGCAGTCTTTTTCATATAAGTTCTGATATTAACAGGTTTTGTTGTACCAAAAGTAATCTTTGTATAACCACCAATACCATCATCAACATTTTTAACTTGAACATCAGTAATTAAATCTTTTACACCACCCAAACTCGGTACAATTGAACTTGAACCGGAAATATTTGGTAACAATACAACATATCTATTAGGAGCTTTCCTTGTAACAACAGTATTTTGAGATTCGCCAGTAGTGTAAAAAGTAACATCGACAGAATTAGAAGCAGATGACCTATTGACGTCCATCTTTAATAAATTATTTGAGCTATTTGCTTCGGCTGTTGGGATACTTGTCATCAAACCTGCCAAAACAGCAGCAATTATAATATTTTTCTTATTAATCATACCTAATCTAACAATTTTACACTACTACTATCTATATAATACCCGATAGTAAAAAAAATTGCTACTATGTTAAAAAAAATGTAATTTATGTTACAATATGTTTAGTAAAAATACGGAAAGATTTTATGAAAAGCGGATTTGTTTCAATAATAGGTCGTCCTAATGTCGGAAAATCAACTCTTTTAAACCAAATTTTAGGACAAAAAATAGTAATCACTACTGATAAAGCCCAAACAACACGAAAAAGAATTAAAGGAATCCTTACAACTGATGAGGGGCAAATCGTTTTTGTTGACACCCCTGGGGTACATAAACCACTAAACAAACTCGGAGAATTTTTATTAGATGAAGCAAAAATTTCTGTTCCAGATGCAGACGTAATTTTGTTTTTGGTAGATGGTTCTGACCCAGCCGGAAAAGGTGACAAATGGATTGCTCAAAATCTATTACAAACAAATATTCCAATCATTATCGTGATGAACAAAGTTGATAAAGTTAAAAAACAGGAAAAAATTGAAGAAAATCTTTTGACATACAAAACTTTATTCAATGAAAATCTTCCAATCGTTAGAATTTCCGCTAAAACGGGAAGAAATATCGACACTCTTCTAAAAAATATTTATAAAAAATTACCGGAGGGCGAAGCTCTATACCCAGAAGATGTTGTTACAGAAGAAACAATGCGTGATGTAACAGAAGAAGTTATCAGAGAAAAAATTCTTTTAAATACGTCTGACGAAATTCCACATTCTGTTGCAGTTAAAGTTACAAATTATTTTGAAAAAGAAGAAATTGACAAAATTTATGCAACAATCTACTGTGAACAAAAAAGTCAAAAAGGGATTTTGATTGGCAAAGGTGGAAGTCTTTTGAAAAAAATCGGCACAGAATCACGATTAGAATTAGAAAAAATTGTTGAGAAAAAAGTTTATCTTGAATTAGAAGTTAAAGTCGAAAAAGATTGGCGCAAAAAACAAAACATTTTGAAAAACTTTGGATACCAACAAGAAAAAGACTAAGTTTAACACTTAGTCTTTTTTCTTGTGTTTTGTGTATATTATTTTATTTTAAAAGTTAAGCGGTGATATTGCTTGTACGGTTTGAAACTTACTAATTTCTTTCAAGTATTGCTCCAAAGCTAAATATCCGTTATAAATTTCATTTGAAATAGAAGCATAACGGCTTGCTTCTAAGAATTTTAATTCTTTTACCCTAATTAACAGTATGCTGTCAGAATCATTACGAAGATTTTCGTCTTCAGAATCAGACCATTTTTGAAGAAGTGCCAATTCATCATACATCTGTTTCATTGTTGTGAATTCTAAAGTATTGAAATCGTATTTTTCTAATAATGATTTTTCGACATTAGAAATTCTACTCATACAAGCTTGAAACTTGAACACTTTTTTAACAATCAAATAATTATCTGCAATTCTTTTATGAGAAGCAGGAACAATATTTTTTGCTAAAAGTGCTGCAAAAGAACGAGATGTAAACGAATCTTTATCGCTAGAGAATGCACTTTTTGATGTTAAGTCAAATTCTGATTTATTACCTACCATAGATTCTAACATTCTTCCTCCGATAAAAGAATAATAAAATAATCGCATACATTTGTCATGATGTTTTGTCAATTTATTTACATTTGTTAAAAAAATCTATTTTATTATTCAAAAATAAAGTACCTAAAACTTAGGTATACTCAAACTTTCAACCACTTTCAACCTTTGTAAAAAATAAATCGTATCATGTTGACTTTTGCAAAAAATAACTTAAATTAATCATGGAAAAAATCATACGAAAGTATGACCTTTTTATCCCACAATTATGTTAAAAATATAATGTAGATACCAGTCTGGAGAGTGTATAAAAATAATATGGGATTGAGTTTAAATAATATATACCAAAGACCATTTGTGAATTCTGACAGCGGAAACCGTGTCAAAAAACGGGAGGAAGAAGAAAAGTCTGCTGCAACTAATACCCAACGAGAAGAAAACTCCAATCAGAATTCCAAAAGCAAAGGGCTTCAATATGTAGAACAAAAAACCCCAACCTACACCCCAGCTTATGAACAAAAGTTTTCAATGGCAGCCGCAAATGCTTATGCAAACGCAACAACAACCTCTGCCAATTTTCAAAATAAACAACAAACAAATATTGGAACAAATCAAACCCAAGCGGTAAATACCAAAGCACAAAATAAAATTGATAGCCAAATAAATATCGCTCAAATTTTAAAAGATTTGAAAAATACAGCTCTTGCAATCGGAACACCAAGTGATTTAGCGCAAGAAGTTGACGAATACATTGACTTAATCGAAAAACAATCTAAAAAAGATGTTCCAAATACAAAGCTTGTAAAATCTAACTTGAAAAATGCCGCATCACTACTTGACGGCTACATTTCAGAAACTTTACAAAAAGAATCACAAGTTGTAGAAAAATGGGTTGATGCTTTGTTCTTGCAAAACATTGATTATCACTACAATGAAGAAGATATCAATGAAAGATTTCTTGTAAAATTTCCAGACGGTTCTACAAGTCAAACCAAACGTCAAGAAGAATTAAAAGAAACTTCTCAAGCTGAAGAAATTCCACAAGCAACAGAAGAAAACTCTAACGTAATACCTATTTCTGTTGCAGGACAAACCACTTCAACAAAAATTCCACAAGATAAAGAATTAAAATCATTATTTATTCAAGCAAAAAAATATGCTTATGCAAAAGATCCTGAAAAAGCAATAAAATCTTTTGAAAAAGCACTCAATCGTGCAATGGAAATTGATGATACAGAAACTTCCGGCAAAATCTATTATGAGGTTGGAAAGATTTATGATGACCATGATTATCTAGCGCAAGCGCTAAAAAGCTACAATCAAGCTGCAAAATTATCAAAAGATGAAAACGTAAAAACAAAAGCACATTACTCAATGGCTCAAATTTATGATGATGTAAACCAAATTACACCAGCACTTGACCATTATGTGACAACTGTTTCTTACGCAGGAGAAGCTGAAAATCTTCCGGCACAATCTGCATCTTTAACCAAAATCGGAAATATTTATTCTGACATGTATGATAAAGAAGCTTTTGAATACTACGATGTAGCATCAGGTCTTGCAGATGAAACAGAAAACTACAACTTGCAAGGTTTTGTATCATCAAATACCGCAAATGCGTATAAAAAATTTGATGAACCTGAAAAGGCACTAAAATCTTATTCACAAGCAGTAAAAAGTTATACAACTGCAGAATCACCAACAAAAATTGCACAAAACTACTTAGCAGCGGCAGACATTATGGTTGAATTCAATAGCTTAAATAAAGCATATAATTTGCTTTCAAAAGCTCAAAAATATGCCAGACAAACTGATAATATCAATTTGATGAATGAAATCAATACTAAAATGAAACAAATCCAATCACTTGATGTTAAATAAAGCACTACGCACATAGCTTTGCTACCAACATTGGTGAACTTAGTGAAGTGAATGGTGTGAGGTAAATAACCCGTTACGTTTTAATTCATTTCTCACTTCTCACCTTTCGCTAAAAACATTTTTATCTTTAGAAAAACATTAAGATATGTAAAACTTTGACCTATACATGTTATATTCTTGGCAATTTTGGGAATATATAACATGTACACAAACCATTTTCTTTTTCTTTATTTTCTCCTACACACTAACCTTTTACCGAATATAAGCCGCCTAGAACGGCTATTTTTATTGCAAAAATTTTCTTTATTTAGTTTTGTAAATATAATTATTAAAAATTAAAGTTTTATCATAAAATTGACGAATATAATTTTGTTAGAAGAAAGAGAGTATTAAAGTTTACAAACCCACTAAGGAGCTTTATGGTTGAAGATTTAGAAGTTATGTCATTTGATATCCCAAACGGTGTATTAGACGAAATTCAACAAAATATTGAACACATTATTCAAGCTTTTGATATCCCCGAAGAAAATAAAGTAGAGGTTATCAAACAGATTAATTTTATGTATTCAAGAACAAAATATCTGTCATTGACAGATGAACTAACCGGACTAGCAAATAGAAGATGTTTTGATGAAGCTTTTGAAAAAGAATTTTTAAGAGCTCAAAGGTACAATAACAAGCTTACTCTTGTAATGTTTGATATCGACTACTTTAAACAAGTAAATGACACATACGGACACCAATGCGGAGATTATATTCTAAAAGAAATTTCTAATGCCGCTCTTCAAACATTTAGAAAGACGGATACAGTTTTTAGATTTGGCGGAGAAGAATTCGTTGTAATCTTGACAGAAACAGATATTGAGAAAGCCAAAATTCCATTAGAAAGATTTAGAAAAACAGTAGAAACCCTTGATTTAAACTATCATGGATTTCCAATAAACATCACCGTAAGCATCGGAGCTTGCCAATTATCTAAAGACATCAAAACAAAAGAAGCCCTTTTAGAAAAAACCGATATGGCTTTATATGAAGCAAAAAACACAGGTAGAAATAAAACAATTCTTAGTAATTTTCAGTAATTTTCAAAATATTTTGGAATCTCAACCAACCTAATACCACGTGTTGAACATTATCAATTCTGATAACACTTGCATTAGGTGTAACCCCTGCTTTAACCCAGTTTGCAGAATTTGGAAGTCCGCCTGCTTGAGTTCCGGTTTTAACTTGTACTCTACTCAAAAACATATTTCCTATAGAAATAGATTTAAAGATAATTTGTCTTAATGGTTCATTATCTGTACAAAAATAGATAGAAGCCAATCCTTCCATAATAGTTCCTAAGCTACAAGGTCTGATATTATCTTTAAAGGCACCATAGTAACTGTTATTTGAGTTTGTAATTTGACTACTCAACATAGGAATTGCCATTTGTTCGGCATAAGCTCGAAGAGTATTAATTTCTGCTTGAGTTACAAGTTTATTTTTGAACAAAATTTCAATCGCTAAAACTGACCAATGGTCAAATGGGATATCTAACTCCATACTTTTTCTTGTTTTTGCAAGATAAAATAATGTTTTCTTAGCAGCATCAAGCCATTTTTGTTGTGGGTCAACTTCATACAAATACAAAAGCCCTGCAGCAGCTTCCCCCGGATAAAATACGGCTTCTGCTTGGGTATTTATCTTATTACGTTCGCAATCATAAAAAGCATAAATATTTCCATCTTCATTTTGCATACTCAACAGAAATTCACCCAACCCACGTAATTTTTCTAAATAACCTTCTTCTTGGTACAAGTTAGACAATGCACAAAGAGCAACTCCTGCAGCACCTGTTTTGGCAATAGGGTATTTAATTCCTTCTTCCTCCGGAATAGAAACAACCATATACTTGTCATCACCTAATTTTTTAATATATCTATCCACAAAATATTTAGAAGATAAAATTCTCTGTTCATTATATTTCATCTCCAAACCGTATTTTTCGTACATATACATTGAGTACAAAGTGCCGGCATGACGCAAAGAATTGTAGATAGTATTATCATATTCAAGTTCGGGATTAACATTTTTTCTATATTGAAATCTGCCATTTTCTAATACATTGCGTCCAATATAGCCCATAGAAAGACCAATTTCACCATAATATGGCAAGTCTTTCGTATTTTCATGAGTATTTTTTCTTGCATCTTTATAAAGTATTGAGATGAAAATTAATACCAATGTTATAAATATTGTCGGAATATATATAGTTGGAGATGTTAAATCAAACATAAACTAATTATAGCAGACTAAATAAAAATAATAATAAAACATTTGTATGATTTTTTATAAATTATTTTTAACTTCCCAATCTGGGAAATAATAAATTATAATCTTATCACTTTCTTTAATTGTTGCTTGTCCTCCTTTAATAAAATTTGTTAAAGATCCTGTCGGAGGTAATGGAGTTAAGAGCCATTTCAGGGGCAAAACCCAATATATCTTACTTTTCCCAGACTTGTGATAATCAGATAAAATTTTATCAAAATCAAGCGCAGGACTATCAAAATCGGTCAAATAAATCATTGCAGGAATTCCATTCATACCATTTGGAATCATAAAACCGACTCTTGCTTCAACAATATCATCTTTTGCTAAAAGCTTCTGACCTTTTAAATAAACATCATTTCGAACTTTTAATCTAACTATTTTATTCTCGTAAGTATTTTCATCTTTAGTCGAAATTCTCTCGCAAATCTGCAAAGGAATTGTAACTCTCGTTAGATTTGTGAAATCATATTCTATAGGGGTATAAGGATTTTTAAATTTCTTATTTTGCAAGAATTTATCAACTAAAAAATCAGTTGATTCAGCAAATACAGAATTGAAAAATCCACAAATTAAAAGAATTAAAAGAACGCAAAATCTATTCATAATGAATCTCGTAATGGTAATTATATTTCAATTTATCTTCTAACAATTTTCTATTCTCGATAGAATTCAATAAGAAATTTTGATAGTAATCGTTACGAATATACACATTATTCGTCAAAAAGTACGGATATTGGGTAAAAATTCGTTCATAAATAATAGCCAATCTTTTTGATGTCAAATTATGCCTTGAAATAAAATCACTGTTTTTCTGTGGGCATGTCTTAGTAATAAAAGTAATAAGACCTAATGGATTGTACCCTGCATTTACCATAAAGTCGACGGCTTGTTTATCATAAAAAATTTCGTATTTTTTAGGCATAATCCTTGATTGCAGAGAATTTACAACAGGAATTGCAGAATTATCGTAAGATTTTACTGCTGCAGAAATTTTCATCGCCAAAAAACCTGCAATTTCATCATCATTTTCAGCATGCATGTAATCATTGTCATAAATTGTTATCTTATGAGCCTTTGCACCTGATTTTTTGAATTTTGTAGAATTTTCAAAACGATACCTAAAAACAACGGGTTTATTTATTTTATTACTATTTAAAATATTAAAACCAATTGAATCAATTCGTTTTTGAATATCTATATCATGATTTATAGAATCGTTGTCTACAGCAAAAGCATTTAGACTAACGATAGTTATAAAAAATATTATTAAAAATAATTTTTTCATATTTCCCTTATACAAATAAATTTGTAACTTCAAATTTACTTACGTCAATAAGTCCCTTATCAGTAATTTTGATTTCGGGAATTACAGACAAAGACAAAAATGCCATGCTCATAAATGGATCATTTATTTTACAACCGATAGCAGAAGCGGTTTCTTCCAATGTTTTAAGTTTGTCCATTACAACTTCAGCAGGTTCAACAGACATTAAACCAGCAATTGGAAGTTTCAATTGTGCTAAAGTTTTACTGTTTTCTACAATAATCTTGCCACCTTGAGATTTCACAAGCTGATTCGCGGCATAATACATATCATCATCATTTGTCCCAATAACAATCATATTATGACTATCATGTGCAATTGTCGATGCTATCGCACCTTTTTTAAGCCCAAACCCCTTAACAAAGCCTAAACCAATATTTCCGGAAGCTTTATGTCTTTCAATTACTGCAATTTTCAAAATATCATTATCAGTATCAGAGATTGCATAACCATTTTCACTATGAACTTTTTCAATTGAAAGTTTTGTTATCAATTGTTTTGGGATTACGTTTATAACTTTAATTTCTGATTTGTCTTTCGGAACTTTTATTTGAAAATCTTTTTTCTTTAAAGGTTTGATATTGACAGAACCACGCAATTCCGGAGGTTGGAACTCGTTCATATCAATAGTCATTTTACCATTTTTCGCAACAAGTTTACCTTTTTTAAATACCATTGTCGGTTCAAATTTTTTCAAATCTTTAAAAACAACAATATCAGCATTATACCCAGGAGCAATTGCACCGGTATTTGGGATTTTAAAATATTCTGCGGTATTTAAACTTGCCATTTGAATTGCTTTTATAGGATCAACACCCATTTCTACCGCTTTTGTAACCATATTAGAAATATGTTTTTTCAGATGTTTTGGGTGTCTGTCATCGGTTACAAAAATGCATTTTCTTGTCGTATATTTTTTCAATACCGGAATCAACGGTTCTAAATCTCTAGCACCGGTTGCTTCCCTTATCATAATATACATACCAAGACGAATTTTTTCGATAGCTTCTTCCGGAGTTGTACATTCATGGTCAGAAGCAACACCTGATGCAACATAAGCATTCAATTCTTTGCCAGACAAATTCGGAGCATGACCGTCAACTCTTTTATGCTTATCCAATCCTAATTTAATTTTGCTCAAAACCTCTTTATCACAATTTATTACCCCTGGGAAATTCATCATCTCGGCAACTCCAAGAACCCAAGGAGCATCAATCAAAAGAGCTAAGTCATAACAATTCAAATCGACACCTGAAGTTTCAAGTCTTGTTGCAGGAACGCAAGACGGAAGCATAATATAAACATCTAAAGGCAAGTCCTTAGTCGCCTCTCTAATAAAGCTTATTCCCTGCAAACCCATAACATTAGCAATTTCATGAGGGTCAGCAACAACAGTCGTTGTACCTGACGGAATAACAAGTTTCGCAAACTCTGACGGCAACAACATTGCACTTTCTAAGTGTACGTGTCCATCAATAAAAGATGGAGATACGTAAGCACCTTTTAAATCAATTTCTTCCTTACCCTTATAGTCTTTAGAAATTCCTGCAACTTTTCCATCAGTAATTGCAATATCTGTTTCATAGATTTCTTCTGACAAAACATTGACCAATTTAGCATTTTTTAAAACTAAATCAGCCGGAATTTCATCAGTGTTAACCTTTATAATCTCTTCTAAACTCGCCATATTATGATTCTTCTTTCCTATAATTTTTATTGATTTATAGAAAATATTAATATCTTTAGCTTAATATGTCAATGTTTTATTATAAATTTTCTTGCAAAAAATAGCTCAAAATTTTATCGTTATATCTATTATCAACAGCACTAAACGGGAAAATCTCGCCACCAAATTCTCTTTTTACATGAGCAATTGCAGACTGAATTTTGTTCTTTGAAATACAATCTATTTTTGTAACAACAGTAATTATAGGTAAATCATAAGTTAAAACCCATTCTCGCATTTGAAAGTCATTTTTTTGAATTTCATGACGTGCATCTATAAGTTGAACCAAATTTGTAATCTGTTCTCTTTTTAATAAATATTCTTCCAAATACTTCTGCCACTTGTTTTGAGCTTCAGCAGAAACCTTTGCATATCCATACCCCGGCAAATCTGCAATCATAAACTTATCCGAGAAATCAAAGAAGTTAATTAATCTTGTTTTTCCTGGAGTATTTGATGTTCTTGCAAGTTTTTTATTATTCGCAAGTCCATTGATAAATGATGATTTCCCGACATTTGATCTTCCAAGGAGTGGAAATTCCGGAAGTTTAAAATCCGGACATTGGCTCAATTTTTCAGCACTGATTACAAATTTTGCATTCATATAAGGTCTTTTCATTTGGAGGCCTTTTCTTTCTGTTCTTTTATCTTCTTTTTGTACAAAACCGTTTGAAATAAATTATACATCTTGTCATTATTCACAACAGTAAGTTGAGTTTTATTATTAACAAAATCAATATGAAAAGATGATTCTTTATTAAAAATATTTGACTCTATATTGACAATTTGAAACAGCCCCTCAGTTAAAATACTAAGAGGCTCTTTCAAAAATGTTTCAAATGTTTTCCTTATGTCAAATTTTTTCTTCATAATTGAATTAAAAATTCTAAATTAAATTTTTTGCTGGAATACATTAATTCTTTGTTCAACTGCTGCTCTATCTGATGCATTTGGAGCTAAAGCTAAGTATTGAGTATAATATTTAACTGCACCTTCGTAGTTACCTTCAGCTTCATAAGACTGAGCTTTTAACTTAGCAATTGACGGAGCATTGTGATAGAAGTCGATTGCCCTATTGCAATATTCAATTGCAGAAGCATAGTTACCTTCTTTATACTGTCTTAAAGCAATTTCAAAGAATTCATTAGACTTCATTTCGCATAAATCAATATAGTGAACACCGTTCAACGCAATTCTATTATCCGGATCAACCATCAAAACTTTTTGCAAAGCTTTTCTTGCAGTTCTGAATTGTTTATGTTGAACAAGAATTTCTGCCAAGTATAATTCGTCATCTACACTTGTCGCAAAATTAATTGCATTTTCAAATGTATAAACAGCATCTCTTTCTTGACCTAGAGAAAGATAAGCTTCACCTTTGATTACAGTATCCATCAAACTATTACTTGCAGATTGAATAATATAATTAAGATTATCTTGAGTCAATTCCATTTGGTGAGTAATCTTACCTAATTTGATTTTTGCCAAGTGAAGTTTCAAGTCGTTAGGAGTTCTTTGAATAGCTTCATTAACATAATCGTAAGCTAAATATACATCTTTATTAGTAGTGAAGTCTTTGCTATCAGCTGTATCTTTAGACATTTCGTAGTATGTATTAGCCAAACCAATAATAGCATTGTTGTTATAAGTTGCATCACCTAACAATCTTGAATAATACTCAAGAGCTTGTTGATATTTCTTTGTTTCCAAAGACATATTTGCAACTCTATAGATACCCTCTTTGTAATTAGGGTTCAAGATAATTGCTGTTTTCAATTCTTCCATAGCAAATTCATGGTCAGATCTTCTTTCGTAAACTCCTGCCAAATTGATATATGGACGAGAGTTTTCCGGTTTTACATAAATTGCTTTTTTGAATGAATTGATTGCTGCAGGTTGGTTACCTTGTTTCAAATATAGTTCACCTTGCAAATTCCATGCAGGAGATGAATTAGGATTGATATGCAATGAGTGGTTCAACCAAGTCAATGCTTTTGTGTAATCACCTCTTCTTGATTCAACTTGTCCCATGTGATACATAGAAGTTGGGTTGTGTGAATTACATTTGATAGATTGTAAATAATACTTTTCTGCTTGGTCTAAATCACCATCAAGCATTGCAATATTACCTAAGTTATCATAAGCAGGCGCAAACTGAGGATTGATTTTCAAAGCAACTTTGAACAAATCTTGAGCATCTTTTTTGTTGCCTAATTTCAAAGTCGCAACACCCATTGCGTTGTATGCTTGGTAATAAGTACTATCTATACCAACAGCAGTAACAAACTCTTTAATTGCTGCATTTGATAAATTTTGAATATTTTTAATATATTCAACGTCAGATGACGTTTCTCTCATTAAATAAACTAAACCCTGAGCATAGTGAAGTTCAGCTTTTCTAGGGTATTTTTTCAATAATTTATCCAACTCTGATTGTGCAGGAGCCAATTTATACTGTTTTGCCATTGAAATCAACTGTAATGATTTTGCTTCCAAATCATTTGGATTTTTTGATAAAATATCTTTCAATTGTTGATCAGCTGTGTCATAATTGTTATATTCTATCATTCTGCTGATATCAACATAACTTTTTGATACTTGAGCTTTAATAGGTTGAGCAGCAAACGAATGAGGTGCACAAAGAATACAAGATGTTAAAATCATTGAAGTTACTAATAATTTTTTACAATTCATGTTTTCTCCTACTCTTTAGCTTAAAACTATTCTAAATCTAATAAAAATATTGTATAATAGTTATCAGAAAAAGGCAATAGGGTAAATAGATGGTATTAAACATAGAATCAAAACAGGATTTAGAAGATTTTAAGTCATATATTTTAGTAGAAAAAAACTTCTCTAAACACACCGCCAAAGCTTATTATTCCGATATTTTGAGTTATTTGATATGGCTTGATAATGAGAGATGTGAAGATGTGAATTTTCCTAAAGTGAGGGAATACCTACACTTTATGCAGAAATTTAACTACAAAAAAACAACAATTGCCCGAAAGATAGCATCTATAAGGACTTTCTACAAATACCTTCACAGAGAGAAAAAAATTGACGCAAATCCTGCGCAAAATTTAATATCCCCTAAACGACCGAAATCTTTACCAAAATTCCTCACAACAGAGGAGATAGAACAAATTTTAAGTAATATTAATATTGATACTCCCGCAGGGTACAGAAATCGTGCAATTCTTGAACTTTTATGGGCAAGTGGAATGCGCGTTTCTGAACTTAGCGGTTTAAATTTTGAAAATCTTAACCTTGAACACAATGAAATAACTGTTTTTGGTAAAGGCTCAAAAGAAAGAATTATCTTGATTACAGATAGAGCAAAAAATTATTTGCAAGGCTACATTGACTATGCACGACCTCTAATTGCTCAAGAATACAATCATGACCCGATTACAGACTCCTCTCCTGTTTTTATAAATAAAACAGGATACAGACTTCAAACTCGAATGATTAGAAATGTCATAAATGATATTGTCGAAAAAATTGAATTACCTAAAAAAGTTACACCACACATGTTTAGACATAGTTTTGCTACACATTTGATTGAAAATGGAGCAGATTTAAGAGTTGTGCAAGAACTTTTAGGACACGCAAGCATTTCTAATACACAAATATACACCCACATATCAATGCAACACATGAAAGAAGTTTACAACGAAACCCACCCAAGAGCTTAGAATAAAAAAACTAAATCAATACAACTTCTTTTGTCTTCAATGTTTCCGGAACATTGATAACTCTTTGATTTGAACTTCCAATCCATTTCAAGCTATTGTCTTTCAATGCTTCAACAAATTCGCCCTCTGCAACGACATCAATATCACTTATACCTTCAAGATTGCAAATTTCCTCCCATAAATAGCCTGTATAAAGCCATACGGTTTTATCCGGAAAAAGCTCTTTACATTTTTTAGCTAACCTGAAAACTTCACTTCTATTATTTGGAAATAAAGGGTCACCACCACTAAATGTAATACCGGAAATATAAGACTTATCCAAAGCTTCAAATAATTCATCTTCTGCAGCTTTATCAAATGGAAGTCCGCCTTTTTCGTCCCAAGTTATTGGGTTTTGGCAACCTTTACAATGGTGATTGCAGCCTGCGACCCACAAAACAACTCGCAAGCCATCACCATTCAACATATCTTCTTTTGTAATATTGTGATAATTCATTACATACTTACCCTATCTTTAATCTCTTCCATTTTTGCGGCATTAAGACGAGTATCACCTTTAACTCTTGAATATGATAAGTAACCGTTCATTCTATCTATTTTTGTAAGGTTTTTACTTCCACATTTTGGACAAACGTCCATATTCAATTCTTCGTGTCCGCAATCATCACAGTAAGATAATGATAAGTTTATACCCTCGTAAAAGCCTTTATCCATAGCTCTTTTGATAAGTGTTTCAATTGCTTTAGTATTGTAAGAAATTGGATATTTTACATATTGAATTTTGCCACCGTTCAACAATTCCCAGAAACGACCCTCTAAATCTTGTTTTTCAGCAGGTCCGATATTTTCTGTAACGTGGCAGTGGAAACTGTTTGAAACATATCCTCTATCAGAAACCTTATCAACTACACCAAATTTCTTACGGAATTGTTTTACTTGTAAACCGCAAAGATTTTCAGCAGGGGTTCCATATATTGCATAAAGATATCCGTCTTCTTTCTTGAATTCTGCAACTTTTTTGTTGATATATCTCATTACTTCAAGAGCAAATTCACCATCTTCTACTAATGATTTGTGGTTATAGATTTCTTGCAATTCATTCAATGCTGTAATACCAAATGAAGCAGTTGAAGATTTCAATACCGGTTTGATTTTGTCATGAAGGCCTAAATGACCACCATAGAAACCACCTTCACAGAATCCTAACGGATTGATTGAAGCTCTCATTTCGCCCAAGTAATCATAAGTACGTTTGTGAAGATTTCTAATCATTTCCATATAATAGTCAAGGACTTCATAAAAATCTTTGCCCTCTTTTTGAGCCTTTGCATAAATCATTGGCAAGTGTAAGCTGATTGCACCAATGTTAAATCTACCTACAAATACCGGTTTATCATTTTCATCTGCTGGGTATTCGCCACCTTTTTCATACCAAGGAGAAAGGAATGCTCTGCAACCCATTGGAGAAACAACACGTTTATATTTTTTGTACATACTTGCAATATAACCTTCACCGGTTAATGACAACCAATCCGGATACATTGATTTTTTAGAACATTCAACACCTGCATCAAATAGTTCTTCAAGTTCACAGCCTTTTCCGTGTAAGTCTTTATCATACAAGAAAACAATTTTAGGGAATAATACAGGTTTTTTATTACCTTTTTTACCTTGTCCTTCTTGTCTTACTCTCAACATCATCAATGATGCCATTTTTTCAAATTTACCTGTTCCAAGACCCATTGTTACTGTAATGAATGGGTAATCACCACGGCTAGATGCTACAGTGTTGAACTTGTACTCCCAGCCTTGGAAACCATCATGCATGTCGTTTTTAACATCTTCAACAGCCGCTGCATCAGCTTTTTCTGGAGACAAACCGATGTTGATATATCTTTGATAATGTTTTTCGTAAGTTTTTTGAGCATAAGGAGCCAAAATCTTATCAACTTCCGGAACAGTAAAACCACCATATTGTTGACTTGCTGCAGCCATTACGATATCACCAATTACATCAAAAGCAACTTCCAAAGTTTTTGGTTCATTGTACCAAAGGTTACCCATCTCAAAGCCACCTTTTAATACATTCGCAACATCAAACAAACAACAGTTCATTGTGTCACGTCTTGCTGACATATCGTGAATATAAATATAACCATCACGAACTGCTTGAAGTTCCGGTACGGTTAAGAAGAATTTTTTGTATAATTCTTTGTTTAACTGATTGAAAATCAATGATCTTTTTGTAGATACCAAAGCAGAATCGGCATTTGAATTTTCTTTATCACCGATATACATAATTCTTTGGCTTTCTTGATAAACTTTATCTAACATATTTACAAAATCTATTTTATAATCTCTGTAGTTTCTATAGCTTTTTGCAACTTTTGGATTGATATTTTCTAAAGCATTTTCTACAACACAATGCATTTTGAATATTTCAATCTTTTGTTGTCTTGTATCTAATACACTTTTATTAACGAAATCACAAATTTCTTCAATATCTTTATCACTTAAATCAACAAGCATTCTTGCTGCAGATTTTTTTACGGCAGAGATAACTTTTTGAATATTATAATCTTCTTCTGTTCCGTCTTTTTTGATAACCTTAACATTATTAAGATTAATTTTTGGCGAAATACCTATAACCTTACCCATTGGATTCACCGCCTCAAGAGATCTTGGCTTGCTAACAGTTGAATTATTTTTAACTTCCCCCAAATTAGAAGTTTTAATATTTAAAACATTCCCATCTTTTAAATTTTGCATAATAATCTCCTTTTTTCTTATAAAGGCAGAAACTTGCTCTCCTATATTTATAAGAAATTTTTCAATTCTCCCAAATTCTGTCCCGAGGTGGATTACAACCTTTCAAATTTCGGCTATAACAGCTACGGAGCAGCAAATGATTCACATATTACTTTCCTTAAATTGTCATGTATTATTCTACTATAAATTTTCATTTCATGGAAGAATTATTAATAAAAATTAAATCTTTTGGTAACAAAAATTAAACCTTTTGGTTGAGAAAATTTGAAATAAAACTTAACAAATTGACAGAACCTTTTCATAGTAACATTTTAACAAGTTTATAAAAATTTTATCACTTGAAAATAGGAAAAAATCTTAATCGAAATATTAAGATTTTTGTTTTAAATTTATTAACATTTCACATGCCTGCAATTTGTTCTAAAAATTTTAATCTCCAAAAATATTGTAAAAATGATAAAATTGATAAGGATACTTTAATGTTGAATATTCTAAATACTGAACATATTTTTCTTTCAGTTTTTCAAGTTTTTCTTTATTACTTCCGGAATAATCAATTTTTTCTAAGAAAACCTTATATTCATCATTTTCTTTAGCACATAAAATATTGAAAATTTTACAATCCATAAGTAAAGCAAATTTTAAAACACCTAAAGGCAAAGAAATCTTATGGTTTAACAATTTTGCAGAATAACTAATATCTGGACTTCCTACAGATATTCTATCGCCAGCCATAAAAACAAATTCACCTTTTTCAATTTTATCTTTTATTTTTATAGAAGTATCTACACTTATTTCTTCAACAGGAAAAAGTTCAACATATTCATCTTTTATCAAAAGATTATTGATAAATTCATTAAAAACTTCACATTGAGATTGCTGTAAAAAGACATTAATTTTCACATTCGAAACATTTGCAATCCTTAAAAAGGCTCGCATCATTTCAACACTTCCAATATGGTTTGTAATAAAAAATGCACCTTGCTTTTTGTTTATCAAATCCAAAATAATGCCTTTATGCTTAGAATCTGCGAATTTTATATTTTTAAATTCTCCAACATAAGCAATCATCTTATCCACAAGAGAATTAGCATAAGACAACGATTGTTTAAATGAATTTAAAATTGATGGTTTTAATGATTTATCCTCCGTATATTCATATAGATATTTAAAATAAACATCAGAAGATTTTCTTATATCTGAATTAGAAATAAAAGTAAAAAGACAAACCCAAAAAGCAATTAACCTAACCGGAAATTCTCCAAAGTGTCTGTATATTTGCCAAGTCAAACGCAAACGTTTTACCCCTGCGGATTTTTCTTTAATATTATACCATTTTGTAATTCGAGTGTATTTTGAAATCATAAACTACATTCCAACAACGTATATTCATGAGTTCCAATATTTTCATAAATATTAGAAACTTCTAAACCGGCATCTTTGACAAGTTGAATCATCTCCGATTTTTTGTACATTTTACTATTTCCATTTGCCATACAAGTAAAATATAAAGAAATCTCTATTAAAGACAATTTTGATGCCTCAAAATATTGATTATCAGTAAACGGTTCTAAAATATAAACCTTAGTTTCTTTATCAGCAGACTTTTTAATATTTTCTAGAATCCTTTTTATTTGAGCTTTAGAAAAGCAATCCAAAAATTGGCTCATCAAAACCGCACCGGAAATTTTAGGTAAATTGGGCTCTTCTTCAAGCATATTTACAGAATAAAATTTGCATTTTTTAAGTTGGCTATTTTTACTTACAACTTCAATATTTGCTTTCAAATCAAGCATTGAGATATCAATATTTGGATTTTTTACAAGACAAACTTTTTCAAAACCACCTGTATTTCCTCCTATATCAAAAAATTTTTCTGGGTGCTGAGAGGCAATGATATTATATACTTCTTCAAAACAATTGTCTGAATAATAGTTATCAAATTCATACCAACTCTTTTTGAATATTTCTGACATTTGGGGCAAAAGCGGATATAAAGTATCACCATCTTTATAAAATTTCTTCAAACCCATTGGTTTTTCACGAAGAAAAGATTCTGTCATCTCACTTGCTCCAAGATAACAACAATTTCTAATAAAATTGAAATTAACAATTGTCATTTGGTCATACAAAAAACTTTTACCTAATTTTGTGACAGAAAATAAACCTTCTTTATCACAATCAACAACCCCAAAAACTTGAGCAGACTCTAAAACAGTATTAACCGCATATTCAGAAATTTGTAATTCCTCCATAATTAAATTTGCTGAAATGGGCTTTTTATCTATCAATTTCAAAATACCCAAGTCTAACATTGTTCCAATTGTTTGAAAAATCATTGGAGAAAAAACTATTTTTTGCGCATCTACCAATGCTTCTACTGCAGAATAACCCCTATTTTTACGTCTATATTTAACTCTTCTCATAAGAAAACTTTACCACAAAAGTCCCTATAAACAAACCCTCCCACAGAATATGAGAGGATTTGCAAAACCTATAATTTTTTTTAATTATTATTTACTTTTGAACTTCTTTCAACGTTTTTAATGCTGCAATTGAATTTGGAAAACCAACATAAGGCATTGTTTGGATAATAGTAGCAGCGATAGTTTTTTCATCATTACCCGCTTTTAAATTTCCGATTATATGACTTTTCAAAGTTTGAGTATTACCTGTAGTTGTAAGAATTACGATAGTCATAAGTTCTCTAGTCTTTAAATCCAAGCCTGTTCTGGTATAAAAATCACCAAAACAAACTTCAATTAATAATCTTGCAACTTCATCACCCATATTATCCGGAAGACCTTTCAACATTTGTTTAATTTCATCTGAATAAATAGGTTCTTGAATAGCTTTACCTTTTTCAAATCTATCATTTTCAGTTGTAGTTGTTTGATTTGCTATAGGAGTTTCTATTCCACGCTCTTTGAAGACTTCATTCATTACCCCAATTGCGTTCAATGTTTTAGGAAATCCAATGAATGGAGCACATTCATAAATAGCTTCTCTAAGTTCAACAGGAGTAACTCCAACATTCAATGCAGCATTGATGTGTGCTTTCAATTGTGGAAGTGTTTGTTGTACAGACAAAGATACAACCGTAATCATTTCTCTTGTCTTCATATCCAAATCACCAATTGTAAATACTTCACCAAAAATGTATTTTTGCAAAATATTCATCATTTCAGCATCATTTCCTGTTTTTGATAAAGCTTCTCCACCAAAAAGTTTTCTAAAATTGTCTTTACAAATTTCTTCTCTTGTCATAACTTTCTCCTCATTATTGCTCATTGCAAGGGCAAAACACCCTTGCAACAAACTTAAAAATATCATTATACTTGTAATTACTTTTTTACACATACTATTATCCTAATACTTCTTTCACATCTTCTGCGATAAGTTCTTTTGTCAAGTGATAACGTTTGTATAATTCATCTAACGGAGTTCTGTCAGTAAATTCTTTTTTTCCACCGAAGTTTAAAACTTTCATATCTGAATCCGCATAAAATCTTGAAATCTTTTCGCCAAAACCACCGTCTAATTGACCATCTTCCAAAGTAATAACCAATTTGTGATTTTGTTTTAATTCTCCCAAAAGTTCTTTATCAATACCGGAGATAAATTTTGGATTAATAACAGTAGCTTCAAATCCAAATTGTTTTTTTAATTCTTCTTTAACATCTTTAGCCAAACCCAAGAAATTTCCTAAACCAAGAATAGCAACTTTTTCCCCCTTAGATTCAACCTTAAATTTGTTTAATATTGAATAATCAGTTGTATCTTTAACTCCACTTGATACAAGAGCCAACGGAACTCTAATTGCGATTGGGTGTTGAGTTTGATTTAGTGAATATTCAAGCATTGCAAGGTATTCTTCCTTAGTTGCAGGAGATAAATAAACAATGTTTGGAATATTTGAAACTAACGGAATATCAAATGAACACAAGTGAGTTGCATCAGCTCCAGATAATCCGCCCCAATATACAAGCATTGTCAATGGAGAGTTATTTAGTGCCAAATCTTGTGACATTTGGTCATAAGTTCTTTGAATAAATGAACTCATAACTGCAAAAATCGGTTTAGCTCCGCTCTTTGCCAATGCAGCTGAATAAGCCACCGCATGTTCTTCTGCAATACCAACATCAGTATATTGATTGCCTAATTTTTCTCTAAATTCTTTATTCCAGCCAAATACCCCAGGAGTTGCAGCATTAATTGCAATAACAGTTTTATCTTCTTTGACTTTATCTAAGATAAATTTGTTAGTTATGAAATTGTAATCTTCTACAACCGGAGTTGATTCATTGTTTTCTATTTTATCTAAAGTACCTGGCATAATCCAGTGGAAAACTTCTTTATTTTCTTCCGCAACTTTCAAACCATGACCTTTTTGAGTGTGAATATGTAAAACTACAGGGTGGTCAGTATCTTTAACTTTTTTAAATGCTTCAATAAGTTTTTCAATATTATTACCATCTTCAAGATAAAAATATTCAAAGCCTAAAGATTTGAAGAAGTTACATTCAGCTTGTCCTTTTGTTTCTTTTAACAACTCTAAGTTTGAATAAAGTCCGCCGTGGTTTTCTGCAATAGACATATCATTGTCATTAACAACAACAATAAAATTGCTTTTTAACGTTGCAGCATTATCTAAACCCTCAAGAGCTTCGCCACCACTAAGTGAACCATCACCAATAAGAGCAACTACATTGAATTTTTCACCTTTCAAATCTCTTGCTTTCGCTACACCACAAGCCAAGCTTACAGAAGTTGAGGTATGACCAACTTTGAACAAATCATGTTCACTTTCCTCTGGAGCTGTATAACCTGTATATTTCATATAATTATCAGGATTTGTAAAACCCTCTTTTCTTCCTGTAAGAATTTTGTGCGGATAACATTGGTGAGAAACATCAAAAACAACCTTATCAACAGGAGAATTGAATACATAATGCATAGCAATAGTAGTTTCAATAATACCTAAATTAGGTCCCATGTGCCCACCAATAGTATTAACTTTTTTTATAATAAGTTCTCTCATTTCATCAGCTAAAGAATTCATTTCCCTGATAGAAAGCTTTTTAACATCATCAGGTGTATTAACTTTGTCTAAAATCATGTTTTTCTCCTTTTTTTAAACTATCAAATTCGACTTTTTTATATTTTACAACTTGATAGCAACTATCAGTCAATATTAAACATCGTATCAGTATTAATGTTCTATTTCCCAGATTTCTCAATTACAACGATATCTTCGCCATATTTTTGCAAAATATTGTTATCTTTATTATTTACAAACAACACACAAAAAATAAGCACTGATGTGTATACAAATTCAATAAATAAACCTGCATTGCTTAAATTCCCATCTGCATCACCATAAAAATATAACAATATAAATGGTAATATAAGCCAAAATACCACCGGAATTAAAAGTATCCACCATTTTCTATTTCCTGCTAGTAAACTTAATAATTCCTTTGATGATATTGGTCTATAAAATATAAAATCTGCTCCTACAAAATCAGATGTCGTCCTTACATTAATATTATTATACTTTATTCGTATATTGTGATCCAAAGATAATGCTTTGTTGTAATCTTCAACCGCAGAATCTGCTATTTTGTAATGATTTTCAATTTTATTAATTTTATTGTGTAATATTGTGGATTGACTGGCAGTAGTTCCAGTTGCCCCCAAACCACTTGCTATGCCTACCGGAATTGTATTTAATAGTAATTTGTTATTCATTTGCAGTGATAAAGCAACTCCCATTTTTGCCATAGCTCTAAAATAATAAAATGCAGCATTATCACCATCGGATTGAATTTGTTTATCACATTGCTCTATAATACTGGCATAATCTTCAACTTTAGCACTAGTAAACAAATTCAGCAAAATTGTAGTATCCATACCGTGTATTCTATTCTTTCTAACTCAAACTGCCATCATTCTATTATTGTATTTTATTTTTTAAATTCTATAAATAAAATTTTTAGTATAAACATATTTTTAAATTGTATTAATGCAAATTTTGTGTACAAAATATTAATAACACGAAAATATTTTATAAATACTGCCAATCTTGCAGAGTATGACTGAATTATAGCAATTACACAAAACGTGACATTTAGTCACCTTTTGCTCGGTTTAAAGAAACTTCTATTTAAAGATTAAATAGACAAAAAGATTAGGTTAATTAAAATAATTTCGAGCACTTTTCTTGAATATCTAATGCGATATCTTTTGCAAATTTTTCCTTGAGTCCGATATTTTTTGCAACGGCTAGGATATCTTCTAAAGTCGGATTTTTACCCTCGCCATTAATTGTTGTTGCGTGTTCTCCATTAAATGAAAAACTGTAAGTCAAATCGTATGCAGGAGATAAATGCCATTCTTTTTTTGTGTCATCAAAAATAAAAGAAAAATTCTTTGAATGGTCATCTCGATTGTGTGCAAATACATTAAAGCACATTAACCTGAATAACTGTTCAATATCCTGATAATTTCTTGTTAATTCAAGTGTTAATTTCATCAATGTATTGTAATCAAGATTAGGAAGTCTGTGACTTGTTTCTAACAGTCCGCTTGCTGATACCATATGAACTTTTTTATCATTTTTACGGTCAAACCTTTTTATTCCAAAATATCCAGAACAAATTTTAGATGGGAAAAGCCTTGTTTCAGTCATATTTATTCCGCAATCTTTTGCACATAGGGAATATTGATATTCTTTTTCCCCAATATTTTTAGGATCAGATGATGATGGGAACTTAATAATCCAGTCCTCGTTGTCAATCGATGTTAAAATCTTTGGTCTTGCACCACCAGATGAGCCTCCTAATTTAAAAAGTTCATCCAAATTATCTGAATTTTGTGATTCTAGTATTTTTGAACACTCTTGAGCAAGAATATCATAATTAGAAATGTTATTTCCCGATTCAAATCTATGTTCCGGTTTATAAGTCAAAGCCCCCATACCACTTTCTTGTACAATAGCAAGTCGGTTGAGGTTATCAATTTCATTGGGGTTAATTTTATTTTTCAAAAATAATCTGTCAACGAGTAATCGCCCCCAACCATCAGGCAAACTGTCGTTAAAAACTCCAAATAACCCACCAAAAGGGTCATATTTTGGAATAAAAACTTTCTTGATGAGTGGTAAACTAAAAGGTGAAATACTAAACCCATTATTCAACCAATTTGACTCATATTCAAAAGCAACAACTTTTTCAGGTGTTTTTGCAAGTGTACCAACTAAAATATCATTAAAAAATACTTTTAAATATTTATAGTTATCCATTTATAACCTCATCAATGGATTTGTAGCCCTTTTGCGTGAATAAATTTTCCAAATCTTGCTCTAAATTAAGAGCTATTATGATTTTTATAAAAGAATTCAAAGAAATTTCGTACTTAGATTCAAACCTTTTAATAGAACCAAGACTAACACCAGATTTTATAGCAAGCTGAGCCTGAGAAATTTTAAGCTTTTTTCTATGTTGCTTAATTTTCTCAACCAATTCTTTTGCAATATCATTAGGTGTCTTAGGATTAAAGAAGAAACTATCCATAGCTAATATATTATACTATTTTTGCTAAAAAGTCAATATTTAGATAATATATTAGCTAATATTTTAAAAGGCAAATAATGCAACAAAATGAAGTTGTGTTGTATTTTGGGGGTAAATGTTTTTTTGCAGGCGGAAAGCTACATGAATTTTTATTTATAGAATATGCTTGTAATAAAATATAAGTATGAAAACACAAGAAAAAATTGTATTTAAATCAAATGGCTGGCAAACTGTCAATAGGCTTGGACTTTTGAATGAAAATTATCACACGCTTATTCTAAATTACAATGAGCTAAAAAGTGAAATTATAAATATTCAAAAATCTACAGATCCGTTTTTGTCATTATTTAACAATAAAAACCTTAATCGTTATATTTTCAATTTTCTCGCTTCAACTACTGCTTTAATCGATTCTTGCAGGAATACAATGAAGTTTTATAAAGAAACAGATTTGTATAAAACATATGAAGATGATGTAAAAAAGTTATTTGCGAGAAACAAAGAAGCAATATTCATAAAATATTTAAGAAATTATATGATGCATTTTAAAATAATTTTTCCTTGTCTTTCCGATAATAATCAAGTTAGTTTTGAAGTCTATCAATTAAATGAATTTAAAGGATGGACATCTTTATCAAAAAAATTTATCCAAGAACAAGGAAAATTTGTTACTATAATACCTTTGATAGAAAATTATTTTAAAAGATTAGAACCTTTTTATATGGAGATTTATTCAAAAATAAGAGAATTTCATCAAGAAGACTTTAAGGAAACAATCAAACTCGCTTCTGAAATTGGCATGTCTTTGCCAAATATTTATTTAAAATTGGCAGATAAAGCCTAATTATAAATAATTAATGATTGTGATATAAAACGCTTTACAATTCATCATAATAAGAATTTTCATGTTAATATAAATTAACAAGAGAGGGTTAGTTATGGAAAAGATTATTGCTGAAATCAAACGACTTAGTTTATTTAATCAAGAAGAGCAACAAAGATTAATAGATAAATTAAGGGAAAATGATAAGGGGAAGACTATTGTTGAATGTTTGGTTCGAAAAACGGACATAATCTTAACCCCAGAAGAAGCTGTAAGACAACTATTTTTAGATAGATTAATAAATGAATACAAATATCCTGTATCTAGGATTAAATTAGAACATGCTATTCATTTCGGTCGTGAAGTAAAGCGAGCCGATATTGTAATATTTGAAAAAGAACGCCCTACAACAGAGTACATAATTATTGAACTAAAGAAATCAAAAGAAAAAGATGGTAAAGAACAATTGCGTAGTTATTGTAATGCAACTGGTGCCACAATGTCTGTTTGGACTAATGGTTCTCAAATAACATTTTTTAATAGAAAAGATCCTAATTATTTTGAAGAAATTCCAAATATCCCAACAGAAACCCAATCGTTAAAAGATATTTTAGATGAACCTTTTACATTAAAAGATTTAATTATAAAAGATAAAATTTTAAAAGAAGGAAAATCTTTAAGACAAATTATTGAAAATATGGAAGATGAAGTTCTTGCAAATGCTGGTGTAGATGTATTTGAAGAATGTTTCAAACTTATTTTTACAAAGTTGTATGATGAAAGTTTAAGCAAAAAAGATAAAGAAATTATAAGCTATTATGTTGACAGCAATTGTAGTTGTGAATCATTAGCAGATTTAGAATATAAAGATTATATTGAATTGGTAAAAGAAGTTAATGATAAAAAGTTTAGGCAACTTGAATTTAGGAATAAGGGGGAAACAGATTTAGAACTAAAAAAGAAAATTCAAAAACTTTTTGATGGTGCTAAAACAAAATGGAAAGGTGTTTTCACTGAAGATGCAAAAATAAATCTTTCACCATCGCATTTATCAGTTTGTGTTTCCAGTATTCAAGATATCAAATTATTCAATTCCAATCTACAAATTATTGATGAAGCTTTTGAATATCTAATTAATAAATCATCTAAGGGTGAAAAAGGACAATATTTTACTCCTCGTCATGTAATTGATATGTGTGTAAAAATGTTAAATCCGCAAAAAGGTGAATATATGATAGATACTGCATCTGGTTCTTGTGGTTTCCCAGTACACACAATCTTTAAGATTACAGGTAAATTATTCTCAAATGCTGATATTCCGGATGAAGAAAAAGAGAATGTATTAAAAATTTTTGGTATAGATTTTGATGAAAAAGCCGTTCGTGTTGCTAGAACTTTAAACTTAATTGCAGGCGATGGAAACACAAATGTTTTACATTTAAATACTCTTGATTATGATAGGTGGCAAAATACAATAGAGTCACTTGAGTGGTATGATACCTATGGGGAAGGTGTAAAAAGGTTAAAGAAATTACAAAAAGATAAAGAATCTTATAAGGAATTTAATTTTGATATATTAATGGCAAATCCACCTTTTGCAGGTGATATAAAAGAACAAACAATTCTAGCAAAATACGATTTAGCTTTTAAAGATGAAAACAAAAATAAAATGAAATCTAAAGTTGGTAGAGATATTTTATTTATCGAAAGAAACTTAGATTTCGTAAGACCTGGAGGAAGACTTGCAATAGTATTACCTCAAGGAAGATTTAATAATACATCTGATAAAGATATAAGAGAATATATTGCTCAAAAAGCAAGAATTCTTGCAGTAGTAGGTTTGGATGTAAATACGTTTAAACCTCATACAGGAACAAAAACAAGTGTGATTTTCTTACAAAAATGGAATGATGATGATAGTGAACCTAAATATTATTGTCCAAAAGTTGAAGACTACCCAATATTTTTTGCAGTGTCTGAAAAAAGTGGGAAAGATAACTCAGGAGAATATATCTATACAAAAGATGAAAATGGTCGGTTGAAGCTTGATAAACATGGACACTTTGTACTTGAGCATGATCTCCACAATCATAATGGAGACTTGCCAGCTGGTATCGCAGAAGCATTTATTGATTTTGCAAAATATGAAAAACTTTCTTTCTGGAGTGAAGAGTAATGAAGTATTCAATTGTAAAAAAATCTCAAGTTTGTGAAGTTTCTACATTACGTTTTGATGCAGAATATTATGAACCAAAATATTTAGATATTTTAAAATGTATTGAAAAAAAAGCTAAAGATTTTACAAAGTTATCACATTTAGGATTGCAAATAGATGCTAGTGCTTTTTATCCAGCATTAGAACCTTATTATAATAAAGGGAATTTACCATTTCTAAGAGTGCAGGATATTAATAATAAAATTAACTATGAAGACTGTTTAGGGATTCCTGAAACAATAGAAAAGGATAAGACATTTGAAACATTGAAATTTGTTCAAACGGGTGACATTGTAATAACAAAAGGTGGTAGCATCGCTCGTGTTGGATTAGTTGAGAGAAAAAGTGCGGCTTGTAGGGATTTAATTTTTATAAATTCGTCAAAACTATCTAATATTGAATATAAATTTCTATATGTATATTGTTTGTCATATATATACAAAAATTTATTAATAAGATCTTCATCTATGACAGCACAACCACATTTAACCATAACTTTAGTAAGAGAAGTTCCTATATATGGACCAAATTTGGCTTTTAAAACATTTATAGCAAAATTAGTTGATAAACTTTCAAATCTAGATAAACTGTGTCATTGTAGCTATATAAAAGCTGAAAATATTTTATTAGATGAGTTAAATATAGAAAATTGGTCACCAAAGCATAAGTTGTGGTCTGTGAAAAATTATTCTGATGTTAAAGACGCAAATCGACTTGATGCGGAATATTTCCAATCTAAATATGATGAGATAATGAATATTTTAAATAAGAATGGTTATACAAGATTAATTGATAATTTTAACATAGTAAGAAATAGTGGCTTGGAATATCACGAAGACGGTAAAATTGGAGTAATTAAAACCAAGCAAATTAAGGATAAATTTATTGACTTTAATGTCGAGAGTAAGACTAATTTATACGAAGATAATGTTATAGTAAAAAATAAGGATGTTCTATTTGCATCAATGGGAGTTGGTTCATTAGGAAAAACAAATATATATTATAATTTTGAAAACAATAATGAATTTATTATAGATTCAACATTAAAAATTTTTAGAAAAAAAATAAATGGTTCTATTTCTCCTGAATTATTAGAAGCTTATTTACATACTCAAATTGCACAAGAATTAATTTATCAAAATGTCGTTGGTTCAAGTGGAATAATTTCTGTTTATGAATCTTATTTACAAGAATTACCAATTCCTATTATCAATAATAGTGTGGAACAAAAAATTGTTGAAAATATAAAAACAGCTCATTTGTTATACTATCAATCTAAGCAACTTTTGGAAATAGCAAAAAGAGGGGTTGAAATTGCAATCGAGCAAGATGAAAATATTGCAACCAATTGGATTAACCAAGAATTGCAAAAAATAGGAGTTGAATTATAATGCCGAGTTATGTCGCTCATATAAAAAAATGGAAAGATCGTGCAAAAATAGATTTTTTTACAGAATTTGTAAAAGCTTGGATACCTTTTAATGCTTGGTATAACCAAAGCTATACTGAAGCGAAAAATGATCGAGAAATTTTAAATGAGATAAAAAACAATAGTTGTGTTAAAACAAAACTAAAAAGATTATTAGAAAATGATGATACAGATGCAAATAATTTTAAAAATAAATTAGAAAATTTTCATGAAATATTAGAAAATTTACAACTAAAAAATAATAGTTTTGATGTGAATTTTACAAATGTTGTTATAGAAAGAAATAATAAGAAAGAACGTAAAAAGAATTCAAGAGGTATTGAATATTGTGCAATATACTCAAATAATAAATATTGTGCAACTGTAACAACTTCATATGGAGAAAAAACTCTAAATTATTCACATACTGAATATGATATTGATCATTTCGAAGAAAACGTTAGAAATTCTGGAATTAGTGATACTCAAGTTGGGTATATAAGAAGCTGTTTTAAGGATATTAATCCTTATATTCCACAAAATTTAATTACAACAGATGAGAGCAATTGCTTACGAGTTGGAAAATTTAAATTTGTAAATAACTCAGATTTGATTAGCAAAGCAATTATTGAAAACATATATTCATTAAGATGTATGCTCTTTCATGGCTCAATTGAACCTAGGGAGGATACTGAAAAACTATATGAGAATGCATATTATATTCTTAAAGCTTTTTTAGAAGCAATAGAATAGCTTGATTAAATATTGTTTTCGAGTGATGAATACGACACCTAAAAAGGAGGTCGTATGAATAAAAGTAAGAAATACTGGATTAAACAAAAAGATTTTAAGAAGCTAGAAAAATTAGCTGAGCGGATTTATAACACTTCTGTTGTTATTGATTATTTTTGCAGGACACAACAAGAGATTGAAGAGCTGTATAATCTTACTCTAATTGGCAAAAATTTAAGGCGAGATTTTTATACTGTAAACGCTTATTTCATAAATTATCCTAGAAACAAAAATTTTTAAATGGTGTTTAACTCCTATTTTAATACCGTTCAAAAAGTGTTCAAAAAATGAATTGTGTCTAAATGATACGTTTTAAAAGAGCTTGCTTGATATTTAACTTGTTAAGAGTGATGAATGTCATTGCTATAAATGAATATAAGGGGTAACAATGATTGAATTAGACAAAAAATACAAACTTAAAAAGATTAAAGGCTTTGAAAACTATGATAATGAGTATTACAAAGTAATCGGTTTCTACAACTTCGACACTGTAATTTGTGAAAACACTTGCGGAGAAAGGTTTGTATTTATGAAAGAGTTTTTAATAGACCCACAAAAGCCTGATGATATCTATTCAGATTTGATACTTGAAAGGAAAGAATAATGACAGAAAAAGACTAAGCACTTTATGGAACAACGGTTTTAAACTTAAAAACTCAAGAAATCGGATTGTTGATTTGTATTTGGAAAAATAAGTTTGACGATGCAAGGATAAGACACAGTCCAGAAAATTATAGAATATACAAAAATAATCATTATCAGGCCCCATTAGGCGGATACCCTGAAAAACTTGGAGATCCGCAACCTCAAGGAACCTTAAGACCTGGATATTCTAATAGTTCTTTAAATTCTGATTATTCAACAAAAAACAACTATGGGTTTTCATACTAAATTATATTTAATTTGGAGATTTAAACATAATTCCCTAATTCATCTAAAAACAACTTATTTTCTTTCTCAACAACATTAATAGGCACAATACTTACTGGTGTACTATTAAAATATTCCCATTTTGTTACTTCTTTGAAATTATTTGATTCAGGGTAAAGAAGCATTATTTCAACTTTCTGAACGTCTTTTTCCCTGTTTTTTATTAATTCAGAATACGCAAATAGCTGATATAAGTCTGCTTGTGCGACATCAAATTTTGCAGAAGTAGAATTTAATTCTTTCCATTTTGCATCAAGTATGATTGCTTTATTATCTTTAAAAATGACAAAATCCATCTTAGTTTGAAAAAGATTATTTTTAAGAAGGTAATGACGACTATATTGCGAATTATAAGATATATTTGCGGATTTTAAAATTGATTCAATATAATCTTCGAACATTTTTTCTAAAGGGAATAGCAGTGCCGGAAGCTTTGAGCGACCCTTTTTTGGGAAAAAGACTTGCTTTCTCAAGAAAAATTCTGCATATAATAATGGTCTTTCATAGTAGGAATTTAATCTGTTAATATTTACTTCTTGCAAATCTTTTTCAAGATTTGTTGAAACAGAAACATCATCCAACTCAACTAAAAATCTTCGCAAAATCTTTTTATTATTATCACTTTGGGTTTGTTTAACCAAGTATAAGCAAGCAGTTTTCAAAATTTTATTTTCTGCAATATCTAAACTAAGCTCACTATAATTAACAAAAAATCTGCTCTGGTTTGTAAGATTATGTTTTATATGCTCTGCAAAATTTAATTTACCTTTATATTTATTTAAATTTTCTGATTTTCTAATGTAAGATTTTTTAATACCTTTTTTTAAGATTTCACATAAATCATCGCAAAATACGGATATAAGTATTTCTATAATATGTTTATTTTTTTTAGTCTGTGAAATGACATCCTTGTTGTGTTTATATTCTCTGGTTAAATTTTTAGATGCCAAAACAAGGTTTTCAAAAATTTTACGACTGTCATCTATTGTATTTCCGCTAAGTTTTGGTAAAATTTCCAAATAAGTTCCATCTTTTAATTGTATAATTCCTGTATATTTGTTTATGCTTATACAATTAGCTTTTGCAGAATATTCTAGTCCACAGTCTTGATTTTCTATCAAACAGTACTGTTTTAATTCTTTAAAATAATCAGGCTTGCAATAATTTACGCAACACAAATTATCGCCATCTTGATAATTACAGCTGTTACATTCCTCCTTGCAGGAATAAATATTTTTATTTTCGTAAACAATTATTGATTTATTGTTCATTGTCTTTCTTAGTAGGTTTTTGAGCTTCTTTTAATACATTAAACCAGTTTTCTTTTGAACTAATGTCATTAGGTTTACAATTTAAAATTTTTGCAATTGAGTCAATGTCATTATAAAAATATTCCTTTAATAGTGGCAATATTCTGTTTTTATAAGCTCTTTCAAGTTGCTCATTGTTTTTAACACCCATTAAATATGAATGACCAATTTGATGATCTCTATCATACTCATTTTTAATTCGGTCATTAATTTTGGTTAATAATTGTTCTAAGTCAACACCTTCAATATCTTTTCCTCTTAGAAGCTCAGGTTTTGGCATCATTTCCTCAAAATCAAAACGTCGTCTTAAAGCAGTATCTAAAAGAGCAATAGAACGATCCGCTGTATTCATAGTTCCAATAATATATAAGTTATTAGGGACTCCAAAAGGTTCTCTTGAATAAGGCAATGTAACAGTCATTTGATGGTCTTCGCCTATACGTTTATCTTTTTCAATAAGGGTTATAAGCTCACCAAATATTTTTGAAACATCACCCCTGTTAATTTCATCTATTACTAATACATACTTTAAAGGATCTTGATTTATACAATTATCAATTTTATTTTCATCAATATATTCATTTTTAATTTGTAAAAGTTCTTGATAAAAATTAAAGAAATATCCTTTTAGTGCTGCATTGCCTTTATAATCTTTATTAAATTCTATAGCTGTTGAATATTGTTTACCAGAATTAAAGATATCTTTAATTCTAGTTAAATCAATTCTCCTATCTTGAGATTGAGCTCCATAATGATAAACTAAATTATTTTGTTCATATTTTATATTTAGTAAATTTGAAAAACTAGAACCAGTTTCGTATTTTTCTTGAAATATTTTATAAATTTTATCAAAATCTGCTTTTTGATCTTCGTCAAAAACATACAAATTTCTTTCAGCCAATTTACATATTTTTTTGAAAATACCATCTTGCCCAATAAATCTGTTATTTTCTTCAACAGTTCCCCATTCTGGAATATATGGCTTAATCCCTTCAACAAACTCTTCATATGAATAAGATTGGTGGAAGGTTACAAATTCAATCTGACCTTGTTTTTTTAAATTATCAAATTGTTTTTTCAAATCTTTATACAGCTCAACATCTACAGAATCATATTTTTTGTCATTTATAATTTCCATAGCTTTAATAACTGTATTATAAGTTTTTCCTGTTCCTGGAGGACCATATAGAATTTGGTTAAGAGGCTGAGAATTCATATTTTTATCTTCCTTTGCATTATTGTTAAAGATTTTTTCTATTTTTTTGCAAAAATCTTTATATTTATTTTCACTAATATCAGTCAATGTTTTTTGATTCCATTGTTTAATATCAAGTTCATTGAAGTCTACATTATATATGCCATTGTGTGTCCAGCGTACTTTTCTAATACTTTTATATTCATTTCTGGTATCATCATAAATATAATCAGACTCAATAATTCCTCGTCCTAAAAGAATTGGCTCTAAGCCTTGCTTAACATAAACTATGTCTCCAATATCCATTTTATTGGCAAATTCCCAATTTGCTTTTGAATCATTTTTTGGATAAGAGTCCTTTGAGCTGTATTTTTGCAATTCTTGTGCTATTTCATCTTGGGAATGATAATTCTTTAAATTTCCTAAATTATCCAACCCCAAAGCTATAATACCTTTTTCATAGAATTCTTCCCATTTATAAGATTTTTCACCAGCTGCAAAAAGCCAGAATTTATGGGCTTTTTGTTGGTTTAAATTGTTGTTAGATTTTAAACTGTACCATGCTTTTTCTGAAAGTTGATATGGAGGTTCCTTTTTTTCTTTACATATATTTTGTATTTTTAAAAATGAACTATAATTCTGTTCAATTGAAGGATTACCAAGATAACTTAACATTGTTGTATCACAAGAAAAATATTTATCTGGATTGCATATATATATAAATTGGCTTAATTTTGCTAATTTTATTGCATTGTATGTAAGTAGTTTGTTGAATAAGCTTTCATCAATAATACCGTTGTTTACATCATTTGCAAATTTCCATAAATCTTCCATAATTGGAATCATATTTTTCCCATTTTTGTAATATTCATGAAAAAATTTATAATTAGCATTTACAAAATTTGGAATTCCTGTTATATCTGAGATAACATCGGATTTTAAATTAAATGACTTTTTAGCAATTTTTGACCTTGTCCTCGCAACATTGGAACCACCACAAATTGAACATATATATGTTAACGGATCTAATTTATTAATATCATTATAATTGTTTGGGAAAAATTTTTTAAATTCTTTATATAAAGAATTTGGATTTGAATTTTTACATATACTATTAAGAAGTTCTTTAAAAAATGGCAACCATGTAAATTTGTTTTGACTCATACTTCACTCCTTTTCTACAAGGATAGCACAAAAATTTGCAGGAGTTATTCTATACCTAAAATTTCACGCTCGATTTGGCGGATGAAATCCGCGGAAAGTTCGGTTTTTATTTTGGGTGTTTCGTTTTGAGTATTGTTTTCTTTCAATTCAGGAAGGAAGTTCAAAATATTCACAAGGGAATAGTATTCTGCTTGACTTATTTGATTGTTGGATATATTACTGTTTTCGATTCTTTCCATAAGTTTCTGGGCAAACTTTTGCAAATCCTCTTTGAACTGGGATTTATCATACATTGATTCTTTTCGCTTTTTATCCCAACCATATTGCTTTTTCCAGTAAAACAAAGTCCTTTTGGCAATCCCAAGTTCTTGAGAAATTTCACTAACGGTCGAGCCTTTTAAATACATTTGCTCTGCTTGTTTAAATAATTTCATTTTACTCATTAAAATCCCTCAAAAATTAAGTTTTCTATTCCAAAATGGTTTTTGTCTTGTACTTTTTTAACCTGATAGACGCAACTTCTATCAATCACTCCAAGGTGTTGGAAATATTTTATCAATTGATTTAGAAGGGCCATTGTATTTTTAATTCTGCGGGGCTTCAAGCGTCTTAATTCGCAGACTTTAAAAAGTTCTTTTATTGACTCAATATCAATTTCGTGCAGGTAATAACAGTTTATAAACGGTATAATATTAAAATTGAAAATAGCGTTATAGTTCCTATAGGTCTCGAATTTGCAGTATTTTTCGACATAATTTTTCATAAAATATTCTTTTGCATCTTCTATACTAATTTTCAGGTGTTTATTCTTTTGCGGGCTAAATATTTCATAATTTTCACCCGTTTTCGTTTCCTCATTGTATTTATAAATCCCGTTTTCAAAAAGTATTTTATTGCTATTCAAAAGCTGTTCAAGTTTTGTTTTGCAATCGCATTCTGCAATCAATTCAATATCATCAAGGGTAAATTCTTTTAATCTCTTAGCTAATTTTTCTATATTCATATTGTCCTTTCGTCTTGGATTATTCGGGGTGTCGGCAGAGTAACGTCTGACCGACACCTTACGGGATGGGTTCGCTTTCGCTCACACGGCGCCCTACCGAAAATCCGCTTCATATAATTTGCTCCATAACTTCTTTTGTAATTTCTTCTAAATTATTTTCTTTTGCAAAACTTTCAAGTTTGCTTATAAGCTGTACTATTTGCCTAAACCTATTGTATTTTTTGTGGATGTATTCTATTGAATCAGGGGTAAACGGTATTTCAGAGAGTTGGCTAAAAATCTGGCTCAAATCTTCTATTTCAAAGGTTTCAAATTTCACAATCTCGCTAAATCTGTCATACAGATGTTTGTATCTCTCAAGTTTTCTAAGAGCCAAGCCCATTCCGACAAAGATTATCGGGCAATCTGTTTTATCGTGGATATCTCTTAGGGTTTCGACACTTTTGTAATTATTCATCAAGTAATCGATTTCATCTACAAAAATAATTTTGGGCTTTTGAATAAGTTTGCTAATCACGACATTGAAGTTGTCTGAGGTCAAATACCGAGGGAGTTCGTCCATTTCCCTAACAATTTCTTCAACAAGCCACCTGCTTGTCATAAGATTTGATGCTCGAATATAAATCCCGTCATACTTGCAGGCTAGCCAAAGTGCCGTTTGAGATTTTCCAAGTCCCGGCTCGCCATATATAAGTCCCATTTTAGGAATGTTTTTGGGTTTACTTTTCAGGGCTTCAACTAAGCCTATAAAATTCCTTACATTTCGAGTTTTTATAAAGATTTTTTTCATTTTATCCTTTCTTGGTTGCTCGCAATAAACGGGTATGGTTTCACCTTAAACCCACTGCTTTCAATCTTCTATTCATATAGTAATTTGTACTCCTTTGTTTGTTTAAATTCTGCAATCCAAGTGTCGCCTGGGTTATGTTTTATCAAATATTCGTACTTTTCTGAATTGTTTTTGAATATTGGGAGTGACTTTTCTCCGTTGTTTATTTTTTGAACACCATTTGAACGAGGCTTGAACTCTTTGTGAAAATTGTTAGAATTCTCCATTTCTTCTTGGTTCGACCTTGCTTCAATCAGTTTTATTTCATCATTAGTCAATAATTTTTTAACCGAGTTTATCGTTTTTCGTTTCAGTTTTTGTTGTTTTTGGATTTTTTGTTTGTAATCCTCTAAATCCTCAACCGTTCCTAAAATCTTTGCCATCGGATGGGTTTCGGTTACTCGCTCAGCTGTGCATAAATATTCACCTTTCGAGGTAAAAACTTTCACATTAGTTAGATCAAACAGGTTGTATTTTATTAAAACTTTTCCTCTCAGTCCGTATAGTCTTTCTTCAAAATAATCGCAGTTCAAGAACCTTACACCGTTTCGCTGAATTGTTTTGATTTCAGTTGCCAGCATCAAATCGTCAAGCAAGCTTTTATCAATATTTTGTTTCTTTCGGTTTTCTAAAACTTCTGCGATTGTCATATTCGGTGCATTTGTGCAAGGCTGAGAGTTTTTGAACTTAAGCCACATATCAATCATTTTGATTGTTTCTTCGATAGTTGAGACATAATCTTGGTGTAAGTTTTTATGAAAATTTTCGTTTCTTTTCAAGTGTGCAGGTTTATTGATAATTGATGAGCCAACATAGCTTGGCATTAGTTTTTCAAATCCTTCTTGAAATTCTTTAAAGAACCTCTCAATAACTTTTGACCTTGCGTTATATGGTCTTGCAAATACCGTTTCAATCCCGAGTTTTGCATAAAGCCCATAAAAGCCTAATTCTCCGAACCCTTTTTCATCTGTGAAGTATTTGGCTCTAAAGGCTCTGCCGTTATCTTGATAGACAATTTTTGGTATCATATCGAGGTTTATGATTGCATTTCTTAGTGCACTTGCAATACATTGGGTATTTTCTTCAAGCATAATTTCGTACCCGACCAGTGCAGTTGATTTCCAATCCAAAAAACCGACCAAAGTTGCCCGACAAGGCTTGCCCGTAAACGGATTAATCACTTGAAACGCCAGTTTGTGCCCGTCTGCGACTAATATATCCCCGACATCAAGCAGACTTGCATCTCTTTTAATATAAGGTTCGACTTTGTCAGAAAGAGCTTTTTCACCGTCTCGAGCAAGCACCCATTTGTCATAATTGTTATCCTTAAACCATTTTGCGTAGCGTCTAAACGTAATATCCGCAGGGATAAAACTTTGGCCTTGCTCTTTGAGCTTGTATTTAGTAAGTGCGATTGCTTTGCCGATACAAATTCTATTCGGGTGCAGGAGCAAGCCCATAAATATTTTGATTTCTTCATCCGTCAGACAGGTCCTGTATTCATTTACAGAAACGTATTTGTAATTAGGGATTAGTCTTGTATAATCTTCTGTCCCATCTAAACTTGCTTTCCAGCGGTGCAGGCTTCCTCGTGAGATTTTACCTAAAACACTGAAAAGGTAGGAATTTGAACTGTTATGCAGCTTGACAAAATCATAGTCAGCTTGAAGTTTGTTGACAGCCTTACGACGAAACTCTTGCCATTTGCGGATTAAATCAAGTTTTGCAAGAGCGTTTTGTTTTGCCTTCTCAGAGGTGTATTTGATTATCTCAACTTTGGTTTCCATTGTCTCAAAATCCTTGTAATGCATTGTGCAACACATTCATCACTCGTTTTGAGACAGAAGTCAAGTGTTTATTAGTTGTAAGGATTATAATCAGGATTATTTTCTAAAAAGCCTTTAATAAATGATAATGCATTTTCTGAATATTTATGAATGCAACCATTTTTGGATGATTTAACAGGATAATGATATTCTTCATTACCCTTTAATTTAAGTTTAGATATTAGCTTGGCTGTATAATTTCTATTCTTTGAAATTTTTTTTGCAATATCACTAGTTAAAAAAGGATAATCGTCATTTACATTGCTTTTCTTATAAATTACTGGCAATGAATTTGTTAATTTTTTATCACCTTTTCGAAGAATTATATCTGCACTAAAGTTTTTAGGTGCTTGTACTGGAACAATTCTTACCATATCAGTTGTATTTAAAAATTTATTTAATTCTAAATTTGATAATATTCGTTTTTTATTTTTGTATTTTTTTTCAAATTCTGCTTGAGAGATAAAAGATGATGCTGTTTTATAACAAATTCCTCTTTCTAGTAGCCAAACTAGTTCTTTATTATTCTTATTATTTGTTGTTTTAATTTTACTTACAATTTTTTTTACTTTATCTGCATATGTAAGAGTTTCATTAAATGAAATAGTTATAAAATTTGTCTCAATATCTTTCTTATACTTTGGAAAAAACTTAATTATTAAATCTTTATAAAATTTGCAAGCAAAATAAAATAGATGGTGATTGATTTCTATTGGAATTTCTGGACAAATATTATGTACACAATAATTTCTAATTGAAAAAATTTGATTTAATAAATCAATTTGATTTTCAGTTAATATTTTGTCATTGTATAATTTTAAAACAGCTTCTTCTGCTGCAATTGTAATTTTTTTTGACTTATCTCTATAAATATTTTTTCTTTTTTTTAATAGAATAGCTTTACTAATTAATTCCCAAGCATTAGTAAGTAAAATAAAAGTAGTTTGAGTTTTATAATTACTAAACACGCGATTAAAGTTATCGACAGCAGCTAACATGATTTGTATAGAAGTTTTAGCTAATTTAGTATATTCTCTATGATTCTTTTCCATAAATTTATTATATTTGTAAAACAAATTATAATAAACAATATAATCTCAAATATTAAAAATTGTTTTTTATTGGATATCAAAACTTACTTATATTGATAATAATCTAAATTGAATTAAATATCCCAATCTTATTGATAATTTGGGATATCTCAATTTGCAAGCAAAAATAAAATTACACTTTTTTGCACTTTCTTGTACTGGGCTAAAACAGGCTTTGTGAGCAGGATAGACCCTGAAATAAATTCAGGGTGACAGAAAATTAGTGCAAAAGAGTGCAAGAAAAGAGTAGTTAAGTGCAAGAGAAGGCCAGTACATCTCAATACTAAAAAACAGCCTCAATCGTGCTGTCTGTTTGATTTTTTATTAAAATTTCCCCGTCTTAATGTCTCAGAAACCTATTACTCGGCAGAGTACTCATAACCACATACTGAATACTTAGAGTGTGCCCCTACAAGATAAGTTCATTGATTGAATTATACTAACAACAGATATTAAAAAAGACCCCTTAAAAAGGAGTCTTTTTTAATATGGGCCGCAGTGGACTCGAACCACCGACCTCACCCTTATCAGGGGTGCGCTCTAACCACCTGAGCTAGCAGCCCTTAGAGCTGAACGGTCTTAATAAAGCCTTTCGTTCGCATGAACAAATGTACTATAAACATTTTTTAAAATCAAGCCCCTCTTAAATATTTTATTTACTTATCTTTAAAATAACCTGCGTTTTAAATCCAATTTCAAACAATTCTTTCTTTTTAACAGCTTTAAATATATCAAGACTATCCGTTTTGTCTTTAAGCTTTAAATCCATTTCTACAATATTTTCATCTTTACTATAATTAATTTCAACACCATCTATTTTTAAAATATCATCACCTGAAAAACCGTCTGCTATTTTCAAAATTCCGCAAAGTCTTTTTACAATCTTCCTTTTCTTTTTATCCAGTATTCCAAAAGCTTTATCTTCATGTTTATCCGGAAGTTTTCCCCTATGATACAGGCATATAAAAGCAATCAATTCTGTATCTTTATCATCAAAATCAGACAAGCCCTCCTCTGATATAATTTGAAAACTATATTTATTATGCTCTTTTCCACTAGTTTTAAAATATCCGATATCGTGCAAAAGCGCAGAAGCTTTTAAGATTTGTTTTTGAGTTTCCGGTAATTCTTTAACTTTTTTATTAACTTCATCAAAAATTAGACTACATAATTTTTCAACCTGTAAGGAATGTTCTTTTTTAGTGCAATATTTTCCAAATAATTCTTGAGTAGAAAGTTTTGACATAGCAAAAATATCTTAGCATATAATAGAAAAAAGGCTATCAGAAATATTTGATAGCCTTTCACTTCCTTTAAATAAATGTTTTGCCCAAGAAAATTATAAATTAATTTTGCGTTCGAAATTTTTTCTAATTCTTTTCTTTGCAGTATCTAAATTTTTAATTTTCTTTTCTGCATATTTGATTTGTTTTTTAGCAGCTTTTCTCTCTGTTTTTGCTGTTTGATAACGAGAATCTATTTCTGCATAATTTGTTTTGTAGTTTAATAGTTTATTTCTAATTTCTACTTGTGCATTTTCTATTTGAAGAATAGAATTTTGCATTTTTGTACCACCGGTAACTTGACTTGGATCTAACAAATCGGTTCCTTTTACTTCTGTTGTTGTATAAGTAGAAGTTGTTGGTGATGATGTTGTTGTTTTGATTGAAGATGAATCATCAAAATTTAGCGGTGTAAATTTTGTTTCTGCCATAACCATTCCGCTTGATACAATCATCAATCCTAAAATCAGGGTAAATAGTTGTGAAAATCTTTTCATTTTGAATTTTCCTCCATCATAGCTGTAAACTAATTTTTATATTTTAACCTATTTTATTAAAAAGGAAAAGAAATTTACATCATTTAACAACACGATTTTCTGTGTTATTATTTTTATTAAAGGACTTGGGAGAAAAATGAAAAAAGAATGGATAATAGAATCAACAGATTCTAATGAAAAATCTTTAATAAAAAGATTGTTAGTTTCACGTGGAATTAAAACATCGGAAGAAATGAAAGAATTTCTAAACCCATTAGAAATGACTTTAACTTCACCTAATGCATTTACTGATATGCAAAAAACAGTAGAAAGATTATCAAAAGCAATTGATAACGAAGAAACAATCATTGTTTATGGTGATTTTGATGCTGACGGTGTTACTTCAACATCTATTCTTTATAAAACACTAAAATATTTAGGTGGAAATGTTCATTATTTTATTCCGGATAGAGAAAATGAGGGTCACGGTTTTGATAAAAAAGCTTTAATCAAACTAATGACCACCGTAAAACCAAAAGTTATTATCTCCGTTGACTGTGGAATTTCTGATGTTGATGCAGTTAAATTTATGAACAGTTTCAAAATTATTGATGTCATAATCACTGATCACCACGAAGCTCCAGAAGAATTGCCACCGGCTTATGCAATAATAAATCCCAAAGCTCCAAATGCTTTAGACGAAAATTTATCCGCTAAACAAATTGAACATTTAACTTATCTTGCAGGTTGCGGGGTTGCATTCAAAGTTGCACAAGCAATTCTTACAAAATATGAAAAAACAGAATTTGTATATGAAATACTCCCATTTGTTGCTGTAGGTACTGTCTCAGACGTTGTTCCACTGTTAGGAGAAAACAGATACTTTGTAACAAAAGGACTTGAACTTATTTCAAGAGGAAAACATGACGGACTAAAAAAACTCCTAGAAAGTGCAGGATATGATATTACAAAAGGTGTAACTTCTGAAATGATTGCTTTTGGAGTTGCACCAAGAATTAATGCATCAGGAAGACTTGATACAGTAGAATCTGCATTAAAAGTTCTAATTTCTGATAATCCGCAAGAAGTTCAAATGGCAGTAACAACTTTGAATGAATTAAACAAAGTTAGACAAACTTTATGTCAAGAAGTTTTTGCTCAAGCAGATGCAATGGTTCAAAAAGAGGGAAACAAAAACACTGCAATAGTTTTATACAAAGAGGGTTGGCATATTGGAATTATCGGAATTGTTGCATCAAAACTTGTTGAAAAATACTACAAACCTGTATTTTTAATGACTTATCTCAAAGACAAAGACCAATACAGATGTTCTGCAAGAAGTATTGAGGGTGTACCTTTATATGATGTTATAAACGAAAATGCCGATTTGTTTGATGGTTTTGGCGGACACAAAATGGCTGCCGGATTGAGTTTCACCGGAGAAAAAACACCTTTTGAAACAGTAAAAAAAGCTCTATGTGAAACAGTTAAATCTTACACCGCAAATAAGGATCTTAAACCATTTGTGAATATTGATTTAATGCTTGAAGCTAGTGATGTAACAACTGATTTGGTCGAAGAGATTTCAAAACTTGAACCATTTGGTGCAATGAATCCAAGTCCAATATTTGCGATGAATAATCTTAAAGTTAAACAAAAAAAATTAATGGGTTCTGATAGTTCCCATCTTCGTCTTGTCATTGGAAAAGATGCTTATGAGTTCACGTCAATTTGGTGGCAAAAAGGAGATATCGGATTAAGTTCGGGTGACACTCTTGATATTGCTTTTCACCCACAAATAAATGAATTCAATGGAAATATTTCTGTTCAATTGATTATTGATGATATTCATTCGGATTCTTTAAAAGAAGAAGAAATTCAACCACAAACGAATTACAAAATATATGATAACAGAGCAAAAACCGGTATTTTGCCAAGTGTAAATGATTATATCAAATCTTCTAAATTAAACATAAGAATTTTTGCAGAAAGCAAACAAGTTCTTGATACAGTAAAACCGTTTAAAGAAATTGCATCAAAAACTTTTACAAGGCAAGATGTTCCAAAATGTGATGTTGTAATGTTTTTTGACTATCCGGCAGATAGACCAACTCTTGAAAATATCTTAGAAAAAGCTCAACCAAAAGGTTTGCATTTTATGAGTTATGAACCAAAAGTTCTTGATGAACAAGAATTTTTGAAAACATTCACAGGAATGTTAAAATTTGCTGTTCATAACAACAATGGGAAAATTGAACTTGTCAGATGTGCAAGTTTTTTAGGTAAATCTATAAAAGTTTTTGAAAGATTGTTAGATTTGTATGAAGAAGTTGGATTTATAAATATTTTAGATAAAAACAGTGCATTTTATACAGTTGAATTTTTAGGAATAGATGATTTGTCAAAAGTTCTTCACAGTACAAAATATTCTCAAATATTTGATATGATTATTGAATGTGAAGCATTCCAAAAAAGCCTGTTAGAAGACGATTTATCTCAACTTCTTGTTGGAGTGTAGAAATTTTATCCTTCCATTAAATCATCAATATTTATATGATTTTTCCTTAAATAATCAATATATTTATTTTCTTTTTCAGATAAACGTCTAGTAAATTTCAATACATTATTGGAAGGCTTTCGTCCAGCACCAATACGAGCACCACCCCATTTAGATATGTTTTTTTTAACTTCATTATTTATACTTTCTTGACGTTCTTTTGAAAGAGATTTTATTAAATCTTCATTTGTAATTACACTATTTTCTCTAGTCATCTTTTAAACTCCTTTTATAATTTTCAATATTTTTTATGGCTTGTTTCATATACCTTTTTGGGGCTTTTTGAGTTTGTTTTAAAATAATAAAACCAATTATAATAATTTTTTTTCTATTTTCATCGTATTTAAAATATGCTCGAACCCCCTTAGGTTTTATTTCATAAAGACCATAATCTAATTGGTTTATATTTTTATACTTTGTTCCAATTATTTCAAAAGTTTTTATTGCAGCCAAAATTTTATCTTGGTTTTTAATATCTAAATCATTAAATTGCTCAAGGGCTTCTGGAGTATATTCTGCTATAAATACTTTTTCCATATATGCATATTATAACATATTATTTTGATTTTTGCAACTTTTTTCAAATTAAAATATTATGCAAATTGCATATCATAAAGTTTTTTGTATTCACCATTTGAAATACCAAGCAACTCATCATGTGTACCCATTTCAGTCAAATACCCATGATTTATTACAGCAATCTTGTCCGCATTTTGGATTGTTGATAATCTGTGTGCAATTACAAAAACAGTTCTATCTTTCATTAAATTGTCAATAGCTTGTTGAACAATATGTTCTGCTTGATTGTCCAGAGCTGATGTTGCTTCATCTAAAACAAGTATTGGAGCATTTTTCAAGAATGCTCTTGCTATACCTATTCTCTGCTTTTGACCACCGGATAGTAAAACCCCTCTTTCACCTATTGGTGTATCTAAACCTTTTTCTAAACTGTTTATAAAATCATCAAGATAAGAATTCTTTATTGCTTGTTGGAGTTCTTCTTTCGTTGCATTCAGATTTCCTATCATAATATTATCTCTGATTGTACCCTCAAATAAGAAATTATCTTGGAAAACAACCGCAATATTTGCTCTTAAATCATCAATTTTAATTTTATAAATAGATGTTCCGTCAATTTTTATATCGCCACCTTTTGTATTATAAAATCTTGGCAAAAGATTGACAATTGTTGTTTTACCACCACCTGAATTTCCAACAAGCGCAATTGTTTCACCTTTTTTAACTTCAAAAGAAATGTTATGCAAAACATAAACATCTTTTTTATAATAAAAAGAAACATCATCAAATGTAATTTTTTCAGAAAATTTTGGAAAATCAACTGCATCTTTTTTATCTTGAAAACCTGTTTTTTTATCAAGTTTTGAAACAACCCTATCCATTGCACAAAGACAAGTTGTCATATTTTTTGCATTATTTCCAAGTCCTTTAATCGGAGTATATAACATTATTAACGCAGTGATAAATGATACAAATTGACCGGCCGTTAACGATCCTTTTACAATGAAATAACTACCTAAACCTATAACAGCACCAATTCCAACTGATACTATAATATGCATCATCGGAGATAACCAACCAACGTGTTGAGTTATTTTCATTTTCAAATTAAATACATTATGTACAAGTTCTGAGAATTTTTTAGAATTTAAATCATACAAATTATACGCTGCAATAATTTTATTACCGCCAAAAGCTTCATTATAAGTGGTTAGAACTTTTGCATTTTCACCCTCTGAACGATTATAAACATCTTTTATTGCAGATTTCATTTTCATTAACGGAATCATTGCACAAGTCAAAACTGAAACTGCAATAATCGCTAATTGCCAAGAGTTATAGAATAAAACACCAATCAAAGATATTGATGAAAATAATCTGGAAATACAAGACTTCATATTTGATAATAAGCCGCTACAAGATTTATCTGCATCGTTGTTATAAGCTTTTAGGACTTTACCAGATGTTTGTTTATCGAAAAAGTATGAAGATTGACGCATCAATTTTGTATATAAATCAATCTTCAAATCATTTGTAACTCTTCCTCCAACCCAATCATTCATATATGTAGCAAGGTAATTCAATGAACCTTGAATTGTTGTAAATAAAATAATTAAAAATGGAATATACCAAGTTGAATGAATGTGTTTGTTAAGCATAACAATATCCATATAAGGTTTCAGAGCTAAAGCAATTACCGCATCTAACGCACCAATTGGAATTGCTAAACCTAAAGCCAAAAATGTTCTAAAAAGATAAGGTCTGAAATATGGCAGAATTCTTGATAAACTATGATAGTTTTCATTGTTTCCATATTTTTTGTCCATTTTTTGTTTTATTTTATAAAATAAATTTGTCATTTATTTTCTCCTTGAACAATTGTTCTACAAAATAATTTGTCTTTCAAATATTTTGCACATGGAATTTCTACAAAATGATAAGCAAATATTGTCACCGCTAAAATTATCAATAACATTATAACAATTGGCAAAACAGGGTGTAAAACAACCCAACCCACATTCTTTTGCCATAAAACAATTCCGAAAATTTTTATTATTACATAATGAACAACATACATTGAATATTGATATCTACCTAAAAATACCCAAAAATCTTTGTCTAAAATATTTGATAAATAACCCTTTTTGAAAATAAATAAACTGAACAAAACAGTAAATCCAATAACAAAAAAGATATTATTATATTTCAAATGAGGAAAACACAACCACCAAAATACAAATACAGATGATAATATTTCAGCAAATGTAATCAAGATTTTTTTCAATTTAGATGGAGTAAAGTTTTGGATTTTTGTATAGTTATTTTGGAATATTTTAGCAACCAAACAACCTAAACCAATTCCGCCCAAACCTCTTAAAAAACCAATATTCAAAATGAAATAATAATTTTTTAACGGTTTATTAAAAAATCCATGTTGTAAAATTTCTAATATTCCATAACCCAAAACCGTCAAAATTGTAATTAAAATTGTTTGATATTTTTTAGAAACGAATTTCAATATGCAAAAATACAACAACAACCCTGCAAACAAAACTGATGTAAACCATAAAACAGGGTTTTGTCCAATAGAAATGCATACTCCAAACTGATTTAATAACAATGCCGTCATTAAGTTAGATATAATCTTAAATGGAAAGGCTTTTAACATTGTTCCAACCAAACAAAGAATAAAACTAAAAACTATAACCGGTGTTAATCTTATATATTTCTTTTTTATAAAATCTACAACTTTTATTGAGTTTTTGAATGTTAAAAATAACAAAAAACCTGCAATTATAAAAAATCCCTCAACAGAATTATAAGAAAATGCGATAAATGATTTTATAAAACTATACAAATAAATATTGGGAAATATAGAACATAAACACCAATCTCTTGTTATAAACATGTGGTGTAAAACAATAGAAAGCATTAAAAAAGTTCTCAAAAATTCTATATTTTTAATTTTTTGCATTCTATTCCTCATTTTGCATGTCAGAAATTGTTCTTTCAAACATTTCTTTCATATCCACTTTTGGTTGCCAACCTAATTGTTCTAATTTTTCAGTATTTAAGCAAATTTTGACAGTAGGATTATATCCACGATTTACATCATCAATTTCGTAAACAACTTTTGTAATTTCGTTTTCTAACAAATGCGCCATTTCTGCAATTGAGCAATAAGTATTTTTATTTGCAATATTATATGCACTATTTTTTTCACCTTTAGTCAAAACTGTGAAAATAGCCCTAACAGCATCTGTCGTATAACAATAATTTCTTTTTGTTTCTCCTTTTGTATGAAGAATAATATCATAACCATTTAGGACTGCTTTTGAAAATTGTGCAAAAACTCTGTTATCATCTTTTGAAACCCCTGCACCAAAAGTTTGGGCAAGTCTTACAATCTTTACAGGAACTCCGTATTCGCTTCCATAAGATATACACATTGTTTCTGCCATTTTTTTACTTTCAGAATAGCTGCTTCTAGGGTTCAAAATATCAATAAATCCATAATCATTTTCTTTGATATCTTCCTTTTGATTTACCCCATAAACTTCAAGAGAAGACAAATAAACCATGCCTGTAATTTTCTTGTTCTTTGCAAATTCCAAAACATTACGAGTTCCGTTTAATGCAGTATAAATTGTTTCTACAGGTTTTTCTACAAAATCCTTTGAAGACGTTGTACTAGCAGTATGAATTATATAATCGACTTTTCTTGTTGTTTGAATTTTTTGATTAATATCTTGAACCAAAAATGATAATCTATTAGATTTACCAAAGATTTTATTTGCTTTTTCCTCATCTCGAACAAGAGCAATTACTTGGGTATTAAATCCGGAATTCAATAAACTTTTTACACATAATTTACCTAAAAGACCTGTTGCTCCGGTAACTAAAATAGCTTTTCCGTCAAAAACAGACATATTAAAGTATTTAATAATATTTTTTATATCTTCTTCAAAAATAGAACTTGTCATAAAAATTTAACCTTATTTTCCTATTTGAACTCCAAAAGCTTCTAAATCTTCTTTATATCTAATCAAAGCACGTAAAATATACAAATCTTCAATTGTTGTGATTTTTATATTGCCTCTATTTCCACTAACCATAAAAGTTTTCTTGTTTAAAGTTTTAAATAATGTACAAGTATCCACAATATCTTTATAATTAGGATTAGTTTTGCGAGTAATTTCGTGAGCTTCCACTACTTCGCCCAAATGGAAACTCTGAGGAGCTTGTGCTGCATAAGTATGTTTTCTATAAGGTACGTGTTCAGGATTTTCACCGTTCTCTGAAATCAAAATAGTTTCAAAACAAGAAGTACAAGTGATTGCATTACCGTTTTTCTTTGCGCATTCAATATTTTTTGTAATAACTTCTTCTGTTATATTTGGTCGAACACCATCGTGAATTAAAACAATTGAATCATCTGGATTTTCACTTTGGGCAAGTTTGAGTGCGTTATAAATAGAATCTTGACCTGTAATTCCACCTTTTACAATTCCTGCAGTTTTTGTAATGTAGTGATGTTTGATTAAATCTTGCATATAATCAAAATAATCAGGGTGAATTGCAATATAAATCTTATCAATATCTTTATGCTTTTCAAAAAGCTCTAAAGTATGAATAATAATAGGTTTATCATTAATCTTTAAAAACTGTTTAGGTATTGAATTTTCACCGGAACTCAATCTTTGTCCTGTTCCACCTGCAAAAATTATCGCAATATTCATAACTATACTTCTTCTTTCATTATTTGTTCTATCAAATCAACTACACGTTCAGAGGCATGCCCATCTTCCATACAGCCTTTGTCTTCCAAAAAGTTTGTAATATCTTTTTGATATTTTTCATCATCAAATTTTAAAACATTCTCAACTAATTCTTTGTTATTAACCGCAATTGGGAATGGTGTAGTCTCAAGCGGATAATAAAAACCTCTGTCATTATTAAAATCTTTTATATCAGTTGCAAATACAAATGCCGGTTTTCTAGATAACATAAAATCAAAAATACAACTTGAGTAATCAGTAATTGCTACATCACTGGACACTAACATTTCTTGAATATCCGGATAGAAACAAGCATCAATAAGTTTGTCTGACTCCATAATTAATTCCTTGTCATATTTTTTTGTCCTAGGGTGAAGTCTTGCAAGACAAATCCAATCTCCACCAAATCTATCTTCCATTGCTTTTAGAACTTTTTCATATTCTAAATCGTAACAATCAATATTTCCGCTATCTCTAAATGACGGCACATATAAAAGAATTTTTTTATCTTCCGGAATATTATAAAAATCTCGGACTTTTTGTTTTATCTTAATTGAATCCTTAAAAAATATATCATTTCTCGGGTGTCCGAATTCTTTTATTTCATTATTAAACCATAAAGCACGTCTGAAAATTTTATTTTCAAATTCACTATCTGTTAAAAGATAATCCATCATTGAAGAATCTAATTTTGACCTATTTACCCATTCTTGTTTCAATTCACCAACAAAAGCATCTACATCTGCATCAAGTTTTTTTATTCCTAAAGAACCATGCCAAGTTTGAATATAATATTGCCCCTCTTTTTTTCTTAATCCTTTTTTTAAGAAATAATTTTTTCTCTGGTTATCAATCCAAATCTTTGCACTCGCAAGTTCTTTCAATGCCTGTTTTGAACCGTAACCAACCAATCTTATTTGTTCAGGAAAAACATTCTTTTCTTTTTCCTTAGTTACACTTCTCACAAGCCAAACCAAATCGTAGGGCAAGTTTCTTCTAATAATTTCTTCTGCAATATATTTAGGGTTACAACCGTAACTGTTTCCATTAAAATTTTCAAAAACTATTTTATCTTTTTGAACCGGAAGTGTTTCGCAAATTTCTCTATAATATTTAGATTGATCAATCCTGATAGGAATACCTAAGAACATAATCAATTTATCTGTTCCGCTGTTTGTTATAGAAAAAATATACTCTAATGGTCTTAATTTAGACAATTTAGTTTTCTCCTTTTAATTTTTTCAATTCCAAAATTTCCTCTTCTGTAAATTGATTTTCATCAGTATGATGAGGGCAAATACTCTTTGGAAATTTCATATATTCGCCATAAATATTTTTAAGCATAAAATCTGTATCATTCGGACAACAGAAATCATATCCTTCAAATTCAATTTTCTTTAAAGGAAAAATTTGGTCATAATCATAAATCCAATTGCTCCATTTGTGAGGAAAATCAATTCCCCAATGAATAGACGGTTTTATGTTTTCATTCACGATAATATTTTCATTTATTCGTTTTTGGGTGATACTTTTGAATTTTTCTTCTAATTTTTGAGTATCAGAAATTCTAAATGGATTTAACGATAACATTTTTCTAATAAATTTAATTTTATTATTCAAATGTTTTTTATCTCGTCCTTGAACTTCCGTAAAATAAAAATCATGTGGAAAAATATCTACAAAAGCTTGTTTTATTCTTTTGTGTTTAATTTTTAAAATACAAGTTGCAGAAGCATTTTCATCTCGCCACAATTCACAATACAAATCAGGATTTTGAGTAGAAGAATTGAAAATTTCCGGAAATTTTTCATAATCTTCTCTCATCATATCAGTGTCAACATCATCGTCCCAAGGAATGAAACCTTTGTGACGTTTTGCACCTAATAATGTCCCACCGCTTAACCAATATCTTATATTATTTTCAGAACAAACCCTATCCATTTCTTTTAAAATAGATAAAAGAGCTAATTGATAATCTCTCAAAAATCCCTCTGCAGGTGGAATTTTTGTAATATCAGAATATCTTGAATAATCAACAGTAACTCTTTTTTTGTTTGAAGATTTTAAAATTCTGAGTTTTACACCAAAAATTCTAATAAGTTTATGACTATAATCTGCATCACTAATAGAAAAAATATTTTTCAATATTTCCTTTAATAACGCACAAGAAGTATTATTATTTTTTTGCAACTTCTCTTCCATAATCCCTATCCGTCTGATACTTATAATAAAAGTACTTCAAAATCATTCACAAATCAAGAAAAGGCTTTTTACACCAATTCTTTTTGTAATGAAGTTTCCCAACTATAAGCTGTTTTGATACTTTCTTCCAATGTTTTTTCCGGATTCCAACCTAAAACTTCTTTTGCTTTTGAATTTGCCGCAACTAAAATTGCAGGATCACCTGCTCTACGTGGCATTTCTTTTAGGGGAATATCTTTTCCTGTAACTTTTGTACAAGCTGAAAATACTTCTTTAACACTATTCCCCTCTTGAGTTCCTAAGTTAAAGAAATTTGTTATTCCACCATTATTTAAATATTTCAAAGCCAAAACATGCGCATTTGCCAAATCTTCAACATTAATATAATCTCTTACACAAGTTCCGTCTTTTGTATCATAATCTGTACCGTACATTTCAAAAGTTTTGCCACCGGAAAATGTTGATTTTAGAATATTTGGAATCAAGTGGGTTTCAGGATTGTGCCATTCTCCAACTCTTGATTTGTTATCTGCACCTGCAACATTGAAATATCTTAATCTTACAGATTTCAAACCATAAGCCTTATCGTAATCGTCCATAATATTTTCAATCATTAATTTTGTTTTTCCGTAAGGATTGATAGGATTTTGTGGGTGAACTTCATCTATTGGAGTGTAACAAGCATTGCCATAAGTAGCTGCAGTAGATGAAAAAACAATCTTTTTAACATTGTTTTCTAACATTGCATTTAACAAATTCATTGTTCCGTAAACATTATTATAATAATATTTTTGAGGATTTTTTACAGATTCCCCAACTTGAGAATAAGCCGCAAAATGAACAACTGCTTCTATATCATTATGTTTTTCAAAAACTTTTTCAATGTCACTTAAATCTTTCAAATCACCTTGAATAAAATCTACAACTTTACCTTTTGCAGAAATATTTTTCAAAACTTCAACAATTTCTTTATGTCCCAATTCTAAATTATCAAAAATAACTACATCAAAACCATTTTCTAATAAAGCTATTACTGTATGAGAACCAATATATCCGGCTCCACCTGTTACTAAAATCATATTTTTACCCCTTTTTATGTATAGATTAATTCTATCAAAAACAAATAAAAAAGATAAATATTATATTTTATTAAATAACCATATTAACAAAGAATAAAAAATATGTAACGATATTTAAATGTAGATTATTCCTTTTCTCCCCGTTCTGAATAAGGGAAATGGTTGAAGTGAAGGGTAAAACTTCAATTAAATACGTAACACATGTTAACATTTATATTCAAAAGGGTAGAAAAAACTACCTCAATAGTTTATACTATGAATGTAGTAACAAATATATGTGGATTTTTGAAAGGATTGACGGTTGATGGATTACAATCCATCTATTTAAAGTATTGTTTTTGATGTATTGTAAAGGTAGAATTGTTTAGTAATGTAAAAAATCGGCGATATTAAGTCAATTTTTTATTGTTACGAAACTTATAGAAAGAAAAAATCAGGTAGTAGTATTGGAAAATGTAACTAATAAAAAAGAAAATAAAACGAAGAAATCGGAAAAGAAGATTTTGAATTCTAATCCTATCGAAAATATTGAAAACTCGATAGAAAATGAAGCTATCAAAATGATTTCTGTTCCTAACAATCCGTTTGCGCCTGCTAATCCTGATGAAAAAGAATTAAAAAAGATAAAAAAAACTCGCAAAGATATTGCGAATTCTATAAAACCTATTTCTGTTAAAGAAGAAAACAGCCTTAACAGTATTGTTGAAACAATTAATAATTTCAATTCAAACAGAACAAAAGCAAGAAGTTATACTAATGAAAAAGTTACACCGGTATTAAGTAACAATTTCAATTATTTTGATGTTATGAAAAGTTTTTCAGATGCGTTTCAAAATAACAACAGTATATCTGAATTGTTCTCAAATTTGAATATAATTTTTCTAAACAAATTAAAATGGAGTTTTATTGGTTTTGGATTATTCCACGAAAAATCAAAATGTTTAAATTTGAAAATTCACAGTAAAACAGGTAATTGTTATGCATCAAAAATCTTTTTATCAGATGAAAACAATCCTATTATTCAATGTTTCAAAAATAAAACAATAATTGACAAAGATAATATCAATTATTTGAATATTCCATACCTTGCCAAAACAGGTTCTGTTGTATTTCCAATGATGTCAGTAAATAAATGTATTGGTGTAATGCTTGTTGGTCAAAGCATTTCAAATATCAATACAAATATGGTTACATTCTTGTCAAATTATATGGGAATGTTTATACATAATGCTCAACTTTTGGAACAAACAAACAAAGTTGCAAATACTGACACTTTAACAGGTTTATACAACCATAGAGGCTTCCAAGAAATATTAGCTAAAGAACTTGAAAAAGCTAGAGTTAACAAAACTCACCTTTCTGTTGTTATGTTTGATGTTAACAATATTTCTAAAATCAACAGAGAATTAGGTCATGCTAAAGGTGATGAAGTTATTAAAATTATAGCTGAAAAAGTTAAACAAAATATGAGAAATACTGATTCAGCAGGCAGATATGGTGGAGATGAAATAGCAATTATCATGCCGGAAACCGATACTCGTGATGCAAAATATTTAGCAGAATACATCACATACTGTTTGTCATGTTGTTTTGTAGATGATGTAGGACCGGTTAAGGTTTCTGTTGGTATTTCAACATTCCCTGATTGTACATCTGACCAAGAAAAATTGTTAATCCTTGCTGAACAAGCAATGTTTATTTCTCAAGCAAGAGGTTATAAAGAAGGTATGTCTGCAATTGTATCTTCTTCTGATTTCAATTTCTGGGACGATATGGCATTAAATTCATTTGCAGAAGTTCTTGCAAAACGTCATTCTCAAATTGGTATTAATTTTGAAGAAGAACTTGTTCATAAATTTAATCAAGAAGAAATTATTAACCATAACCACTTGATGGAAATGGCTACATCATTAGCTGGTGCAATTGATGCAAAAGACCCTTATACAAAAGGTCACTCAACTTCTGTTTCAAGATATTCTGAAGCACTAGCAAGAGCTATCAATTTGCCTGAAAATGAAGTTGAAAGAATTAAAATTGGTGCATTACTTCACGATGTAGGTAAAATAGGTATTCCTGAAAGTGTTCTTAAAAAACCAGGAAAATTAACTCCTGAAGAATGGGAAATAATGAAACAACACCCTACAATTGGTGCAGAAAAAGTGCTTGCTCCTAATGAAGCATTGAGAGATTTAATTCCTATCGTAAAATATCACCATGAAAGAATTGATGGTAATGGTTATCCTGAACACTTAAAAGGTAACGAAATTCCTCTAGCAGCAAGAATTGTATCTGTTGCAGACACATATCACGCATTGGTAAGTGACAGACCTTATAGAAAAGGAATGCCTATTGAAAAAGCTTGCCAAATTTTAAAAGAAGGAGCAGGAACTCAATGGGATCCTGATTTAGTTAGAAGATTTATTTCTATCGCACCATCTTTAACAACAAGTGTTTAATATTTATTTTTGTTCAAACCAATCCATCATTGGACGAATTTCACCACATTCAAGGTTATATTTGTCTGCGAGTTGACTATTTAAAACTCTGTCAATTCTAAGATTAACTCTTGGAACATCTTGAATATTCAGAGTGTGATTTTTATCGTCATAAAAATCAGAATAATTCAAACCATAATGAACACAATCCGGAAGTCTTACATATCCATTGATGTCGTCATAATAACAAAGTCCAAATGTTCGGCAAATAATTCCTCGATATTCATAAACAGAACATTCACCATTTATTAAAAAAGGACATTTATGCTCAAAACGTTCACCTTTGAACTCTTTTTTATCCATTTTTAAATTTCTAATATTTTGTTGAACAAGAATCTTTGTTTTCTCTGGAAGATTTATATAACCTTGTGTAAGATATGCAAATTCAATCTGCGAAAACGGATATTCTCCTTTTTCACAACATTTTGAACAACCCTTTTTACATTTCAAATATCTTTTTTGACTTTCTAAAAGGCATTTCAAAACTTCATCAAATTCTTTTAAAAATTTTTCATATCTTCCTAGCATTATTTACCCTTTATCATTGTGTAACGTCTTCCAACTTTGATTACATCATAATCAAGTTTTCCCTCAATTTCGCCCATTTCTTTATTTTTTATAATGATAACGTTATCTTTTTTAGCTAAATCTTCTTTAACACTATCAACACTCAAACCTGTTTTAGTATTATAGTCAACTAATTCATCATTGTAATAAAGGAGTGAATATTTTCTATCCATATTAAATGAAGATATTTTATAATCATAATCTTTTGCATATTTTGCAAATTGAACTAAATCTTGTTGACCAAATTTGTAATCAACCTCAAAAAATTCTTCGGTTGCAAAAGCAGACATCACTGTCATAAATAAAACATAGAAGATAAATACACCGATATATTTTTTATATTTTACAAATAATAGCGAACCTACACCAAATACAATTAAACAAATCAAAGCAAACCATCTTACTTCTGCAATATCATTATTCAATTGAGCAGGAAGATATAAAGGAGTGAACATTGCAGCAACACCACCAATTATACAAACCCAAGCAAATATTTTTACAGAAATATTTATAGGTTTTTCGTGTTTTTTCATATTTACATAATCTTGCCACATTAAACCTGTAATTATTGCTAACGGATAGTAGATTGGCAAAATGTAAGTTGCAAGTTTTGTAGAAGATAATGAGAAAAAGAACATTATCCAAATTGCAGTGACCCAAGATAATGCCAAAGCCTTATGCACATTATCTAATAATGCAAAGTCAAAATTTTTAACTTTTTCTACATAATGAAGTTTTCCCCAGTTTTTAATTTTATCAACAAAAACTGCAATCATTGAAAATACCCAAGGAATAAATCCCCATAAAACAACAAGGAAATAATAATAGAAAGGTTGTTTTCTACCTATTTCATTATTTGCTGTATTTAAAAATCTATGCAAGTGATGTTTAATAATATATTCATTAAAGAATAACGGATCATATTTTTTAAACATTGCAATATGCCAAGGTAAAACAATTAGCAAAAATAACAACATTCCAGGAATTATATAAATTGGCTTAAAAATTTCTTTAAATTTTTTAGCCATTATTGACGTGAAAAATACTGTACCGAAAGGAACTACAAATCCCGGAATTCCTTTAGCCATAATAGCTAAGGCAGAAAAAGCATAAAAAGCCCACCAATAATATTTTTTATGATTTTCTTGACAAAAATAAACTTGGAAATAACAAACCAATGCAAGTCCGATGTAAAAAGTTAAAACAATATCAAGAATTGCATATCTTGCAAGCATAATAAATTCTAAAGAAGTAGCGATAATTAAAGAAGTAAAAACACCGAATCTTCTATCAACTCTTTTTTTAGAAGTGAAATAAACAATGAATGAAAAAATAAAACCTAACAATGCGACAGGAAATCTTGCTGTCCATTCATCAACCTTGCCCCACAAAGCAAACGACAAACATTCTTGCCAAAAATAAAGTGGAGGTTTTTCAAAGAAATACTCACCATTCAAATATAATGTCAAAAAATCTTTTGAATGAAACATATCTTTTGCCATTGCAACATATCTTGTTTCATCAACGTCCATCAATGAATATGAACCTATATCATGGAAAAATATAAAATAAAATAGTATCGCTAATCCAAGTATAGTCAAACATTCAGCATGTTTATTACAAAAAATTTTTATTTTATCCCAAACAGATAAAAGTGTTTCTTTTACTTCCATATCCCTCTCCAATTTTATTACATATAAATTATATTATAAATAAAATTTATATGTAGAAAACTATGTTCAAAACATGTAGAAAAGAAAAAGTTTTCTACATGAATAATCCAAAATTAATAACTTTAAAAAGTTTTATACAATTTATCTAAAATTTATGAAAAGTTTTCTACAAATTTTATACATAGCGAAACTATTGCTATGAGATAGTTTCAGAAATTTTCTACAAATATTAAACACTTACTATCATGATGTATTTTATTAATATATTTATATATATTTATTTGTTATATATATAATTTAAAACATTAAAAATGAAATTTTTCTTTCTTGTACTCTTATAATACTTGAGTAATTTTTTATAAATATCACCCAGTTGTATTATTTTTAAACATAAAGATTTATTGCTTTAAAACAGCGTATAAAATTGTTTTATATTTATCTTTATTTTATAATTGAATTAAGAATAATAGATTTTTAAGGAGTAAAAGGGTATGAAATTTATAATCAGTAAAGAAGATTTGTACAATGGTATTAAAATTGTTGAAAGAGCTACTTCTCAAAAAGCTGTTCAACCTGTTTTATATAACATTTTAATTGAAACTTTAGAAAATAATTCAATTAGATTAACAGCTACTGATTTAGTTTTGACAGTAGTTACAACAGTAGATGCTCAAATTCTTGAAGCTGGTAAAATTACTCTTCCTGCGAAAAAATTAAATGAAATCGTTTCTAAATTATCAAATGATTTAATAACAATTGAAACAGAAGAAAACGGTTCAGAAGTAAATATTACTTGTAACAAATCAAAATTTGATATTATTGGAATTTCTGCTACAGAATTTCCGCCGGAAGTTTCTAATTATCAAATAGATGAATCTCAATGTTTTGATGTTGAATTGAAACCTTTCTTGAAAGCTATCAGGCAAGCAGGTTTTGCTGCTGCAAGTTATGAAGTAAGTAATCTTTTATCAGGTATTGTTTGTGAATTTTCAAATGGAATGTTAGAAATTGCTTCAACTGATGGTAATAGACTTGCAAGAGTTAGAGAAAAAATTGATACAGGTATTACAGAGCCTACTCAACTTATTATTCCGTCTAGAACATTGAATGAATTTATGAAGATGTGTTCTTTTGTAGATGAAGATAGTATTAAAATTTGCAAAGATAAATCAACAATTATCTTAAAAACAGAAAAAACTTTAACAATTTCAAGATTGTTAGATGGTCAATTCCCTAAATACAATCAGTTAATTCCATCAGAAAGTCCTAAAAAAGCAATCGTTAATGTATCTCAATTGATTGCAGCTTTGGAAAGAGTATCTGTAATGGTTAACGATAAAACAAGTATTGTTAAAATGTTATTTGCCGATAATGAATTGACTCTTTCCGGAGATTCTTCTGAATCAGGCAAATCAGAAGATAAAATTGATATTCAATATACAGATGAAGAATTATTGATTGCGTTTAATTACAAATTTGTATTAGATGCTTTGAGAATTATTGAAAGCGATGAAGTTATAATAGGATTGAACGCAAGTTTATCAGCTACTGTTTTAAGACCAAACAGTGATGAAGATTTTATTTGTTTGATTATGCCGGTTCAAATAAGATAATAAGTTAAAATTTTAAGAAGAAAGGTTTTTATATATGACAGAAGAAAAAGCAAATATTGATTGGGCAAATGTTGGTTTTGGTTATCACAAAACTGATAAAAGATATGTTTCAAATTACAAAGACGGAAAATGGGACGCAGGTGTACTTACAGAAGATTCAAATATAGTTTTGAATGAAAGTGCCGGTGTTTTACAATATGCTCAAACTTGTTTTGAGGGTATGAAAGCTTATACAACAGTAGACGGAAAAGTTGTAGTATTCAGACCTGATATGAATGCAAAAAGAATGGCTGATACTGCTAAAAGACTAGAGATGCCGGTATTTCCGGAAGATAGATTTGTAGAAGCAGTTGAAGAAGTTGTTAAAGCAAATTTGAAATATGTTCCTCCTTACGGAACAGGTGCAACTCTTTATTTAAGACCATTTATGTTTGGTTCAGCCCCTGTTATGGGTGTAAAACCGTCAGCAGAATATCAATTTAGAATTTTTGCATCTCCTGTTGGGCCTTATTTCAAAGGTGGTGCAAAACCAATTACATTAACAGTAAGTGATTTTGATAGAGCAGCTCCACATGGTACAGGTCATGTTAAAGCAGGTTTGAATTATGCAATGAGTTTACATGCAATAGTTACAGCACATGCAAATGGTTATGATGAAAACTTATATCCTGATGCTTTAACTCGTACAAAAGTTGAAGAAACAGGTGGAGCAAACTTCTTCTTTGTAACTAAAGATAACAAAGTTGTTACACCTAAATCTGATAGTATTTTGCCTTCAATCACAAGAAGATCTTTAATGTATGTAGCAAAAGAATATTTAGGCTTAGAAACAGAAGAAAGAGAAGTATTCTTATCTGAATTAAAAGATTTTGCTGAATGTGGTTTATGTGGTACTGCTGCTGTAATTTCACCGGTAGGTAAGATTGTTGATCATGGAAAAGAAATTTTATTCCCGTCAGGAATGAATGAAATGGGTGCAGTTTCTAAGAAATTGTATGATACTTTAACAGGTATTCAATATGGTAGAATTGCAGCTCCTGAAGGTTGGATAAGAACTATCGCATAATGAATAAAAAATAATAATTTATATAAAGAGAATGACGGACTTTGTAGTTCGTCATTTTTTTTGTTAACTTTGACATTGAAGTTTTAAAGAATATAATTATTTTATGGCTGAGATTTTAAAAGTATTAAAAGGAACAAAAGATATATTGCCGCAAGACATAGATATGTGGCATTTTTTAGAAAAAAAAGCAGATGAAGTTTTTTCAAAATACGGATTCAAAGAAATAAGAACTCCGATAATTGAAGTTACTGAACTATTTGCTCGTGGTGTAGGTGATACAACAGATATTGTTAACAAGGAAATGTACACTTTTGAAAAAAGTGACCGTTCGATAACATTAAGACCTGAGAATACAGCAGGTGTTGTTCGTTCTTATATTGAGAATGGAATGTCAAGACTTTCTGCACCTGTAAAATTGTGGTATCACGGGCCAATGTTTCGATACGAAAGACCTCAAGCCGGACGTCAAAGACAATTCCACCAAGTTGGTGTCGAGATGTTTGGTATAAAACAACCAACAGCAGATGCTGAAGTTATTTTGGCTGCAGTAAATTATTTAAAAGCCTTAGGTTTAAATGACTTAGAAGTTGAAATAAATTCTTTGGGTTGTCCAAAATGTAGAGAGGAATTTAAAAATAAATTAAAAGCCGTTTTAAAACCTTATTTTGACGAACTTTGTGAGGACTGCCAAAAAAGATACGAAAAAAATCCGTTAAGACTTTTGGATTGCAAAGTTGAATCTTGCAAAAAAATCTTTGAAAAACCTGAAGTTCAAGAGGTTATCAATTCTGATTTTATTTGTGATGAATGTTCTGAACATTATACAGAATTGAAATTGTATTTACAAAAAATGGGTGTAAAATTTGTAGAAAATAAACTTTTGGTAAGAGGTTTAGATTACTATAATCGTACAGTTTTCGAAATTAAATCCAATAATTTAGGTTCACAAAATGCAGTTTGCGGTGGTGGAAGATATGACGGTTTAGTTGGTCAATTGGGTGGCGAACCTACTCCTGCTGTCGGTTTTGCAATGGGTATGGAGAGATTAATTTCATTATTACCTGCAAAACAATCTAAAAAACTAGATGCTTATGTAGTATCAAATTTTCCGGTAGATGCATTTGTTTTGACGGAAGAATTGAGAAGTCAAGGATTGAATGTTGAATTTGATTTAACAAATAAAAAATTCTCAAAACAACTAGAGAAAGCTGCAAAAGTTGCAAAATACGCATTTATTTTAGGCGAAGATGAAATTTTGAAGCATCAAGTTTCTATAAAAAATCTTGAATTAGGCAAGCAAATAACAGTTGACCGTGCAAATTGTTTGAAAATGATTGATTTATAGCGACCATTTTATGCAGTTTAAAAATCTGTAAGATATTTTGTTTCCTTTTTTAAATCTTTTTAAAAAGGTAATGCCAAATATTTTATATTTCTTTTCTTGAACAATAAATTTATTCAAATCTAAATTATGTTCTTGAAAAAATTTAGTCATAATTTCGTCTGCTTTAGTCCGATTAATATTTTTATTTCTTACAATAGAATTTTTGTGTCTAAAATAGTAATACCTAACATTAGGTACAATAACAACTTTTTTTAATGCATACAAAACCTCTGGGGTAAAAACTCTATCTTCATAATATAGATTAGGAATGAATTGAATATTATATTTTTCTATTTCCGTTCTTTTATATATTTTGTTCCAAATGTATGAATATTCAGGGATATTTAGTGTGTAAAATTTTTCTTCAATATTTTCAATACATTTTTCTTTTTCGAATTTTTGTTTGTAAAATTCTCTATTCCAATGGACTTCATATATTTCAGAAACTGCAATATCAGCATTATTTTTAATTGCAGAATTGTATAATTTTTCGTAAAAATCTAAATCAACCCAATCATCTGAATCAACAAATCCAATATATTCGCCTTTGGCAATATTCATTCCTCTATTTCTTGTAATACAAAGTCCTTCATTTTGTTTATCAATTACAGTAATTCTTTCATCTTTATTAGCAAAAGATTTTAAAATTTCTAAAGAATTATCAGTTGAACCATCATTTATACAAATAATTTCAATATCTTTCAATGTTTGATTTACAAGGCTATCTAGACATCTTTTTAAAAGTTTTTCGACATTATAAACTGGCACAATTATAGAAACTTTAATCATTTGTATCCTTTCTTACAAAAATTGGTATAAAATCAAAAAGAAGATAAAAAATTTTGTTATCCCTTTCTTTTATTTTAAATAAAGGAATTTTAAATATTTCTTTTGAATATTTAACAATAGTACATTCTCTTTTTCCTAATTTTAAATTATTTTCTTTGAAGAATTTTATCATTTGTTTTTTAGCAAGATAATTATCTTGTTGTTTTTTCTTAGACGTTTTCTTTACTATTGAAGATTTATTTACTCGATAATAGTAATTGGTATTTGGTGTTGTAACAATAATATTAGATTTTTTAATAATATGTGGTAGCCAAATAACATCTTCAAAATAAACACCGGATTTGAATTCTTCATCTTTTAACAATGTTGATTTATATAATTTATTCCACACATAGCAAATTTTTGGAGTATTGCAACAATTCATTTTATCTTGCAAATTTGTATAAATTTTTTCTTCTGAATATTTTATTCTGTATTTTGTATTGCGTTTTCTCCAACGAATAATAGATGCTGTACTAATATCAGCATTATTTTTAATAGCAACATTATATAATTTTTCAAAAAAATCTAAATCAACCCAGTCGTCTGAATCAACAAATCCAATATATTTACCTTGAGCGATATTCATTCCTGAATTTCTTGCAGCAGATAAGCCTGAATTTTTCTGATTGATTATTTTTATTCTCAAATCTTGTTTTGCATAATTATTTAATATTTCAAATGATTTATCAGTTGAACCATCGTTTACACAAATAATTTCGATGTCTTTCAATGTTTGATTTGTTAGGCTATCAAGACATTTTTCTAAAAATTTTTCAACGTTATAAACTGGCACAATTATACTAACCTTAACCATTTTATTTAATTCCTAAAAAGTTACATTTTTATCACTATTAATAATAAATAATACAATAACAAAGTTTAAAAGTAAACATTATTGTCCTATTTTAAGAAAACAGGGTACAAATGCATATAGATAAAAATTTTATTGGTAAAAAGATTAAACAAGCTAGAAAGAAAATAAAACTTTCTCAGGCTGAACTTGCAGAAAAAGTTGACCTTTCAGATAAGCATATTGGAAGAATTGAGGCAGGAAAATACCTCCCAAATTTTTTGAATTTTGTAAAAATAATGGAAGTTTTGAATATTGATTTTTCTGATTTTGGTTTAAACATTCATAAAGTTAATGATGAAAGTAGAAAAGAACTCTTAGAGCTTATTTACTCCGCAAATGATAAAGAAATAAATCTGTATTTGAAATTAATTAAAACTTTAAAAGAGAATATTTAATGGAGAAGAATTTTATGGGTTATATAAATATTTGTCTTTCAACAGATGATAATTATAGCAAATATGCAGGGGTTGTTATTTGTTCTATTCTTTTGAAATCAAATTCTTTTGATGTTTTGAATTTTTATATTCTTGATGGAAATATTTCAGATGAAAATAAAAATAAAATCGAACAATTAAAACGAATTCGTGATTTTAATCTAAAATTTGTGCAAATAGATGAAAATTTATTTGAAACTTATAAAAAAATTAAAACCCATTCTTATATTTCTTTGTCAACATTTTATAGATTAAAATTGGCTTCTTTATTGCCAGATGTAGAAAAAGTTTTGTATCTTGATTGTGATGTTGTCGTTAATGATGATATTGAACAACTTTATAATACCGATATTACAGATTATTATGCAGCAGGTGTTATGGATACGGCAATGAAATCTAGTGGTTGGGTTCCAAAGTTGGAAAAAGATAATTTATACTTCAATGCCGGTGTTTTGTTGTTCAATTTGGAAAAAATAAGACAAGATAATATAGAACAAAAATTTGAAGCATATACAACCGAAAATATTGATAATATTAGAGTTGGTGACCAACAAATTATAAATGTTGTTTGTCAGGGCAAAATTAAACAATTACCATCTGCTTGGAATGTTCAATCAAGCAATTTCATTAATCGTTCTGATTATACAAATAATCCGAAAATTGTTCATTATGTCGGCAAACAAAAACCGTGGATTTTTGGTTCAATGAATTATTGGAAAAATCTTTATTTTGATGTTTTAGACAAAACTCCGTGGAAAATTCCAGAAAATGAAAAATTAAAATGGACTAAGGAAAATCAAAAAGCTTCTATTTTGAATTACATAAAATACAGACCATTGTTTATGTTTCGTCCAAGATTTTATAAAGCAATTTATTATACTTATTTTAAGAAAGGAAATTAAATGTCAAAAGTTTCTGTTGTTGTTCCTGTGTATAATGTCGAAAAACTATTACAAAGATGTTTAAACAGCTTAATAAATCAATCTTTGCATGATATTGAAATTATTTGTATAAATGATGGTTCAACAGATAAATCTTTAGAAATATTGAAATCTTTTGCTAATAAAGATAAGAGAATTACTGTAATTGATAAACAAAATGAAGGACTTTCTGTTGCCAGAAATGTTGGACTTGAAAAAGCCCAAGGTGAATTTGTGGCATTTTTGGATTCAGATGACTGGGTTGATTTAGATTTTTATGAAAAATTGTACAATTCTGCAGTTAATAACAATGCAGATATTGCAGTAGCAGGAATTATTAGAACAAAGACTAATAAAAAAACTTTTATTCTTGAATATAATAAAGAAGAAGTTACTAGTGATATTTATAAAAAAATAGAACTTTGTGATATTCCGGAGTGTTGTTTTGTTTGGAATAAAATTTACAGATTAGATAAATTGAAAAGTTTAAATATTCAATTTGAAGTTGGTAGAATTTACGAAGATATGATTTGGACTCCGCAAGTTTTGTATGCCATGGATAAAATAGTAACTGTTCCTGATACTTATTATTATTATTGGCGTCATGCAAATACTTTGGTTAAAAAGAGTAATGCAAAAACTGATGCAGATTTGAAGTATGCAAAAGATAAATTTGTAAGTTTTTTCAAAGAGCATAATGTTGATATTGATAAATATTTGGTCAAAGTAAAAAAATACAAAATCTTCGGAATAACTTTCTTAAAAATTAAACAAAAAGGATATAAAAAAGAATATACTTTGTTAAATTTTGTTAAGGGGGGGGGGTAAAACCCTCTTATAGCGGTAATCTTATTTTTAAGATTGATAAGAATGGAAAGAGAAAAAGGATATACTTTCCATTAGGATTGAATGTGAGATTTAAAGGTAAGGGTTCTGTTGTTACTATACGTGAACCTTTTCCAAAATTTAAAAGATGTAAAATAGTTTTAGGTGACAATTGTTCTGTCATAATTGGTTCAACACCATATAGAGTAAGTAAATTAAAAATATTTGCAAATGCTGAACATTCAAAATGTTTTATTGGTAAAAATAGTTTCTTTTTTAGTGATTCTGAAATTATTTTAAGACCTGAACCTTATAAAATTGTTTCTATTGGTGATAATTTTATGGCAGGTAAAAATTTACAAATTAGAACGAGTGATGCTCATAGTGTTATAGATTTGTCTAATAATAAGCCGGTAAACTTTGCTAAAAATGTAATTATTGGTAATCATGTTTGGCTTGGATATGATGTGACTGTATTAAAAGGTACAAGGATTACAGATGATTGTGTTGTAGGAACAAAAAGTCTTGTTACAAAAGATTGTTCTGAAAGTTATAGTATTTATGCCGGAATACCTGCAAAGAAAGTTAAAACAAACGTTACTTGGGATATTAAATATCCCGATGTTTATTAGCTTGATTTTCATGAAAAAATGCGGTATAATAACTTACTGTAACCAGTATTTTAAGAGGTGTTATTATGGCAGGTCAAATCACAATTCGTTCAGACAGAGCAACAGATTACAAATTTATGTACAAAGGAGAAGAAGTTGTTCTTAAAGCAGGTACTATTATCAGTATTGCTGATGGTTTAGAACATGTTGTTCTTCCTACTTGTGCAATGAAAATTATGAACAATTTGATTGTTGTTAAAGACGATGTAAAAAAGAATTAATTAACACATAATAAAAGCACAATTTTTAAAGACCGGAAGTGTATTTTCGGTCTTTTATTTTTGAATTATTTCTCGTATTATAAAATAGAAAATTGAAACACAAGGAGAAAATTTATGAAATTATTACACACAATGATTAGAGTAAAAAATGTTGAAAACAGTTTAAAATTTTATACAGAACTTTTGAATATGAAATTAGACCACAAAAAGAGATTAGAAGATTGTTGGTTATATTTTCTAAACGATGAAGATGGTACAACTCAACTAGAATTAACATTCAATGACGAAACTCCGGAAGAGGGTTATAATTTGGGTAACGGTTTTGGACATTTAGCTTTTTCTGTTGACTCTTTTGACAAATTCACAGAAAAAATGAATTCTCTTGGTTATAAATATCTTTATGAACCGTTTGATTTGAATGGCAAAGGTTCAAAAATTGCATTCGTAAAAGACCCAGATGGATATGAAATAGAACTTATTGAAAAAGTTGTTTGGTAATAACTTTTTTGTAAAAGGTGAAGTTTAATTCTTCACCTTTTTTATGGCAAAAAGCCCTTAAAATCTTTACATTATTTAATTTATTTACAACAAAGCATATAGATTGTATTATTATAAAAGATGTAAAATAACAGTAAGTATGAAAAATTCTCTTTCGGAGGCAAAATTGGTAGAAAGATATTATATAAAAGGCGGTACCCCATTAAAAGGTGAAGTATCAATTGGCGGAGCTAAAAATTCAGTTCTAAAATTGATGGCTGCAGCTTTACTCGCAAAAGGTGAATCAAAGATTTATAATGTACCTGATTTGACAGATGTAGATATTATGCTCAGCGTAATTGAGCAATTGGGTGCAAAAACACAATATGATAAAAAAGAAAAATCAGTAAAAATTGATGCATCAAACTTAACAAGTGTTACAGCGACTTATGAACTTGTAAGTAAAATGAGAGCATCATTTATTGTTTTAGGTGCATTAGTTTCAAGATGTAAGGAAGCAAAAGTTGCATTACCGGGTGGTTGTGCAATTGGTGAAAGAAGAGTTGATTTTCATATCCGTGGTCTTGAAGCTTTGGGAGCAAAAATCAAAATTGAAAACGGTTATGTTCATGCAAAAGCTCCAAAACTTGTTGGTGCTGAGGTTTGTTTAGACTTGCCATCTGTTGGTGCAACAGAAAATATTATGTTAGCATCAGTTTTGGCTGAGGGTTCTTCAAGAATTCAAAATGCTGCACAAGAGCCGGAAATTGTTGATTTGGCAAATTTCTTGAACACAATGGGTGCTGATATTCAAGGTGCTGGTACTTCTGAAATTGTTATCAATGGTGTTAAACAAAGTGATTTACACCCGATTGAATACACAACAATTCCTGATAGAATTGAAGCAGGTACTTATATGACAGCAATTATTGCGACTAAAGGTAAAGGTATTATTAAAAATATATATCCTGCACATTTGACATTCTTTACTGATAAATTGTTAAAAATGGGTGCAAATATTAAACTTCTGGATCCAACATCTATGGAAGTTAGCTGTAAAAACAGATTGAATTCAATTAATTTTGTAACTCAACCTTACCCGGGATTTCCTACAGATTTGCAGTCTATGGCAATGACTCTTTTAACAACTGCAAACGGTGTTGGTATTATCACAGAAAGTTTGTACGAAAACAGATTTATGCAAGTTCCTGATTTGAACAGAATGGGTGCAGATATTCACCAAGACAGAAATCACGCAATAGTTAAAGGTGTTAAAAAATTAACCGGTGCAACATTAACCGCAAGTGATTTGAGAGCCGGTGCTTCGTTAGTTGTTGCTGCTTTAATGGCTGACGGTAATTCTATTGTCGAAAAACTACATCATATAGATAGAGGATACGAAAATTTTGAAACTAAGCTAAGATTGTTAGGAGGGAAAATTGAACGTAGAGATGATGATTCCCAAATTAACCTAACGGAGGGTACACATAATGAGTCCTACTTATAAACGTTGGTATGATCATGACCCATTATTATTAGAAGTAATTGAACTTTTAAGAAATTATCAAACTGAATTACATGCTCAGGCTGAAATTTTCTTAAAGAAAATTGAAGAAAAAGTTTCAAAAGAAACAATAGATAAATTTTACGCAATGGTAAAACCGGTGAATGCAAATAACCGTTGGTATGATAAAGACCCTGTTATTTCCAGAACAGTTGAAATTTTAAGAATTGTTCCGCCGGAAGCTCAAAGAATTTGTGCTCAGAATTTTATTAGAACATTAAAAGAAATGGGCATAAATTATGAAAGCCAGAATGTAAAAATTTAAGTAAAAGGTTAGATTGTAGTAGAAGAACTCTTAGCAAATAAGGGTTCTTTTTTTTTATATTTTTTTTCATAAAAAAAAGACTCTCTGAAAAATATTCGAAGAGTCTTTTTTAAATTTAATTATAAAAACTATTTAGTTTTTTTATCTTTTTTGAGTTTATCAGCTGCTCCATTTGAAATATCATTTACTTGTTTATGCAATTTTTTGCTGATTGTTTCCGGATTGTATCTGTCGTCCAAGAATTCAATTTTTGATTTTTTCTTAGCTGCTTCTGTCAAATTATCAAGAGCTTTAATTTGTTGTTCATTTGTTAAATAATCTTTGATATCAGATTTAACTTTTTCATAAGGCATAACACCTGCTGCACGTCTGTCTGTAACAAAGATAATGTGGTAACCGAATTGAGTTTTAACAACGTTAGAAACTGTATTTGGTTTTGCTTCGAAAGCTGCTTTTGCAAATTCAGGAACCATTCTGTCTTTAGCAAAGAAACCCAAATCTCCGCCTTGTTTTGCAGATTCTGTATCTTCTGAATATTTTTTAGCATAAGCTGGGAATTTAGAACTATCAGCTTGTAATTCTTTAGCTAACTTTTCAGCTTCAGCTTTTTTGTCTGCCATAACTTTTTCTACTTGAGCTTTAAGTTCATCATCGCTCAATTTCTTTTTAGATTTTGTTGTAATTTCTTCCATAATTTGATTTGGATTTGCTGCAATCAAAATATGAGAAGCTCTTACTTGTTCATTATGTTTGAACTTATCAAGGTTTTTGTTGTAGAAGTTTTTGCAATCTGCATCTGAAATTTTTATTTTTCCTGCAGAATTAGCTAATTTTTGCATTTTTACTTGGTTTTTTACATCTGTTTTGAATTCACCAACTGAAACATCATTTTGTTTCAAAACTTGCATCAATTGATCTCTTCCACCCATTTTGTCCATGATTTTTTTGATAGCTTGGTCAACATCTTTGTTTGAAACTTTGATACCTCTAGCTTTTGCTTCTTGGTTAAGAATTTCTTGAATAATCAATTGGTTGATAACTCTTTGTTCTGTCATCAAATATAAGAAACCATCTTTGTTTCCTTTCATATCGCCCATTTTTGCAAAAGGAGATTGTGCTATTTGTTTATCCATCAATTTGTCATAATCACCTTGTGTGATTGCATTGTCATTAATTTTGATAATTGCTTTTTGATCTTTAATTCCGCAACCGGTAAATAGTAATGCTGATAAAAGCATAGTTGCCATTATTTTTGAAGCTTTCATTGAAATCTCTCCTCTTTCACTAATATTCATAACTAACCTTGTGTATATAATAAAACAAATCCGTTAAAAAGTTAAATACTTCATTAAAATTTACATACGAAGTGTTTAAAATTAAGATAGAAGTGCCTTCTTGGCATGATGTTGGTGCGATTGTGAATTTGATTTTTTTAGAAAGATTTAGTGGTAAAACTTTTTGTACCAAATTCCACTCTGCTTTTGAATATGGAGTGTAAATTCTAATAGTATTTCCTGCTTCTCGAATTGCAGTAATTTTAATTTCTGTAGCAGAAAGTCTTAATCTTATTAGTTTAATAAGATTTTCGACGCATTCCGGAGGTTTTGCAAATCTGTCTTGCCATTCTTCGACAATGTAATCAAGTTCTGTAGAACTTTTAACGTCAGCCAAACGTTTGTATTCAATCATTTTCTGGTCAGTTGAACCTACCCACTCATCAGGAATATATGCTGTTACGTTTATATCTACGATTGTTGGATTTGTTTTTTCAACTTTTTCTCCTTGAAGTTCTTGAACAGTTTCTTCTAAAAGTTCGCAATAGGTGTCAAAACCGACATTTATCATGTGTCCGTGTTGTTTTGTTCCTAGTATATTTCCAACTCCTCTAATTTCAACATCTCGAAGTGCAATTTGATAACCACTGCCAAGTGTTGTAAATTCTTTAATAGCTTTCAATCTGTGCATTGCTTCTTTAGTAATTTCTTTACTTTTTTTGTAGAAACAATAGCAATAAGCTTGTCTTTGTGATCTTCCGACACGTCCTCTGAGTTGATAAAGTTGAGCAAGTCCAAACCTATCTGCATCATGAATAATCATTGTGTTTGCGTTTGGAATATCAATACCATTTTCAATAATTGTTGTTGCAAGTAAGATATCGTATTCTTGATTTGCAAAATCAACAATAACTTCTTCTAATTCTTTTTCGTCCATTTGTCCATGTCCAATTGCAATTCTGGCATTTGGTACAATTTTTTGTAATTGATTTTTGAATTCTTGTATTGTTTCAACTCGGTTATATAAATAAAAAACTTGTCCCTCTCTATCCAGTTCATGATTTATGGCATTTTTAACCATTGTTTCATTCCATTCGCCAACATAAGTTTTTATTGGCAAACGGTTTTTAGGAGGGGTATTAATTATTGACATATCTTTAATTCCTGATAAAGACATGTATAGAGTTCTTGGAATTGGGGTTGCAGACATTGAAAGAATGTCTATATTTTCTCTCAATTGTTTCAATTTTTCTTTATGTCTAACACCAAATCTATGTTCTTCATCAATTACCAGAAGACCTAAATCTTTGAACTCAATTCCCTCTTGCAAGAGTCTGTGAGTTCCTACAACAACATCGCATTTCCCTGTCGCAAGATTTTTGATTGTTTCTTTTTGTTCTTTGTGAGTTCTAAATCTTGATAGTAACTCAACATCAACACCGAAAGGCTTAAATCTTTCTGAAATTGTTTGATAGTGTTGTAAGGCAAGAATTGTTGTTGGAACTACAACAGCAACTTGTTTACCTGAAGTTACGGCTTTGAAAATTGCACGCATAGCAACTTCTGTCTTTCCAAAACCAACATCTCCACAAATAAGTCTATCCATTGGTTGAGAAGATTCCATATCTTTTTTAACTTGTTCAATTGCTTTTAATTGGTCAGGGGTTTCAACAAATTCAAAAGCTTCTTCCATTTCGATTTGCCAAGTAGTATCCGGCAAAAATTGAATTCCTTCTTGCATTTTTCGTCTTGCATACAGTCTAAGTAAGTCATAAGCAACAACTTCAACAGCTTTTTTAACTTTTGCTTTAGTATTTTCCCAATCTCGACCACCCATTTGGGATAGTTTTGGTTTGACAGAACCCGAACCTCTATATCTGCAAAGCAAATTTATTTGTTCTGCTGGAATATGAAGTCTGTCTTTATTTGCGTATTCAATTGTCAGATAATCTTTTAATTGACCATCTATTTCTTGTTTTGAAAGTCCTTTATAGATACCTAAACCGTGAATTGTATGGACAACATACTCTCCAACTTTTATGTCATTTATGTTTTCAATATATTCAGGTTTCTCTTTGTAATAAGATTTTTTTGTTGAGGTAATTTCTTTTGAGCGTTTGTTAAAAAGTTCTCTATCTGTAAATATGATTGTTTTAAAATCTTCTAAAATACAACCCCCGCAGACTATACTGTCAGAGTAATCAATATTGAAAACCTCTTTGTCCGTTAAAATTTCTTTTACTCTTTCCGGATAATCAGTTGCCATAATGATTTTGTAGTCAATATGTTCTTTTATAAAAGATGAAATATTCTCAAAATTAGCCTCAAAATTTCTCAATGGTTGAGCATTGAATTCAATCAAATCACCCATATTTCCATCAATAAAATTGTTAAATCCTATTTTGATAAAATAAGAAGTTTGTCTTAAAAACTCTTCAAAAGTAAAATGATTTTTTCCCTCAATTTTTCTTATAAGACCTAGTTTTAAATTTTCTTGTAACTGTTTTTCTAAGTTGTCATTTAAAAATTCATATTTTGAATAAATTTCTGTTGTTTCATCAAAAACTATTGTGTAATCTTTGAAATAATCTAAAATACCAACTAAATTTTTGTTAAAATAATTTTGGTAAACTTCAATTCCCTCAAAATAATTTTCTTCCGGAATTTCATCATCATCGAAAGAATTATAATCTTTTTGCTGAAGAGATTTAACCATTTCTTCTTGTGCAGATGTGATGAATTTATAAATTGGTAAGATTTTTACTTCTTTAATTTTTTCAATAGATTTTTGAGTTTCGTTATCAAAATATCTTATATCTACAACTTCATCACCCCAAAGTTCAATTCTGACAGGGTTATTGTCAAGAGAAAAAATATCTGCGATATCTCCTCTGATACTAAATTCAGAGATATCATTCACCATTGTTGCTTTTTTATATCCTAATGCAACAAGTTTTTTTGATAGTTTTTTTAAATCAATAGTATCACCAATTTTGATTTTTAAGCTATTTTTTTTGAAAAAATCTTCATTTGGAAACTTTTCTAAAAATGCTTTGACAGGACAAATTACAATATTAGGTCTTTGGTGTAGAATTCTTATTTGTTCGGAATAATCATACAAATTAGGTGTGATTGTTTCATACATTGAAATATTTTGAAATGGCATAATACTGCTATTTATTTCAAAAGCAGTATTTAAATCGCTTTGATATTTTAATGCATTTTGCTCAGTTGATGTTATGAATAGTACTTTTTTCTTTGAATAACTGCTAATTTTTGATAGCAAAAAAATTCTCAACAAAGAAGTCAAACCCGTTACAGCAAAAGATTTGTCATCTTTTGTTCTTATTCTAAATTCTTCATAGCTCTCTGTAATATTATCTGTATTTATATTAAGCATACCAAATATTATAGCCAAAGAAACGAAAAAAGAAATACTTCACTCTCTTGACAAAAACTAAATAATTTATGCTTCCTTATGTTTTTTGAACAAGAACAACAATGGAATAAGTATCAAACAAAGAACACCAAAAATTCTGAATGAATCCATGAATGCCCAAAGGTTAGCTTGTTTAATAAGTGTTCCGTATTGAGAATATTCAGCCATGTGGTTTGCAACAGAGATATGTGTATATTTTGCAAGAGCGGCTGTTGTTGTTTGAACTCTTTCAACAAACACGGGATTTAAATCACTCAATTTTCCAACCATCATATATTGGTGCATTTGAGCAAATCTTGTAAGCATTGTCGCTACAAGAGATGTTCCAACTGCACTACCAATATTTTTTAACAAGTTTTGAAGTCCACTGGCATTTGTCATTTGTTGATTAGAGATAGTTTCCATTGACAAGTTTATTATCGGAACCATTGAAAGTCCCATGCCTAAACCCATTATATAGTTTGGAATCATAATATTCATACTTGCGATTTGCAAGTTTAAGAAACCAAAAACCAAACCTGCTGTACCTAGGAAGGCTAAACCAACACAAACGAGCATTCGTTTATCGACCTTATCTGCAATCAAGGCACAAATTACCATTGCGGTCATACTGCCAAGTCCTCGAGGCATCATTGAAAACCCACTTAAAAATGCAGTATAACCCATCATACTTTGCAAAAATTGTGGCAAAATTGCAAGAGATGCATACAATACAGCCTGCATTATTACTTGAATAAATGTACCTATAATAAAGTTTCTATCTTTAAATACGGATAAATCAACAAGGGTATTTTTTCTGACAATTTGAGATATGAAGAAGCAAATACCGGAAAAACAAGAAGCACCGAAAATCCAACGAATCCAAGTTGTATTAAACCAGTCAGCATTATTTCCTTTATCAAAGAATACTTGCAAACACAATAACCAAATTGTCAAGAATAAAAATCCTAATCCGTCCATTTTAACACCCTTTTGACGTTGTGAATATGGAGGATTGAATAACATTTTTTTAGAAAGAATTGCTGCTAAACAACCAAAAGGTACGTTAATAAAGAAAATCCATGGCCAAGACCAGTTATCGGTAATCCAACCACCTAAAACAGGGCCGACAATTGGGGCAATAATTACACCCATACCAAATACAGCCATTGCTGTACCACGTTTTTCTTTAGGGAAACTTTCCATCATAAGTGCTTGTGAAATCGGAACAATTCCGCCACCACCTGCACCTTGCAATACCCTGAATATTACCATTTCACCTAAATTCCTTGCCATACCGCAAAGCATAGATGCAATAGTAAACATCATAATACTTATTATGTAGAAATTTTTTCTTCCAAAAAATTTACTAAAGAAATCTACAGACGGAATGATAATACCACTTGCAATCAAGTAACTTGTTAAAATCCACATACTTTCATCTCGAGTGGCAGAGAAACTTCCTGCCATGTGTGGAAGTGCTACGTTTGCAATTGTTCCGTCTATTACATATATAAAAACTGCTAATAATGTCGGAATTGCGGAAATCCAAGGATTTTTTGGAAGATATTTTTCATCATCGTCCATTTGTGCAACATTTTCTTTTATTTCTTCTGACATTTTTCCCTCAAAATATTAATAAGAAGTGGATAAGTTTATAATTATTTCTTATCCACTTGTATATACTTTAAATAATTATTTTACTTTAACTTTTGGAACTACTGACATTCCGGGTACGATATTGTATTGGTTAGAATCAATTTTTTCTGTGAATACAATTTTTACAGGTATTCTTTGAACGATTTTAACGAATGAACCAACAGCATTTTCAGGTGGGAATAAACTTGATTTAGCACCTGATGCTCTTTGGATACTGTCGATTTTTCCTTTGAATACTTTGTTTGGATATGTGTCAATTTTGATATCAACAGGTTGTCCTGCTTTCATTCCTCTCAATTGATTTTCTTTGAAGTTTGCTACAACCCAAACATTTTCAGGAACCAAAGTGAATAGAGGAGAACCTGCTGTTACCCACATACCTTTTTCAACTCTTCTTGATGAAACTGTTCCTGATTGAGGTGCATAAATTTTTGTGTAAGATAAATCTAAAGCAGCTTTGTCTTTAGTTGCTTTTGCATTTTTTAAATTAGCATCTGCAACTGTTACACCTGCTTTGTTTGAGAATAAAGCTTGGTTTGCTTGAGTTAAGTTAGCTTGTGCTGAATCGTATTTAACTTGTGCTGAATCAAGAGTTTGTTTTGAAACAGCGCCTTGTTCATACAATTTGGTGTATCTTTCTAAATCCTTTTTAGCTAATGCAATATTTGATTGAGCTGCTGTTAAATTAGCTTTTGCATTTGATTGGTCTAGTTTAATTTTTTCATAGTTTGAGTCCGCTTGTTCTAATTTAATTTTGTAATCTGCGGAATCAATGATTGCAACTAAATCACCCTCGTGTACAAATTGATTATCTTTTACAAAAACTTCTTCTATTTGTCCTGAAATTTTTGGTGAAACATTTACTGTTGTAGTTTCAACATAAGCATCATCGGTTGATTCATATTGCATTTCGTTATACAAATAAACACCTGCTAAAATAAATGCAATAACAACTACAACAAGTGCAATTGTTCTTTTTATTCCTTTTTTAGGTTGTTTTGTTTCTTGAGTTTCTTGTGGTTGATTTTGATTTTTTTCTTCCATGCCTGTAACCTCTTATATTTTCATTTCTACTTCTTTTTCTAAACTTTCTCTAAATTTTTTTATAGAATTGATTAATTCTAATTTATCGTCATCAGATAAAACTTTTGGTAATTTGTCCATATAATTTTTGATTATGATTGTAACTTTTTCAGTTGTTTCAATTCCTGCCGAAGTCAATTTCATTTTCTTTACGAGTCTGTTGTTTTTTGTATCAACAAATCTTTTAATAAATCCTTTTTTTTCCAAAGAATTTAGTAATCTGCCTGTACAAGGTCTGTCTTTTAGAATAAGTTTTGCCAAATCTCTTTGACAGATTTCTTCATTGTCAATTAATATATCTAAGATTACAAATTCATCTAAACTTATTGGCAAATCAAGTTTTTGGAAAATTTGCATACCAAGATATTTGCAATATTTTGCTGTTTGTTCAAGTTGATAATATATTGAATCTGTATAGTGTTCACATTTGTACATAGTTTATTATTTCTATTCAAATTAGATTTTTCTTTTTGTTGTAAAAATAATGTGTTGCATTTACAACAATATTATGTTATCATACTGATATAGAAAATGCAAGTATATTTTTTAGAGGATTTAAAACATTGAAAAAGAGTATTATTACACTATTATTAGCAAGTTTTATATTAACGGAAATTTCACCTTTGGCATGCTCTGCTATAGGTAATAAAAATTCAAATGAACCAAAAAAAGTTTCAATTTCTAAAAGTCATAAACAAAGACAAAAAAGTGATGAGTTTAAATATGAATATATTAATTATAACTGGTGGAGTAATTTTAATGATGATATCTTAAACGGTTATATTGATAAAGCTATTAAAAATAACTATGATTTAAAAATGGCAACAATTGCAGTTGATGAATACTATCAAGCAGTAAAAATTCAATTTGCAAATGAATTACCAACTGCAGGTGTAGGTTTTGGCCCTGGGTATTCAAAAATGTCATATTCAACAAGTTCTGAATGGGGTTTTGCAATGCCGGCATTTGCAAGTTATGAACTTGATTTATTCTTAAAAAATCATGACAAAACAAATGCAGCTAAAAAAGAATATGAACAATCTTTGCAAGATGAAAGGGCTGCTTATATTTCTATAGCTTCTGCTGTTGGTACAACTTATTTTAATGTTGTTAAATTAGATAAATTGATTTCACTTCAAGAAAAAATTGTTAAAGATAGAAAAGTAATTTATGACTTGATGTTAGCTCGAAACAAAGAGGGTTTAACTTCAACGGCTGATACTGTAAAAGCAAACAAATCTTATATTGCAGGCAAAACAGATTTGACAGAATTCAAAAAACAAAGAACAAAATTGTTAAATCAATTAGCAGTATTGATTGGTGAAAATCCTAATAATGCCGAAAAATTATCGAGAGTAAGTTTTGATGCTCTTAATTATACAGGTGCTAATCCATCAGAAATTCCTACAGATATAATTACTCAAAGGCCGGACTATTTAAAGGCTGAAAAAATGGTTGAAAAAGCAGGAATTGATGTAAGAGTAGCAAAAAAGGAATTTTTACCATCATTCAACATTGGTGCAGTTGCAATGTTCTTGTCAAATGATTTGGGAAGCTTATGGACAACTAAAAATGCTTTAGCTGCAATCGGTGGAGGTTTAGGTTTACCATTATTTACAGGTGGACGAAGAATTGCTAATTTAAAACTTAAAAAAGACGAATATGAAAGAGTTTTAAATAATTATTACAAAACAAATTTAACAGCTATTCAAGAAGTTAATGATGCAATGGTTTCATTAAAACTTGATAATGATAAATATGATGATATCAAAACCAGAGCAAAACTTGAAAGAGAAGACTTTGGTTATAGTACAAACAAATATAATGAGGGAACAATTTCTAAACTTGATTTAGTTCAAGTGAGGGAAAATGTTTTATATACAGACCAACAAGTTGTAAATGACAAAATCAATTGTCTTGTAGATTACATTGGGTTATATAAGGCAGTTGGAAGCCAATTATAATAACAAAACTAACACTAAATCTTAATCATATTTTTACTTACTAAGCAAGCTGGCTGTATTTGCCAGCTTTTCATTTTCTAAACTCTTTTAAAAATAAGAGAGGTATTTATTCCGCCAAAAGCAAAATTGTTATTCATAATGTATTGAGTTTCAATTTCTTTACCCTCGCTTATGATATAGCCAAGTTCAGGAGCACATTCCGGATCAATATTTTTTAGATTTAAAGTTGGGCAGAACCAATTGTTATTCATCATTTGAATTGATAGAATTGATTCAATAGCTCCGCATGCTCCGAGGGTATGCCCTGTATAACTTTTGATTGTGCTGATTGGAACATTTCTTTTGAAAGTTTCATAGGTTGCGTTAGATTCTGCAATATCTCCCCTATAAGTTCCTGTTCCATGGGCATTTACATACCCGATATCTTTTGAAGAAAGATTTGCGGATTTCAAAGAGTCTTTCATAACTTCTCTCATCATATCTTTATTCGGATTTGTAATATGTGTTCCATCAGTATTTGTTGCAAAACCTACAATTTCAGCATAAATTTTTGCGCCACGAGTTTTTGCGTGTTCATATTCTTCAAGTATCAATGTTCCTGCACCCTCACCTATAACAAGCCCATCTCGGTCTTTGTCAAAAGGTTTTGGAGTCAAACTTGGTGTGTCATTGAGTGTGCTTGTTGCATATAGAGTATCAAAAACTCCAATTTGTGTCGGGTGAATTTCTTCTGCTCCACCGGAAATCATTATGTCTGCATAACCATCTTTAATTGCTTCGTAGCCATAACCTACACCTAGTGAACCAGATGTGCAGGCGGTTGACGTTGGAATTAGTCTTCCGTGGGTTTTGAAGTACAAAGAAATATTTACGGCTGCGGTTTGGGACATCATTTTTATGTAAGATGCTGAATTCAAGTTTTTGACTTTGTTATCAACATACATTGAATAAAAATCAAAAATAGCATTTAATGAACCGCTTGAAGACCCATAGCTAACACCGGTTTTGTTGGATTGGATTAAAGAATTTTCTAATAGTCCTGCATCTTTCAGGGCTTCTTCTGCTGTTGCAACTGACATTATAGAAATAGGACCCATTGAACGTAGAACTTTTCTATCAAAATGTTTTGGAGTTTCAAAACCCTCTACAGTTGCAACAAGACGAGTGTTTAGTTTGTCAAATCTATCAAGTTCTTCCCAATATCTTACGCAGTTTTTGTACTCTTTTAATCTGTTAAAGGCAGAATCAACGGTAGAACCTAAAGGGGAGGCTAAAGCCATTCCTGTAATAACTACTCTACGTGTCATATTAAAAGTCCTCCATTTACAGAAATAACTTGCCCCGTGATATAACCTGCATCTTCGCTCATCAGATATTTAACAAGACTTGCAACTTCTTCCGGTTTTCCAATTCTTTTTAATGGGATTTGTTTAATAATTTCTTCCGGAATTTCTTCTGTCATATCAGAATCTATTATCCCTGGGGCAATACAGTTTACTGTAATTTTTCTTTTTGCAAGTTCTCTTGCAAGAGCTTTTGTTGCTCCGATAATACCTGCTTTGGAAGCACTATAATTTACTTGTCCTCTATTGCCTGTTAAACCGGAAATAGAAGACATTGTGATAATTCTGCCCTTTCTATTTTGAATCATGGGTAAAGTTAAAGGTTTTAGGACATTGTAAAAACCACCAAGATTTGTATTGAGAACATCGTCCCATTCAAAATCTTCCATAGCAGGGAATGGATTGTCTTTAGCTATCCCTGCATTTAATACTATGCCATAGTATATTCCGTTTTGTTCTATATCGTTAAGAAGTATTTTTTCGGTTTCTTTTCGATTTTTTATATCAAATGCAAGAGCTCTACATTTTACATCATAATTTTCGATTTCTTTTTTTAAATTTTCAAGTCGAGTTACATCATGTGAGCAATGCAAAACGATATCATATCCTGCTTTTGCAAGAGTTATTGCTGTTGCTTTTCCTATTCCTCTGCTTGAACCTGTTATTAAAACTGTTTTACTCATTTTTATTTAAGAACTCCTGTACATTATCTGTTTGATAAACATTTATTGTTGCACTGGCAATTTCTTCCCCATGCATATCATACATTATACAGTCAAAAACAACGATTTGATTATCTGTAAATATTTCGTTAACTTTTATTTTGTAGTTTTCTCCGTTTTTAAAAACATCAAGTGCATTATTAAAAAGTCTTGAACCAAGCAAAAAACCGAGTTTTGGAGGTTTGCAATTATTCCTAAAATAGGCATAACAACCAATTGTTTGTGCCATAAATTCTATTCCGACAAGTGAAGAAATTCCGTTTTTTGATTTATCAAAAAATAATTTATCTTCTGTGATTTTCACAATTGCAGTCAGTGTCTTCTGTGTTAAATCGTAATTTAAGATGTCATCAATCAAAATCATTGGAGGGTTGTGTGGTAATATTTTTGACAAATCATAGTTACTCATTTTTAGGTTCTCCTAAAATTATTACTGCATTTGTTCCGCCAAATCCGAAAGCTGTACATAAACAATGCGAGATTTTTTCGGCATTGTAATTTTTGTCGACAAGTTTAATTTTTGGCAAAGTTTTATCATAATTCCCGTCGTAGATATGCGGATAAATTATCGGATTTTTAGTTTGGATTAGTTTGCAACAAAGTGCGGTTTCAATAGACGAAGCAGCCCCCAGACAGTGACCTGTTAAAGGTTTTGTTGAACTGCAAAGTGTTTGGTCTTTAAATATTGAATAAATTGCATTTGCTTCCATAATTTCATTCGAAATCGTTCCTGTTCCGTGTAGATTTATGTAATCAATATCTTGTGGTGAAATTTGAGCTTTTGTAAGGGCTTGATTGATTGCGTTGATTACTTCTTTTGCTTTTGGATCAGGACATGTTGCGTGGTAAACATCTGTAGTTTCACCAATTGAACAGATTTCAATGCTATTTCTGGTTTTCTCTTTTTCTAAAATAAAAACGGCTGCACCCTCTCCGATATTTATTCCTGAACGGTTTTTGCTGAATGGATTTGTTGGATTAGGGGAAAGAATTTCTAAAGAATGAAAACCAAATAACGGAAGTTTTGCAATTGAATCCACTCCAATAACAATTGTTGCTTCTGCAATATTTGAATTTAGGATTTGGTTTGCAATTGAAAAAGCTTTTATACCTGAGGAGCAAGCAGTTGAAACTGTTGTTGCAAAATTATTTAAGCCTAAATAATCCTTTGTAAATTCTGATGGATTTCCTATTTCAAAATGTTTTGGGTTTTGACTTTTTTCAAACTCTTCAACCCCTGTATTAGTTGTAGCGCAAACGATTGCGATGTTATCTTTTCCATACCTAGAAATTAGTCCTGCAAAATCTTTTTTCATTAGTTCAAAACATGCAAGAACTAATCTGTTGCATCTTGTATTGTAATCCGGTTTAGTAATTTCAGGTAGTGTATGTGAAACTTTTCCAATTCTAATTTTGGTGTTTTTGATTATATCAGATGTTTGAGTAAATTTTGAAATATCTCCACGACAAGCATTTTGGTAGATTTCTTCCATACCATAACCAAGATTACATATTGTGTTATATGCTGTTATGAAAATTCCCATAATTGATAAATTTATTATATAATAACATTATGCCGATTGAAAAAATATTTATCAAAAATTTTGCATATTGTAATGCGGTAGATGAAATTATTAAAAAAATTCCGATGATGATGAGGCGAAAACTCTCAACTGTTGATAAGCTCGCAATGTCTGTGATTATGAAAGTTTTTGAAGAAGATGATAATATTGATGAATTTATTTTTTCTTCTCAATATGGAGAATTTGAAAGGCTTTTTTCTTTAATTGAGCAATATAACAATGAAAATGAAGTCTCTCCGATTGCATTTTCGGCTTCTGTGCATAATTATTTAGCCGGTGTTTTATCTTTATTGAGAAATCTGACCGGTTCATATTATGCGGTTTCATCTGGCAAAAATAGTTTGTCTTTTGGATTGGTGCAAGCAATAGTTTCGGGAAAAAATGATATCTTGTATTGTTTTTCGGATAGTTTTGAAGAGAAAAAAGCTGTTGCCATTTTGATTTCTAAAACACCTGTTGCAAATTCAATAGAATGCAAGTTTGAAAAAGAAATCAATTTAATACAAAGTGATGAATATTTTTCATTTATAGATTTTCTTGAAAAAAGAACAAATAAAATTATTACACCTGTTGGAATTTTGTCTAGGATTGATGTGTGATGATTAAAATAATTCGTTCCTTTTTGGTTTTATTGAGCTTTTTTATTTTCGGAATTGGTGCTATAATCTTGAATTTTACACTGTTTCCGCTTGCGAAATTCTTTATAAAAGATAAGAATTTGTTATATTTTTACTCTGATGTTATTCACTCAACTTGGGCTTGGTTTGTCAAGTTGATAATTTCGTTTGGAATAATGAATTTGAATATTGAAGATTTGGCGAAAATAAAACAAATAAAAAACAAAGTTATTGTCTCAACTCACCCGAGTTTTATAGATATAGTTATTTTGATTGGTTTAATTCCAAGAACCACTTGTATTGTTAAGTCCGCTTTAGCTCAAAATCTGATTTTATCAAATTTAGTAAGTTCAATTTTTATATTGGAAGATGAAACCCTAGATAATATGAAAAATTATACAAAGAAAATGTTAGATAACGGATTTAATGTAGTGATTTTTCCATCTGGTATAAGACATAGAAAAAATGAATATCCGAAAATCCACAAAGGAGCTGCAACAATTGCAATGAATGCAAAAGCCAACATTGTTGCTCTGAAATTATATACAGATTTTGATTTTTTATTCATTAATCAACCAATATATGAAGCCGGGGAACGAAAAGTTAACTATGAATTGTCTTATGTCGGTGAAATTGATGTGAAATCTGAACTTGAAAAAACAGATAATGAAATCGTAATAAAAAAAAATATTACAAAAATGATAGAAAATGCTTTATATAGTTAAGTTTATGCTATTATACTCGTATGGAATTAAAAGAAGAGCTTAAAAATTTAATTATTGAAACATTGGATTTGGACGAAATTACTCCAGATGATATTGTTGATGACGAACCATTATTCATTGACGGGTTGGGTTTAGATTCAATTGATGCCTTAGAACTTGGTATGGCTTTAAAGAAAAAATATAATATTACTATGGATAACAGCAAAGAAGAAAATAAAAGGCATTTTACTTCTATAAATTCTCTATCCGAGTTTGTGAGGGAAAACAGAAATGACAAGTAATATTAGTAAAGAAGATATTTTCAACGAATTGAAGACTATTTTGGTAGATGATTTAGAAATTCCGGAAGCCGAAATCAAAGAAAGTTCTAATTTGTTTACTGATTTGGATTTGGATAGTATTGATGCTGTTGATATTGCTGTAAGAATGCAACGTTATACAGACAAAAAACTTCCTCCTGAAGAATTCAAAAAAATTCAAACAATTGACGATGTTGTTAATGCCGTTTGGAATTTAATGAACAGCAATGAATAAAAATAAATTTTTGCATATTATATTTTCAATTTGCACGATGTTTATTGTTATTTGTATTTTTTATTATACAAAATGGGGTTTTGTGAGGTTTTATCCTGTTTTGGTTAATTTTTCGTTGTTTTTATTGTTTTTTGTTTCTTCATTTAAAAAAGAAACAGTTATACAAAAGTTTGCCAAACTTGTAGAACCTGATATAAAGCCTAAAGCTCTTGATTATACAAGAAAATTGACTTATATCTGGGCAGGATTTACTTTTTTGAATACGTTAGTATCGCTTGCGACGGTTTTTATGCCTGAAAAGGTTTGGGCATTATATAACGGTTGTATTTCATATTTGCTTGTCGGGAGCTTTTTTGCGATAGAATATATTGTAAGAATAAAATTCAAGAGGAAGTATGATTGCTAATTTTTTAGAATATTTTTATACAGATAAATTTGACGAAAAAATTATTCTTAAAAAGAATAGTAAAAATTATTCTGTAAAAATGGTTAAAGATTTAGTATTTGAAAGAATTCAAAATAATCTAACTTTAAACTCAACTTCAAAAGATTTTGATAATTTTTCATTTGTAATAAATTTTTTGGCTGAAATTTTCACAAATAAAAATATTTTTATTGATGAAATAAATAGTAAAAAAATTATTGATAATGGTAAATTTAATGGCTTTACCGAATTAAATCCAAAAGATATAATTATCAATTTTCAAACTTCCGGAACAACGGGAGAAAAAAAGATTGTGCAAAAATCTTTAGAAAATTTGTTCTCTGAGTCCGAAGCATTGAAAAATCAATTTCCAACTTTACTAAAAGATAAAGAATTTATTTCTACAACAACAATGAATCATCTGTTTGGGTTTACATTTCATTTGATATTGCCATTGAATAGCGAAAACGTCATAAATACAGACACTGTTGCAGTTCCGGAGAATATAAATGTCGAAAATTCATGTCTGATTTCAACACCATCTTTCATTGCTAAGATGGCAAAGTATCAAAATTATCCTGTCAAAAATCCGCAAGTGTTGATTACGGCGGGTGCTGAACTCAAAGAAAATGTTTTCAAATTTGCAAAAGAAATTTCATCTGATGTTATAGAGATTTACGGAAGTACAGAAACCGGTGTTATTGCATATAGAAATTCTTTTGATGAAAAATTTCACATTTTTAAAGAGGTTGAACTTGATTGCAGTGAAAATTTTGCAATGGTTAAAACAAATTTTTCTTTGATATCTCCTGTGAAAATAATGGATAAAATCGAAAAATTTTACAACGATGACATTCTTGTAAAAGGTCGAACAGATAGAGTTTATAAAATTCAGGAAAAAAGAATTTCTGCACTTGAAATTGAAAAAGTTTTGAATTCTTGCGAGTTTTTAAAAGATTCTTATATTGTAAAAACAGATGAAAAATTGGCATGTCTTGCGGTGTTAACTCAAGTCGGTTTAGATTATTTGACCGAAAATAATATCGTAGAACTTATAAAAAAACTAAAATCTATAGTTAAAACAAAATATGAGATTGTTCCGCAAAAATGGAAATTTATTGATGAAATTCCGCATACAGTTAATGGCAAAATTGATAAAAAAGAAATTAATTATCTCTTCGATTTGAATTTGTCTTTTCCTGTTGTAGTTGACAAAAATTTTGAGGACGGTAAATTTACGGTTTCGTTATATTTTTATAGCAACTGTAATTTCTTTAAGGGGCATTTTAACGGATTTCATATTGTTCCGGGGGTTGTACAACTATTTTACGCACAATATTTTGCTCGGAGATTTTTTGGTGTAGATTGTGTTTCAGGACAATATCGAAAGATAAAATTCACTAATATAATTCAACCTGACAAAGTTTTGAAACTTGAGTTAGAACAAATTAAAAATGGTATAAGTTATAAATATATTGACGAGAATTGCGGATATTCCTCCGGAATTTTACCGATAAAGACATTGAATGAGGAAATTAAAGCATGAGTTTATTTGAATCAAATAGTACTGTAACAGTTGCATTTTCTGACTTGGATCCAATGAATATTGTTTGGCACGGAAATTATTTAAAATTTTTGGAACTTGCCAGAGGTGAAATGTTTGAAAAATTAGGTTTTGGTTATATGACAATGCATGCAAATAATGTTATGTACCCGATTGCAAAGATGGATTTGAAATATATTGCTCCTGCAAAGTTGCATGATGTTTTGAATGTAAAATGTTCTCTAGAAGAGCTTGAACCTGCAATAATTATCAAATATACAATAACTAATGCAAAAACCGAAGAAAAATTATTTAAAGCCTCTTCTCTTCAAATTTGTATAACTGTTGATACGGGAGAAACTTTATACACAGCGCCTCAAAAATTAAAAAAATGTTTGGAGAAAAAAATTGTTTAAAAAGTTTTTAATTCTGATATTTGCAATATTTTTGATTAACTTGCCGGCATGCGCTGATGTTTTTAACCACCCGCAAAAGTTGTCTGTGATAATTCCACAAATGCCGGAATTGAATAGTATTAATTGTAAATTTAAACAAGAAAAAACTATTCCGAACTCTACTGCTAATATCAAATCTTCCGGTGATTTTAGGTTTATCAAGAACAAGGGTGTTGTTTTTAATACAACGTATCCTCTTCATTCAACAACTTCATATAACACGACTGAATATCGTCAAGTTAACGAAATTGTGAATGCAATTTCTAATAAATCTTACTCTAAAATAGAACGAGTTTTCAATTTTTATTTCACCAAGAACAAGGACGAATGGCAGTTAGGTTTAATTCCAAAGAAAAATCAACAAGCTGCAAAATATCTTGCTTCTGTTGAAATACACGGGAAATCTTATATAACACAAATGATTATCAAAACGACAAATTCTACAAAAACGACAATATGGTTTAGTAAATGATAAAGAAAGAAAATATATTCAGAATATTTTTAATGTTTGGTTTTATTGTTTTAACGGTTTTTGCCGTAATTAGAATGCGACCTGTTGAAACTGGGATTTTGTCGGGTTTTTTAAATCCTCAAAATGAATTGCAAAAACAACTCATTGAACTTTCTGATATTTCATCATCTACATTGAATGTGATTATTGAATCTCAATATTCTGAAAACATTGAAAATGCTAAAGATGAATTATTTAATCTTTTAAATAAAACAAATATTAAAAAAGACAAGTTTAATTCTGATAGATTACTCGAAATTTATAGCAAATATCCGAATAATTTTATTTCTTACAACAGGCGACAATTATTAAAAAATAAAAACTACAAAGAACTTTCACAAATTAGCCTTGAACAACTCTATAATCCTTTAGGATTTTTCATTCAGACACCTGATAAAGATCCGTATTTATTTGCGACGGATTATGTTTTGAATTTGCAAAATCCTTATTTTGACACTTTTAATAATACAAAAGAATTTAACGGTAAGTATTATTCAAAAATTTTTCTAAAGGTTACAAATCCAAAAACATTAAATAAAGATTTAAAGACTCTAATAAAATTTCAACAAAAATGTAATAAAAAAGAGGATATTAAGGTATATTTAACAGGAACTCCTATCCATACTTTTGTAACCAGTCACAAATCTTCATTTGAAATTAATATTATTTGTATAATTTCATTTTTGTCAATAATGTTTATTTGTAAAAAATATTTTAATTCTTTGAAGATATTTATTCCGATTTTGTTGAGTATAAGTTTTGGTTTAATTGTCGGATACTTAACAACAATTGTTATTCTAGGACAAATGCATGTCCTGACGATTGTTTTTGCAACATCATTGATTGGTATAAGTTTGGACTATTCGTTTCATTATATTATTTCAGAATTGAAAAATATAAACATCATCAAAAGTCTTACTGTTTCAATGTTGACGACGGTTGTAGCTTTTCTTCTTTTATTATTTAGTGGAGTTGAGCTTCTTAAACAAATCGGAATTTATACTGCATCAGGACTTGTTGGAGTGTATTTGTTTGTGATTTTAATTCTTCCGATGTTAAAGAACTTTTATCCTAAAACTACAGGGGATATCAAACTTCCGAATATTTCAAAATATAGAAATATTTTGGTTTTAGTGATTGTAATTGTTTCAATAATTGGTTTTTGTCGAATAAAAACAAGTGATGATATCAGAACTTTATACATTCCACAAAAAAAATTATTACAGGCTGAAATATTGAATAATAAAGTTTTCAAAATGCCTGAAATAACGTTTATTACAATCAAAGGAAATTCTGTAAACAAAATTATTGAACAAGAAGAACTTATTGGCGATAAACTCAATAAAGATGGAGTTTTATATTTTTCTTTAGCTCAATTTTTACCATCGGCAAAACGACAAATGGAAAATCGACAAATGGTTAAAGATTTATATCAAAATAATTTATATAATTATGCGAATTTCCTTGATTTGGGTACAAAAAATTCTCTAAAAAAAGCAAGCTTAAAAAATGATGTTCAAGATTTTACTAAAAATAATAATGATGTTTTGAAAAACTTTATGTTAGACAAAAACACTTCTTATATGATTGTTTTTGGAAAATATAAGCCTTTAACTCTAGGAAAAAATATAAATCAAATAAAATTAGCAGATAATATTTCTCAAATAATGAAATCTATCAGAATTAAATTCGTGAAAATTTTACCATTTATATTTTTAATTTATTTTATTTTACTTTCAATTTGTTATAAACCGCTAAAGGCTGTAAAAATAATCTCTGCACCGCTAATAGCATCTATTTTTGCAATCGGATTTACATCTTTAATCGGGCAACAAATTGATATTTTTCATATTTTATCAATCTTTTTAATTCTTGGTTTTAGTTTGGATTATTCAATATTCATGGCAAATGGAGGAAAAGAATCAAAAGATGCAGTCTTTATTTCGTTCATTTCTACATTTATATCATTTACTTTGCTTGCATTTACAAGCTTTAAACTTATAAGTTCAATGGGAATAATCCTTGCAATCGGATTATTAACTTCTTACCTTTTAGGACTTGCGTTTTTTCTTAAAAAAGAGTAAAAATTCTAAACTGTTTCTGTTTCAACTTGATGGTTGTTCATTGGATTCCAACCGTCTTTCAAGTTATTTTTGATAAGGTTTTGATAGTATTTTTCTTTATAATTTAGCAAATCCATTTGTTGTTGAAGTTCAAGCATTTGTTGTTCGGCTTTTAGTTTTGTCGCTTGAATGATTTCGTATCTTTCAGGAATTGTAGAATCACCTTTTATGCATAAATCAATGTATCTTTTGATTGCTTTATTTTCAGTTCCGACCGCTCTTAAGCATTTTACAATTCTAACCCAATCTAAATCGTTGTCTGAAAAAAGTCTGATATTATTTTTGTTTCTTTTTATGAATGGGAAAAATCCGCTTTTTGCCCAAAAACGAAGGGTATGTTCTGATATATCCATTTTTTTTGCAACTTCTTTGATTGTGTACATATAAAAGCCTCCTTTAATTATATTTTAGCATAGAAAACCTCTACTATATTTAGATTAGATATTTAAAGTTCTGAATAAATTTGCCGACATGACAAATAGCAATTTAAAAACTTGCAAGGAGCATCGTATGTTTAATTCTGTAAACAATCCTTTTGGGCAAAGAATTGACTCTGCAGTTTCTACCGGTCAGGAAAAAAGACAAAATCAACAAAACCAACAACAAAGAGAAGAGAAAAAGTATCTTGAAAGTGATGACAAAGACGAAGTTAAAATTGGAGGTTTACCTATTTTAACAGAAGATGAAATCCTTTCTATGACTAGGTCTTATATTGAAAAATTAAAATCCGAAAATGAGAATAACGAAAAAGTTCTAAAAAAATTAGATAAATTTTTAGAAAAATTCGACGTAAAAAAATTTATGAAACGTAACCCGAATATGACCAGTCCGGATTTTCACATGGTTATGTACAACGAAACTTGTGGTTTGTTGCAATAAATTATCTATAATTAGTAGCTTCTTTCATCATTTGTTCTGTAGATTTTGAAGAACCTTTGTTTGTATTTTCGTTGTGCCCCGGAAGACAAGCAGACGGTGGCAGAATTTTTACTGCCGTAACGTATTGAGTTCCGTTAACAATTTTTGAATTTGTTGCTTTTATTGCAAATGTGAAAACATCTTGTCCCCATTTGTTAGGGGCTTTACGACCATTAACATCAATTGCAAATTGTGTTAAAGAATTATTTCCATCTGTAAATAAAATCATACTGTTATCCAAAACATAAGCATGACCGTTTGTTAAGTCTGTAAAGCAAGAATCTTCCTGCGGGCTTGGATAATTGTCATTATCCGGAATACAACCCTCACTTCTTGGGTTTGTTTGGCAAAATCTTGTTGCTCCCATTGCTCTAACAAATTTATTTTCTAAAGTTCCGCATTGTTGGGAAGTTGCATTCAAATTATTTAAATCTGCGATTGACAAACCATAAGTATCAACATCAGTCTCAGACGGTTTTGTATAGCAGTTATAAATCTGTCCATCATCAACATTAATACTTTGTAGAGCTGATTCCATTTTAGAATAAGCTGTTTTGAATTCAGCAAGTCTTGCTCTCTGTTGAATAGAAGTCCCAATAGTTGATAGTGTCATCGTCGCAATGAAACCAATCAATGTAAGTGTTACCATAATTTCTGATAGAGTAAATGCAGATTTTTTATTATTCCAGTTCATATTCACCAATCCCATACACCTATTTTAACATGTTTTTAGGGTGTCGTCAATGGTGATATAAAATGACGCATTGTTGTTTTTTGTGTTAATTTATATTTATAAGGAACGGGTAATTTATGGTTGGTAAAATAAAAGTTAGAGGGGCAAGAGTTCACAATTTAAAGAATATCAATGTTGATATTCCATTGAATAAAATTGTCGGAATTGCCGGAGTTTCAGGTTCAGGTAAATCATCTCTGGCACTTGGAGTTTTGTATTCTGAGGGATCGAGAAGATATTTAGAAGCACTTTCAACTTATACAAGACGAAGAATGACTCAGGCTGAAAAAGCTTTGGTTGATGAAATCCTGTATGTTCCGGCAGCACTTGCGCTACATCAAAGACCGGCAATTCCAGGGGTTAGGAGCACATTTGGAACAGGAACAGAGCTTCTAAACAGTTTAAGATTGATGTTTTCAAGACTTGCAAGTCATTGTTGCCCGAATGGTCATTATGTAGAACCGAGTTTGGCTGTAGCTGCGGAACAAGAATTAGTTTGTCCGGTGTGCGGAGAGAATTTTTATGCACCATCAGCAGAAGAATTGGCTTTTAATAGTCAAGGAGCTTGCAAAACTTGTGGAGGAACAGGAATTGTTCGAACAGTGGATAAATCAACTTTAGTTCCTGATGATTCTTTGACAATAGATGAGGGTGCTGTTGCACCTTGGGGAACTTTGATGTGGTCACTTATGACAGATGTTTGTCGAGAAATGGGAGTCAGAACAAATATTCCGTTCAAAGATTTGACCGATAAGGAAAAAGATATTGTTTACAACGGACCTGCTGAAAAGAAACATATCTTCTATAAGGCAAAAAATACAAACCAAGCAGGAGAACTTGATTTTACTTATTATAATGCAGTTTATACTGTTGAAAATGCTCTATCAAAAGTCAAAGATGAAAAGAGTATGAAACGTGTTGAAAAGTTCTTGAAACAAGATATTTGTCCTGACTGTCATGGAACAAGATTATCTGAAAAAGCAAGAACACCAAAACTAATGGGGCTTACACTTGACAAAGTTTGCGAAATGACACTATCAGATGTTATTGAGTGGGTAAAAAAAGTTCCTCAATCTTTACCAAAAGAAATGGTGCCAATGGCAGAAAGTATTTGCGACTCTTTCCAATCTGTTGCAAAAAGGCTTATTGATTTGGGTTTAGGGTATTTAACACTTGATAGGGCATCTTCTACATTATCAACAGGAGAAAGACAACGAATGCAACTTGCAAGAGCTGTGCGTAACCGAACAACAGGGGTTTTGTACGTTCTTGATGAGCCGTCAATCGGCTTACACCCATCAAATATTGTCGGGCTTCGTGGAGTTTTGCACGATTTGATTGAAGACGGAAATTCTGTGGTTTTAGTTGACCATGATGTACAGATTTTGAAAGATTCAGATTGGATTATTGAAATGGGACCTCAGGCAGGTGTAAATGGCGGTTATGTTGTAGCAGAGGGTACAATTCCTGAAATTATAGATAACAAAAAATCAATAATAGGGGGTTTTTTGTCTGATAAAGAAGAAGTGAAAATTCGTGAAAATATTTCTCCGGATATGATGTTTAAAAATGGTAAAATCCACTTAGAAACAAATTCTATCCATACTGTTAAACCTCTAAAAATTGACATTCCAAAAGGAAGATTAACAGTTGTTACCGGAGTTTCCGGTTCAGGTAAAACAACTATGGTTTTAGAAAGTCTTGTTCCGGCACTTGATTCTTTGACTTCTCAAAAGAAAATGCCTGAACATATTGTAAAGATTGAAGCAGACGGAATTAAGCAGGTCAAACTTATTGACGCAACTCCGATAGGGATAAATATTCGTTCAACTGTGGCAACTTATGCAAATATTCATGATGAACTTCGTAAGATTTTTGCAAAACTTCCACAATCAAAAGAAAATAAATATAAAGCCGGAGATTTTTCGTATAATACAGGCAAATTAAGATGTTCGGTATGCGATGGAACAGGGGTAATAAATCTAGATGTTCAATTTTTACCAGATGTTGAAATTCCGTGTCCTGAGTGTGGAGGTTCAAGATATTCAAAAATAGTTGAGGATATAAAATACAAAGGCAATTCTTTAGCAAAACTTATGTCAATGGACGTGAATACTGCAATTGATGCTTGTGACGATTTAAAATCTGTTCAACAGAGGTTGCAGGTTTTGAAAGATTTAGGTTTGGGTTACTTGACACTAGGTGAAGCTACTCCAAGTTTGTCGGGCGGAGAAGCTCAAAGGTTAAAACTTGCGAGTGAAATGAGAAAAGCCCAATCAGAATCTGTTTTTGTGTTTGATGAGCCTACAATCGGACTTCACCCGTTAGATGTTCGTACTTTATTGAATGTTTTTCAAACTTTGATTGATAATGGTGCTACAGTTGTTGTCATTGAACACGATTTAGATGTTATAAAAAATGCAGACTATATTATTGATATGGGACCGGAGGGTGGAAATGCCGGAGGAGAGGTGATTTTTAGCGGTACACCATCAGAACTCCGCAACTGTAAAATCTCTAAAACTGCAAGATTTTTATAATTTAAAATGCTCTCTATGTTTGTAGTATAATTGATTTATGAATTTAGATAGCCGAATTGATAGTATTTTATCGCCTGTTGCGAATAAAATTTCAGGATTGATTTTTTCACATGTGACTATTCACGGTATTCGTGTGGAATTTTTGATTTTGTTATTAATGATTGCGGCATTGTATTTTACAATCAGAACAAGATTTATCGGTTTTTGGGGCTTTAAACATGCTATTGATTTGATTACTAAAAAATATAAACATGATGATATTTTAAAAAAGAAAAAACACGGAGAAGTTTCATCTTTTCAAGCTCTTACTGCAACTATTTCAGCTTCTGCCGGCATGGGAAATGTTGTAGGTTCGGCTTTGGCGGTTTCTGTTGGGGGACCAGGGGTAATTTTTTGGATGATGATTGCCGGAGTTTTTTCAATGGCATTAAAATTTGCGGAAGTTCTTTTAGGTATAAAATTCAGACAAATTAACAAAGACGGCTCTTCATCTGGAGGACCAATGTATTATATTATCAATGGTTTGCGAGCTGAGTGGATTAAACCTTACACCCCGTATCTTGCAAAGATTTATGCTGTATGCTGCGTGTTTGCAATGATTGGCGGTTGGAATTTATTTCAAATTAATGCGATTACAACTCAAATTTCAAATGTTACAGGGTTATTTTCAAATGAAAGATGGATTTTCGGTTTGATTGTAGCAGTGATTACTTATGTTACTGTAATTGGCGGAATTAAAGCTATCGGGAAGTTTACATCTAAAGTTACACCTGTAATGTGTACATTGTATGTATTTTCAGCTTTTATAATTTGTTTGTTAAATATTCACCATGTTCCACATACAATTTGTTTAATATTGAAAGAAGCATTCAAACCGCAAGCTATGATTTCCGGCGGAATTTGGGGTTGTATGCTATGGGGATTCAGACGAGCAATGTTTGCAAACGAAGCAGGTTTAGGCACTGCGCCAATTGCTTTTTCTGCGGTTAGAACAAGTAAACCTGTAGCGCAAGCTTTTATCGCAATGTTACAACCGTTTGTTGATACTGTTATTGTTGGTGCTGCTACGGCATTTATTATTGTTGTAACCGGTGCATACTTAAATACTACAGGCATTGAGGGTATTGAATTAACTTCAAAAGCATTTGCAACTGTTTGTCCGTTCTTCCCAGTGTTACTAACATTTATGGCTGCTTGCTTTGTATTATCCACAATGCTTTGCGGTTCTTATTACGGAACAAAAAGCTGGACATTTTTATTTGGCGAATCTAAATTTACGACAAGAACATTCCAAATAATTTACTGTTTATTTATTGTAATAGGTTCTGCTATGAATTTGAAAAGTGTCGTAAATTTATCAGATGCGTTCACTCTATTTCTTGCCGTTCCAAATTTGATTGCAGTATTTTTATTATCTGATATAATAATGAAAGAATTAAAAAGATATTGTAAAAAATACAATATTGGTTATTTTAAAAAGTTGAATGAAACTAAATAACTTAATGAGGAGAGAGTAGTAAATGATTAAAAAAGGCTGTTTAGATATACTTCAGTCAAAGTGCGAAAATTGTACAGATTGTGTATTAGCAAAAACTCGTAAGAATGTAGTTTTTTCTGACGGAAATCCGGAAACTGCAAGAATTGTTTTGATTGGTGAAGCTCCTGGTGAAAATGAAGATGAAACAGGTAAACCGTTTGTTGGCAGAGCAGGTCAATTGTTAAACAAATTCTTAGAAGAAGCAGGAATTTCAAGAGAAGAAGATTTGTATATTATTAACACCGTAAAATGCAGACCGCCGGAAAACAGGGTTCCGACTGATGTTGAAAAAGCTCTTTGTGAAAGATTTTTAACTGCACAAATTGATATTATGAATCCGCAAGCAATTATTTTCTGCGGTGCAACAGCTTTAAAATCATTCTGGAAAGATAAAAAAGTTCAAATTTCAAAAGTTAGAGGAAACTGGTTTGACGTAACAATTAATGGGAAAACATACAAAGCTATGGCTATTTTCCACCCATCATACTTGTTAAGAAACCACTCAATGGAAGAAGGGTCACCAAGAAGATTAATGCAAGAAGATTTAGCAAAAATTAAATCTGAAATCTTGGGCGATAAACAGGTGTGTTCCACCTCCAACCCTTTCTCTAAGGAAATGGCTATGGTCTAATAACAATTTGAAATTTATATCATATTCAAGAAAAGAAGCAGTTAAATCATAACTGCTTCTTTTTTACCTCAAATATTAAAAAAAAATAAATTTCCCTTGTGAATTTAGTTTGATACTTTATAATGAAGATATATAATAATGTTGTGAAGGGAAAAATTATGACACATAAAAATTCAAATCCGTTTAGTAATGACGATGTAATCAAAGATGAAAACAAAGAAGAAAATAATGTAGAAACTTCTGAAACTGAAGCTAAAACAGAAGAAGAAACAAAAGATACTTCTGATAAAAAAGATGAGTCAAAAAATGAAGAATATTCAAAATTGAAAGCAGATTACGATAAATTAAATCAACAGTATGTTCGTTTAGCTGCTGACTTTGACAACTTTAGAAAACGTCAAGAACAAGAACGTGAAAATTTGATTAAATATGGAACAGAAGCAGCTTTGAAAAAAATGATTGAAGTTCTTGATAATTTTGAACGTGGTCAAAAAGCATTGGAAAATGTTGAAGATTGCGAAAAAGTTAAAGAAAGTTTTAACCTTGTACATAAACAAGTTCACGAAGCATTATCAAAACTTGGACTAGAAGAGATTAAAGCTGTAGGAGAAGAATTTGACCCTAATTTCCATGAAGCAGTTATGCAAACACCAACAAGTGAACACCCGGAACATACTGTAATCAATGAATTACAAAAAGGGTATAAATTAGGTGATAAAGTTCTAAGACCTACACTTGTAAACGTTGCAACTGCCGAATAGTTACAGATTTGAGGATTTAAAAGGAAGTATTAAGAGAAAATGGCAGATTACTACGAAATATTAGGCGTTACAAAAGAGGCGACCAAAGAAGAAATAAAAGTTGCTTTTAGACAAAAAGCAAGAAAATTACACCCAGATGTTAACAAGGCTCCAGATGCTGAGGAAAGATTTAAAGAGCTTGGCAAAGCTTATGAAACACTATCTGATGATAACAAAAGAGCAACTTATGACAGATATGGTGAAGAGGGTTTGAAAAATGCGGGTTTTGATACCAACGGACCTTTCGCGGGAGGTTTTGGCGATATCAATGATATTTTCGAAAGCTTCTTTGGAGGTTTTGGTGGATTTGGCTTTGGCGGTGGCGGGGTTGACCCGAATGCCCCTCAGCGAGGTGATGATTTAAGATATGATGTTAAATTGAAATTCGAAGAAGCTGCTTTCGGCATTAACAAAGAAATAAAATTTGACCATCTTGAAACTTGTCCTGATTGCCACGGAACAGGTGCAGAAGCCGGTACTCAAAAGAAAACTTGCCCGCAATGTAATGGTTCCGGACAGGTTAAAACCGTGACAAGAACACCACTTGGTAATTTTGCTCAAATTACTACTTGTCCGCATTGTAAGGGTAAAGGTCAAGTTATTGACAAACCTTGCAAAACTTGTAAAGGACATGGTCAAGTAAATAAGGAAAAGAAAGTTGAAATTAAAATTCCGGCCGGTGTTGACAATATGTCAAAAATCCGTGTTTCTAAAGAGGGGGATTGCGGAATTAATGGCGGACCAAATGGCGATTTGTTTGTAGTAATTCACGTTGAACCATCAAATTATTACAAACGTGATGGGATTAATGTATTTACGGAACTTGAAATTTCCCCTGCTCAAGCTGTAGTTGGTGATATTATTTCAATCAAAACTCTTGACGGTGAAAAAGAGATTCAAATCCCTGCCGGTTCTCAACATGGACATCTTCTAAAAATTAAAGGAGCAGGAATTCCAATTATTACAAGACCATCTCAGCGCGGTGACCATATTGTAGTTTTGAAAATTAAAGTTCCAACAAAATTGAATGAAGAGGAAAAAGTTCTTTACCAAAAATTGTACGAAATTCAAACCGGTAAAAAACCTCAAAAATCAATTATGTCAAAAGTTAAAGGAGTTTTTAAATAATATGCGCAAATTGTTGTTAACTTTAATGTTATGTATGTTTTCCGGTGGAATTGCTTTGGCTGAACAAGTTCCGGTTGGCATTCAGGACTTTGTGAATAAATCTTTTCCAAATACAAATTTTAGATTTGACGGAGTGGTAATTCTTCCTGATAATACAATGTATTTGCCGATTTTTCCTGCTAAAGTTCAAAATGTTGACAAAGTTGGAATAAAAACAACTTATCCGTCAAATGAAACACTTAAACAAAAACCGGATATGGTGATTTTTAATAACAATTATTCGCTTTTAAAAGTTATAAATACGAACGGTAAAAAGACTGTAATCAATATGTTAAACCCGCCTGATGAAATTCAATCAGGACTTTTGCCTCAAGATATTTTACTTCCAAAAGGTCTTGTTATTCCGGAAACCTTGAAAGGTATTATCGGTGATATTGATGTTTCAACAACCCAAGATACAGGTTTGAGAATTAATAATCCTAAAAACAAAACAAAGAGAAATGCGGTTACACCTGTTGAACAGTTGAATAACAAAACTTTTTACATTGCATCTGGAAGAAATAAAAATATTCAAGTAATAAGTTCAAATTCCAAAACTCCGGAATATACACTTGAACAAGATGGAATTATCAATGATATGAAGTGTTATAATGGTGAGTTTTTACTTGTCACTTATTTTGACTCCAAAACCTTGAACGTTATTTCTTTAAAAGATGAAAAAGTTATCAAAGAAGTTCATTTTGACGTCGTTCCGGAGCAAATTATTATTGATAACAACAATAAGATTGCGTATGTTTCGGCCGGTTCAAATTCAAGTATTTATATCCTAAATCTTGAAACAATGACCTTGAAAAAACAATTAAAAATCAACGGCATGTGCGAAAAATTAACACTTTCTGAAGATGGAACAAAGATGTTCTATGTTGATAGAAACAAAAACGATATTTGGGCAATTGAACTTGATAACAATTATTTGCTAAAAAATATCGGAAGTTTTCCTAATATTTCAAAAATTGCCTATGTGAATGGCAAAATTTACATTATCAGCAGAACTCAGAACAGATTAGCAATTGTTGATTACGAAACGATGGGTTTGATGTCAGAGTTGGAAGTTTGCGAAAAACCCGTGGATATGTACGTTCACAATGGTGAATTGTATATCTTGGGTGCTGCAGAAAACTTGATTGAAGTTCTAAACACGCAAGATGACGTTATCACAGATAAGTTTTTCTTGAATACAAATGCATTCGCAACAAATATTTCTCCAATTGAAAATACAGATATGATAATGATTACCAATGCTCGTTCAGGTCTTTATTCGGTAATTGATACAACAAGCAAAGATATTGTGAAAACAAGTCCTTTAGATGTTCCTGTTCGAACAATAGTAATTACAAACAAGGTGAAAACAATAAAATGATGATTGATACATTTGACACAACAACGCAAGAGGTTTTAAAAGAACTTGAAAAGACACAAAAGCAGTTTTGGAACATTTCTCGTCTAACTGCCGAATTTTTGTATAATTTAATAGTCGATTCAAAAGCTAAAAGTGTAGTTGAAGTTGGAACATCAAATGGTTATTCCGGAATTTGGATTGGCAAGGCTTTGAAAAAAACAGGTGGAAAACTTACCACTATTGAGTTTTATGACAAAAGACTTGATATTGCAAAAGAAAACTTCCAAAAATGTGGAGTTGCAGACATTATTGATACTCGAAAGGGTGATGCTGCAACAATTCTGGAATATTTACCGGAAGACTTTAGAATTGATTTTGCGTTTGTTGATGCAAATAAAGCCCAATACATCAAATTTTTCCATCTAATTGAACCACACTTGAATGTTGGTGGTTACATAGCATGCGACAACGTAATTTCGCATGCCACAAAGGTTCAGACATTTATAGATGATATAAATGCTAATCCTAATTATGAAAATGTTGTTTTGCCACTGCCTGCAGGCTTATCTTTAGCAAAAAAACTAAGATAATTTTATGTGTTTATTAATTTGAAAAAGGAGAAAAAAATGAGCGAAGATTGTATTTTTTGTAAAATAATAAACGGTGATTTTGGAACAGAATTTGTATATGAAACTGAAAATACGGTTGTTTTCAATGATATACACCCAAAGGCACCTGTTCACATGTTAGTATGTCCTAAAAAGCATATCGCCTCCTTAAATGAACTTGAAGATAAAGAATTAATGGCAGAACTTTTACAAACAGTAAAAGATGCTGCAAAAAAAGCCGGCTTAAAATCTTATAAAACCCAAATTAACACAGGAAAAGAAGCAGGACAGGAAGTTTTCCATTTGCATATCCATGTTATGGGCAAAAAAAGTGCATAAATATATTGCACCAAAATCGGCAAACAGCTTTACTATCAAAAAGGAAACCCT
>ULNT01029640.1_pt1 | contig 117619 bp, 114 predicted proteins | sample 1952001 | NCBI WGS metagenome assembly ULNT01 (sample SAMEA4835585, study PRJEB28245) | human gut metagenome | biome: gut microbiome; material: fecal sample | place: Denmark | collected 2008
GAGAATATTTTCTATTTAAACAAGATGTTTGAGTTTCGCTATCCTTACAACCTAATCCCTCAAGATATTTAATTGTATTTTTCATCTCTTTAATAGATTCTTCTTGTGAGTGACCTTCTTCATTTAAAGAAGTCTTTGTTTCGTTTAACTTAGCTACTTGTGTATTAAGGTCAGATTGTAGTGAAGCAAGTTCATCTTTTTTACTAGCTAACTCGGTTTTTATTTTATCATTTTCCTTAATCATACTATTCATTTCTTCTACTACTTTTTTATTATAGTTAGAAATTTGTTCAGTAATAGATAAACGATAAATTAAATCTGTCAAACTTTCTGCACCCATTATGTATTCAAGCATTGATGACCCAGAAGATGAAACCTGATAATAACGCATCAAATCTTTTGTTTCATTATTCTTTTTATCTATGTCTTTTTCTAGTTGCTCACTTTCTTTAGTTTTCTTATCTATATCATTATTTATTTTTTCCATTTGAGAATAAATTGAATTAATTCTACTATTGGTATTATCTATGTCTTTTTGGTTTTGAGCTTTCTTATTGTTTGTATCTTCTAATTGTTTTTGAATTTTATTTAGTTCAGTTTTCCATTGTCCTAATGTTTTTTCCTTTGCATTTACTGTTGTAATTGGTATTAAAAATAATATAAATAGTAATAAACTATATTTTAATATTTTCTTCATTATATCTTTAAGTACTTCCTTACTGCTCTATAACTACCAAACATACCAACAACAACACCTAATCCTAACAATATTAATGATACCCAGTATATAAATGGTTCTGCTGGAACTAATTTAACAAATGGTGAGAATAATTGTCCATTAAAATGTTTATATAATGCTGAGTACCCATATAAAGTTGCAGCGATAGGTATTAATGCTCCTATAAATCCTAAGCAAAATCCTTCAATTACAAATGGTTGCTTAATTGAGAAGTTAGATGCTCCAACAAGTCTCATTATTTCTATTTCTCTTTTTCTTGAGAAGATAGTTATTTTAATTGTGTTAGTAATTAAGAATAAGGTTACAAATACTAATGCTATCATTGCAATTATCATTGCTTTTTCTAAAACTTTAAATACTTTAAGAAGGTTTTCTACCATTCCTTGTCCATATCTTACGTCTTTAACTAATCCTAATTCTTTAACTTGCTCTGCGGTTTTTGATATTTTTTCAGTATCTTTAACTTTAACTAGTAACGTATCATATAAAGGATTAGTATCATCTGACCAACTATCTATAATTGCAGAAAGTGATTCAGAAGTATCTTTCATTTCATCTGCTATTTGTGTTTTAGTTTGATGTTCAACAGATTCCACGTTTTTATATGATTCTATGTTTTTCTTTAAATCTTCTATTTGTTCATTTGTTGCACTTGTATCGATAAATGTTACTATCGTAAAGTCTTCTTTGACTAACTTAGTCATATTTTCTACGTTATATGATGCTATTAGCGCTATTCCTACTATTAGTAATGTAATTGTAATACACGAGATAGATGCAATTGATAAGCTCAAGTTTCTTCCTACGCTTTTAAATCCATCCCTTATGTTTCTTCCAAGTATTCTAATTGCTTTCATAATGAGTATAACTTCCTTTCTCATAATCTTTTACAAGTTTTCCATTGTCTAATAAAACGACTCTTTTCTTCATCTTATTAACCATTTCTCTATCATGAGTAGCCATTACAACGGTAGTACCTAAATCGTTAATTTTTTCAATTACTTTCATAACTTCTAAACTTGTATCTGGATCTAGGTTACCTGTTGGTTCATCACAAATCAAAAGTTTTGGAGAATTAACTATTGCACGCGCTATTGCAACACGTTGTTGTTCACCACCTGACAATTGGTTTGGATAACTCTTGGTTTTTGATTTTAAACCAACTAAATCAAGAGCCTTTAATACTTTTCTTTTTACCTCATTAGTTGGAAGACCATATATTTCAAGTGCAAAAGCTACGTTTTCATATACGGTTAGTTTTGGCAATAATTTATAATCTTGAAACACTATTCCAATTTTTCTTCTTAATTTATAAACCTTATTATTTTTTACTTTAGCAACGTTTATACCACCAACATAAATTTCTCCATTAGTTGGTCTTTCTTCACGATATAGCATTTTTATAAGGGTAGATTTCCCTGAACCTGACGCCCCTATTACGAATACGAACTCACCTTTTTTTATATCAAGGTTCATATCATATACAGCGTTTACACCATTTTTGTATGTTTTTTCAACATTTCTAAACTTAATAAATTCCATATTACTGCACCTTCCTTTAATTCTTTTTTATTAGATAATACTTGTATTACCTGTGTATATACCAGATGTTTGATATGCATCTGTTACTAATATTACTGCTTTTGGATCAATTTGTGTTACTCCACTTTTTAGCTCAAAGTAATCACCAGTTGGAACAACACACATTATTAATTGATCTTTTTTATTTGTATAACCACCTCTTGTTTCAATTAACGTTATACCTAAATTTAATTCATTTAACAAATAGTCACAGACTAAGTCATCTTCTTTTGTTGTAATATAAACAGCTTTATTACTAGATATTCCAATTACTACTTTATCAACCATAATATTAATTAAATATAATACTATCAATGCATAAAGTACCCTTGTCCATCCGAAGAAGAAGCCACCTGCTAAAACAATAAGTCCATCAGTCATTAGCATAGAAGTTCCAATTGAAACTTTAAAATATCTTGCTACTATTTGATTTAATATATCAGTTCCACCAGTTGTAAATCCACTTTTAAATATAATACCAGATGCAGTACCTACGCACACACCGCCTACTATTGATATTAAAAGTAAATTATCGTTTGAAATATGAATATAATCTCCTATATTTGCCGTAAATTTAACAAATAGTGGGAATAAAACTGAACCTACAACCGAGTCTAGAGTTTTTCTTTTTCCTAATAATAACAAACTTAAAATTAGGAAAAAGACGTTTAAGATAAGTATCATAACAGAAGGATCTATTATCTTTTGGGTAATTATTGATATACCACTTGCACCACCATATACTATATTATTTTTAAAAAAGAATAAATTATATGCTGCTGCATAAATTGCGGTACCAATAATTAGAAATACATATTTTTTAAAGAGGTTTGCCTTTTCTATCATCGCTAATACTTTAGAATCTTTTTTACTTCTAATTTTTCTTATTAGTCTCATTTATTTTTTCTCCTTTTAAATTACTTTCTATAAATCCGTCTAAATTACCATCTAAAACTTTATTAACATTAGATGTTTCGTAACCTGTTCTATGGTCTTTTATCATTGAGTATGGATGAAGTACATAACTTCTTATTTGCGATCCAAATTCTATTCCACTATGGTCACTTTTCATAGAATCTATTTTTTCTTTTCTCATTTTTAGTTCTATTTGATAAAGCTTACTTTTTAAAACTTTAAGTGCTGTTTCTTTATTTTTTATCTGACTTCGTTCGTTTTGACAAGTAACTACTATTCCGGTTGGTATATGAGTTACCCTAACAGCAGAATCAGTTGTATTTACTCCTTGTCCTCCAGCGCCACTACTTCTATATACGTCTATTCTAACGTCGGAATCTTTTATTTCTATATCTATATCATCGTCAAATTCTGGTATAACATCAACGGCTGCAAAAGAAGTATGACGTCTGTTATTTGAGTCAAACGGAGATAATCTAACTAGCCTATGAACGCCTTTTTCATTTTTTAAGTACCCGTAAGCATATGCTCCTTTTACAATATACACAATACTTTTTATTCCGGCCTCTTCGCCTTCTTGCTCATCTATTACTTCATATGAATAATTTTTTTTATCAAAATATTTTGTGTACATTCTAGAAAGCATCATTGTCCAATCACAGCTTTCTGTACCACCTGCCCCGGCGTGTATTTCAAAAATGGCGGCATTATTATCAAATTTTCCAGATAAATATGTAAGAGTTTCTTGCTTTTCTAACTCTATAGTAGAATCTTCATATAATTTTTCAAATTCTTCTTTTAAAGTAGAATCTAAGGTATTTTCATCAAACTCTTTAAACTGATTTAAAGTATCTATATTTTCTTTCAACTTAATAATAGGGTTAATAATCTCATTTAATTCACTCATTTTTTTAGTTAGTTTTTCTGCATTCTTACTATCATCCCAAATATTTGGTTCTGATAATTTCTTATTTAATTTTTTTATCTCTTTTTGCTTTTCATCTGCCTCAAAGAGACCTCCATATTTGATTAAACTTGCTATTTAATATTTCTATATCTTTATTTGTAATTTCCATATAATCACCTATAATATAGTATAACACATTTTTTTTCTTATTTAAATCCATTACAAAAAAAACACAGTATTTTTTAACATTTTAAATTCTATTAAAATTTTTAAACCTTTAATACATAAAAAATATAAATAAATTATAACCAACGAAAATTTCTTTTAAAACATCTAGAATATGAAATTATATTTTTTTAAGAAAAATTATCATAATTAAATTTGACCATTATATTTATACAATTTTTTTACTATTGGTGAATATTCTACTTTGGATAAATCTTTTTCTTTTTTATAAGAAATATACTTTGTTAGATACATACTTTGAACAAGCATTTGATAATCATCTAATATTTGGTCTTCAAATTTGGAATCAATAGTGATAATTCTACTATAATATTTTTTCAATTCTTCTAGCATGATTCTGTCAAATTCAGTATTTCTATTATAATAAATAGCTACATTATTATAATTAATAGCAAGTGTACTCCTACCATGACAATAAGAATATTTATCATGAACTATTGGTATTCCAATTCCGGATTCAACCATAGTTGATTCTAAATATTTTGATGCCACACTTGTATCGTAACCACTAAATATTTCGTATATATCACTTTCTAAATCAAATTCAAATGATGATTCTTCTATACAATCTAATATCAAATCTTTTTGTCCATTTAAATAATAGTCCATCAATATGCTTACCGGAATTAATGTAGCACCAACAGAAATAAAACTATTTTCTTTTGGAATATTAGTATTATATTTTAAATAAGTTACATCACTATCATTAAAAGAGTTGTTGGACAATAGATATTTTTTTAACTGATTTTCAAAAGATAATTCAACTCCGTAATTATTTCCGCTGTAACTACACGATATAACATTTTTAAATGCTTTATTATTTTGATATAAGAAGTCTCTTGGCTCACTATTTATTGAAACTATACCGTTTTTAGCATTAATAACCTTTGCTCCAAATTCACTAACCACACTTGAGCCTCCAACACCACTAAATAATGTTGGACCACTTAATTTAGATAATTCTTTTCTAATAAATTTCAAATCAGTAGATTCTAATGAATCAATAACTCTTTCTTTTAAAATATCAAAATTAACTTGCATATTTTTTTGATAATATTTTTTGAATTGATTATAGTCTATTACTGGCACATTATCATCTTTTTCACCAATTTTACAACAGTAACAATCTCCGTTATCAAAAATTTCATAAAATTTTTCATTGTATTTTAGCAAATAACAAAATGTATTTTTAAATGTAATTCCATTTTTAAATCCATATTTATTAATTTGATCAAACAAAGTTGATATATAACCAATAAAAATAAGGTCTTTTTCACTTAAAAATTCTCTACCGTTGTGCAGAAAATAGCAATCGTCAAATTCCCCATATTGTTCAATAAAAATATTAATCCAATTAATATATTCATCATTTAATATCAGTTTTATAAATTTTTTATTTTCCATAATAATTCTCCTTTTAAGTTAACTATAACTTAAAAGGAGGCAATATTTCGTCTACTCATATTTTTCATCTAATAATTCACAATTTATTATTCTTTTCAATTCAAAATGTCTAATATCTTGTCTCATTTCACAAAATGCTGCACAGTACCAACCATTTTGAAACAAAAACATTTCAGCAGGATATATAATTCTTTGATTTTCACCCTTACCATAAGAATAATACAATAATTTAACTTTTCTTTTTTCTTTTATGGCTCTTGTTAACAAATTGTATTTTTTTCCAGTTTCTTCTTTTAAATTTAACTCTTTTTCTTCTTGTTTGCTCCCTATATAAACCCCTTTTATTTTATCTTGAAGCATAATTAATTCTTCTTTTATCTTCTTATCTTTTTCTTTTAATATATATTTATCTAATAATTTTGCATCTTTTAATTTAAATTTTCTAATTGGCATACGAATCTGCTGATTTAATACATATCCTCCATATGGTCCCATAATTGTATCTATATAAATCCCTGCTTTTTCTAAATCTTCTTTATAAACTCTAATCATCCTTTCTGATACTTCAAGCTCATTAGAAAGTTCATTAATACTATATTTTTTTCCGTATTGTAACAATTCTAACATTGTTATAACATTAGATACTTTAGACATAAAACCACCTACATTCATTATATCATAAATTAAAAAAAGACTAAGAATAAATCTTAGCCTCTTATTACATCAGATAGTAATTAATATTAATTTTTAAATAATTTTTTATTGAAACATTGCAAGTTTTTATTCAACAACTTATCTAAGACAAAGGCCATGCCTAAAATTACCTGATCACAGAAAAACCCGCAATCCCTTATTTCATGCGGATTTGCGAGTTTATTTACCACAACATTGCTTATATTTTTTACCACTGCTACATGGATACTATTTTGCTATCACTTGGCTTCACTTTGTTGCATTTTTCCCTTTAAATTCACACTTTTTTGCACTTGGTTACACTCGGCTTTTATAGCAGAAAGTATCTAAAAACGTATCTAATTTTTAACTAATTAAATTTGCAATAATGTAAACATATTTGCAATGATATTCATAAAATCAAATATTGCTGATGTATATGATTTTATCACTACATCATATATAAGCCACATAAGCATTGTAAAAATAATTAACAATTTAAATTTTCTTACATCTTTTATATTCATTAACCATATATATGAAACTGTACTAATTAGCGGTAACAATCCAATATATCCCAAATTATTAAATTTAAAAGTTAAAATTATTGCTAAAATTGTTATGATTATTTTTTCTTTTAATCCTAATTTGTTTTTATAACATAGTATATTTCTAATCATACTTGTGCATTTATTATAGCTCCGGTTATACCACCTAAAATGATATTACTAACTACTGACATTCCTATTTGTACTGTCTGAAAATATAATATTTTTTTCTTTTGTTTTAGCATACCAGACTATAGCATTAATATTGAAGCAATGAGCGCAATTATATTCCCTATTATTATACTTACCATTACTATCTCCTAATTTTATCAACTATTTTACAACATTTATTATAAACTTCGGAATCTTCTCAATATCTACTTTTAATATCTTCATCACTCAAATTTTACTTTTGAAATCTCTACCATTTTTCTAGCAACTGCAATTGAATGTCTTAATCTATCTTCATCCATTTATTTTATTTCCTTATCTATCCAATTTAAATATTCTTCATTTATACTCGTAATATTATACACAGCAAATTCAAAACATTCATAGCTATGTTTACTCTTTATAACTTCATATATTTCTTTTAGATAGTTTTTCTTAGTTTTCATTTGAAGTAAATATTCTTTTTCTTCTTCTCTCTCATTATTCCAATTCCAGCTGCTTTCACTCTCAAGAATGTGACAACTAGCGACTAATTTTTTATCTAATAATTCTTTTGCGATACTTTTTATTTCCTCATAATTATCATTTGCTGTTTCTAACATACAATATTCATTCATCATTATCACCTTTAATTATAATTAAATCATTTTTACCATTATCACTATGGCAATGTTCCAAACCCCTAAAAAGCATTGAAAATACTATGTTTTTCTTATCCATTTTTGTTTCTAGATACGTTTTAGATACTTTCTCGCAACGTATTTAGTAACGTATCTAAATAATATTGCCTAATTTTATGTATAAAAAAGCCTTTATTTCAAGGCTTTTAACTATTTACCACAACATTGTTTGTATTTTTTTCCTGAGCCACATGGACACATGTCATTACGTCCTATTTTCTTACCCTTTTTAATAGTCTTTTTTACTCCTTGTTCTTTTGCTTCGTTAGTACTTCCCTTAACTTGCTTTGCTTGCAAATTTTGTCTTATTTCAGCTTTTAATAAATACAAAGTAGTATCTTTACAAATGTTATCTAACATTTTATCAAATAATTCAAATCCTTCTCTTATATAAGCTTGAAGAGGATCCTCATTAGCATAACCCCTTAATGAAACGCCTTCTCTTAAATGGTCCATAGTATTAATATGTTCCATCCAGTAGTTATCAATGACTTGTAAGCTTATAGCTTTTTCAAAGTCTTTTCTTATTTCATCAGGTAATTCTTTTATTTTTTCTTCATATTCTTTTAATACCTTGCTTTGTATAACATCAATTATGTCATTTATTTCCTTATTTAATATTTCAGATAATTTTAAGTTAGAATTATTAAGTAAGTTTTCATTTACATATTCAACTATTTCATTACAATCAGCTTCTAAAATTACACCATGTTCATTAGTGTGTCTTCTTACTAGTAATTCAATAAGCTCTTTCATTGTATTAATAACATAGTTGTGAACATCTTCATTGTCTAGTATTTCATTTCTTCTAGCATACATTATTTCACGATGTTTACCCATTACATCGTCATATTGTAATAAATGTTTACGTGCATCAAAGTTGTTTCCTTCAACTCTTTTTTGTGCTGTTTCAACTGATCTTGTAATAGTTTTACTACGCATGTTTCTTTCACTATCTAAACCAGCCATTTCTAAGATAGACTTAAATCTATCAGTACCAAATCTTACCATTAATTCATCTTCAAATGATACGAAAAATTGGCTATAACCTGGATCTCCTTGACGACCTGAACGTCCTCTTAACTGGTTATCTATACGTCTTGACTCGTGTCTTTCAGTACCTATTACGCATAATCCGCCTAACTCTTTAACACCTTCTCCAAGCTTGATATCAGTACCACGTCCTGCCATATTAGTTGCAATAGTAACAGAGCCCTTCTCACCTGCTTTTGCAATTATTTCTGCTTCTCTTGCATGGTTTTTAGCATTTAATATTTCATGCTTTATATGAGCTTTCTTTAGCATACTACTTAATAATTCATTGGTTTCTATGGCAATTGTACCAACTAATACTGGTTGTCCTTTTTCGTGTCTTCTTTTAATTTCGGCGATTATTGCCTTATATTTTTCTTCTTTTGTTGAATAAATTAAATCAGCTGCATCAACTCTTATTACTGGTAAGTTAGTTGGAATTTCAATTACATACATATTGTATATGTTTCTAAATTCTTCTTCCTCTGTTTTAGCAGTACCTGTCATACCAGATAACTTTTCATACATTCTAAAGTAATTTTGGAATGTAATGGTAGCAAGTGTCTTTGTTTCTTCTTCTATTTCTACGTTTTCTTTAGCTTCAATTGCTTGATGAAGCCCGTCAGAAAACGCTCTACCAGGCATAAGTCTTCCGGTAAATTGGTCAACAATTACAACCTTACCTTCTTGAACAACGTAATCAACATCATTATGCATTGTATAGTTTGCTTTTAATGCTTGATTAACGTGGTGAACTAATGCAGAATGCTCAATATCATAAAGGTTTGCTATTCTAAAGTATTTTTCACCTTTTTCCGTTCCTTGGTCTGTTAATGTTATATCTTTTGTTTTTTCATCTATTGTATAATCTTCATTTTCTCTTAAAGTTTTAACAAATCTATCAGCATCCTTATAAAGATTAGCTGACTTCATAACACCACCAGATATTATAAGTGGAGTTCTAGCCTCATCAATTAATACAGAGTCAACCTCATCTATAATTGCAAAATGAAGTGGTCTTTGAACTCTATCCTCAGCGTTAACAACCATGTTATCTCTTAAGTAGTCAAAACCTAATTCGTTATTTGTTGAATATAAAATATCACAATTATAAGCTTCTTTTTTCTCCTTAGATGACATTTCTCTTAAGTTAACAGCTACTGTTAATCCTAAAAATCTATATATTTGACCCATCCACTCAGCATCACGAGTTGCTAAATATTCGTTAACCGTTACTACGTGAACACCTTTTTCAGTTAATGCATTTAAGTATGCTGGCATAACGCAAGTTAAAGTTTTACCTTCACCAGTTTTCATTTCTGCAATATTACCAAAATGAATTGCAAGGGCTCCTAAAACCTGTACATAAAATGGCTTTTCCCCAATTACACGGTAAGCTGCTTCTCTAGCTACTGCAAAAGCATCTGGTAATATATCATCTACCGTTTCACCATCTTTTAATCTCTTTTTTAATTTATTAGTGCATCCTTGAAGTTGTTTATCAGTCATCTTTTTATATTTATCATCTAACTCAAATACTTCATCTGCAATTAGTTTAAACTTCTTTAATTCTTTATATTCATGATCAAAAATTTTCTTTAAAAATCCTAACATATATTCAAATCATCTCCTTAAAAAATATTGTAACAAAAAAAAGAAAATAATTAAAGATTTTTAACTATTTTCCTTTAAGTTTATTATTAATTTGTTTCAATAATTCCGTAATTTCCATCTTTTCTTAGATATAGAACGCAAATATTATTAGTTTCAGCATTTTTAAATACAAAGAATGAATGTCCTAACATTTCCATTTGCATTATAGCTTCTTCTTCATCCATTGGTTTCATATCTACTTTCTTTCTTTTTAAAACCTTTGATTCATCTTCTTCAAACTTATCTTCTAAATCAATTTCAAAGTTTTGAATTACGTTTTTCTTGTTTTTAGAATTGATCTTCGTTTTATGTTTTCTTATTTGCCTTTCTAGCTTATCAACTGTTAAATCGATAGCTGCATACAAATCTGAATGTGCTTCTTCGCTTCTTAAAGTATAATGCATAGCTGGTACTGTTATCTCAATTTTTTGTTCTTTTCCGCGAACCTTAATTACCACACTTGCAGTTATGTTATCAGCGTTTTCAAAGTACTTATCAAGTTTTCCAATCTTATCTTCTATATAAGATCTTATTGCTTCAGTTACTTCTACTTTTTCACCACGAATGTTGTACTTCATATTATCAATCCTCCTACAATTAAATTATATCACAATACAAAAACAAATGCTACTATCTAACAGTAGCATTTGATACTTCTTTGACATTGATAGCTTGTAATCCCTTTTCAGTCTCTAATAATTCATACTCTACCATTTGTCCTTCAGATAGTGATTTATAACCATCTTGTTTGATTGCAGAATAATGAACAAAGATATCTTCATCATGTTCGCCTTCGATAAAGCCGTATCCTTTTTCATTATTGAACCACTTTATCTTACCCAATCTCGTCATACGTACACCTCACTTCCCTTATTGCTTACAATACTAATATACCGCATGTAAACACCTGATTTCAACCATTTGCGTTCATCAAATTTCGACAAATTTCGCAAACGACTATTTAATAATACAAAATTATTCGTCAAAAAGATGAAAACAAAGCTAAATGGTAATTTTTTGAAGTTAAAAGGTAAAAAATATTTGTTTTAAATAATAAATAAATCATTTTTAGCTTATTTATTTATGATTTAAAACTAATAAAATATCTTTTTAGTTTAAGTATACTAAAATCAAATCATAAATTAGATAAACGAGGTGAAGTATGAAAAAACGTTTACTAAATTCTATTAGAATTGCAATAAAAAAACAATATCCTTCTTATTCGGATGATAAAATGGATGAAATTATGTATGGAATAGAAGGTATATATCTAACAATAACTAAAACAATAGTAATATTTATTTTAGCTTTTATTTTAAAAATTGCTAAAGAATTACTATTCTTACTTATAACATTTAACTTTATCAGAATGTTTGCATTTGGAATGCACGCTAACAAATCCTGGATATGCTTAGTATTTTCAAGTTTATTGTTTCTAGGAGGAGCATTTCTTTCTAAATATATAGTGCTAGACAAAGTAGTTTTATATTTACTTTATTTAATAGCTTTTATATTAGTAGCAGCTTATGCACCAGCAGATACGGTAAAAAGGCCATTGATCAAAAAGAAAAGAAGAATTAGATTTAAAATTCTTTCAGTAATAGTTGTAATAAGTTATTTCATAATAACATTATTAATAGCAAATAATTTAATCATAAACGTTTTAATATTTGGACTTATTATAGAATGTATATTAATATCTCCACTTACATATAAAGCATTTAAAATGCCTTATAAAAATTATAAGAATTATGGTTTAAACACTAAGTAATTAGTGATTAAATAATCTAGTAAAGGAGGATATAGTAATGAAAGCAGCAGTTATTTCAGTATTAACAGCATTAGGAGCAGCAGTTGCAGCAACAGCATCAGCTGGATGCCTTGTTGTATTTTTAGATGAACCTTCTATGCCAAAAGCAATGATAGAAAGATAATTTTAAACCAAGAAAAAATCAGGAAATCCTGATTTTTATTTTTTTATATATAAACTTGATACAAAATAGTTATCTTCTAAATTATGACTAATATTAAATAGTTTATCCTCATTTATTATATCTTTTACTAATCTTAATCCATATCCATGTCCATTACCTTTTGAAGTATAACCGGTACCAATCTTTTCTATGTCTATTTTGCCTTTATAGGTATTATAAATTTTAAAGACTATATTTTTATTATCTTTTATAACGGATATATTTATTTTCTTATGTTTACTTTTCTTACTTGCATCTATTGCATTATCTAGTAAAACACCTAATATCTTAGTTATGTTTTTATAATTATTAATACTTAATGTTTTAAGTTTTGTTTTAACACCCTTTTCAACATTGATAGAATATTTTATATTCTCATCTTCCATAATAGACAATTTATAATACAATAGCCCTTTAATACCACCATCCGGAAAATTATTAAGTTGACTAATTAAATAACTACTACCAGCCTTATTTGAATCTTCAACTATTTCATCAATATATTCTATTATTTTATTAGAATTCATCTGTGCATATCCTCTAATTACCATTAGTTGATTCTTAAATTCGTGGTTTGTTTTACCTTGAGCAGTAATAATTTTCTCATACTTCGTAACATAATTAAGCATCTGCTTGTTTTCTTCTTTTAATTGTTCATATTTAGATTCATTTCTGATTATTATATTTAAAATAACTACGATTCCTATTATGAATAATACATTTATGTAGTAATTAGATTTTAGCAAGAATTCCAAACCATTTTTGAGTATAATTATGTATATGATTATTATGAATACATATAGATATTTAATAAAATTATTGTTTTTCTTAAATATATTTATTACTTTTAAGAGTAATTTTCTAATTATAGGTATATATATAATAAATATAGAAAACAATGAGACTAGTATATTTATTAGCAATTGAAATACATTACTTTTTTCAATATTACTAGATGGAACATTAAAAATTATTAGAACAAATGAAATTATAATTTCAGAAATTGACATTATTATCTCTGTATTGAAAGCATATAATATAGATATTTTATCTTTTTTAGTTATAATTATGAATTGAATTAAAAATATCACAAATATAAACAAAATAAATCTCAACTGATTTGGTATAAAATAAAAACTTGCCATACAATACAAAAACATTGGAATAAAGAATTTTATTATCTCACTTTTGTTATTTATGTTTTGCTGTTTAAGACATATAGTCGTAACAGCTACGCTTTGAAACAAAGCAGCAATAACACTAACCAACACCTTTTCTACACTCATAAGATCTCCCTCAATTTCTTTTTATAATTTCTAGATAAATAATCTATACTTGAATCATTATTTAAATAAATAATGTTGTTTTTAAAATCAACGCTTTCTATTTTATCAATATTAACAAAACAAGCTCTGTGAGTCTGTACAAATCTAAAATCGAGCTTATTTGCAATACTAGAAAGCGTCTCCCTTATTGCATATTCATCTTCGATGGTAACAACTACCGTTTTTTCTGTTGCATTATCACGGTATACATACAATATATTATTTAACTTTACGTGGTGATGTTCATTATGTTGTTTAAAACTAAGTACCTTTTGAGTATTAATCTTATTAACAAACATTTTGATATTTTCTTTTAAACGTTCTTCATAATTATCAAACTTTGATACAAAATCTAGGATTAATAGTTTTTGCTTTAATATGCTTAACTCTAATTCATCGTGTGATGTTAGTATCATAATAATGCTATCCCAGTCTACTTTTCTAATCTCTTTTGCTATTTCAAGTCCTGATTTACCAGGCATTTCTAAATCTAATATATAAATTTTAAAATCTTTTGGTTCGTTTATTAGATTTTTAAGTTTCATATTATACTTATCAAAAGAGTGAATTTCATAATCAAAGTCATATGGCATAACAATCTTAGAAATAATTGCTTCATTAAATTTTCTAATATGCTCATTGTCATCGCAAAGTATAAAGTTTACCATCTAACACTCACCCGATTGTAATTATATCACTTATATTTTTAGTTGTAAATTAATGGTAATAAAAAAATACATTTAAAAAAGAAATTCAAATCATGAATTTCTTTTATATGAGGTTATCTAGTATAATTCCTGTTCCTTCTGCAACACAAGTTAAAGGGCTTTCTGCAACCTTAGTTGGTACTTTTATTTCCTTTTCAATTAATTTATCCAAGCCATCTAATAAGGCTCCGCCACCGGTTAAAACAATTCCTTTATCTATTATGTCAGCGGCAAGTTCAGGTTCAATTTTCTCTAATACTAGTTTAGCGGTATGTACTATCATTTCAGCACTATCTTTTATAGCTTCTTTAATTTCATTTGAAGTTACCGTTATTGTCTTTGGAAGACCAGATAATAAATCTCTTCCTCTTACTTCCATCTTTTTTTCCTTTTCTTTAGATGATACTGTTCCTATTTTTATTTTTACTTGTTCTGCGGTTACTTCTCCAATTAATAACTTGTATTTATTTTTGATATATTTAATTATATCAGTATCAAACGTATTACCAGCAAGTTTTATAGATTCACTATAAACAATACCATTTAAAGATAAAACTGCTATATCAGTTGTCCCTCCACCAATATCTATTACCATATTACCAGTTGGCATATCAATTGAAAGACCTGCACCTATAGCTGCTACTTTAGGTTCTTCTTCTACATATACTTTTTTTGCTCCAGTTCTTTCAGCAACTTCTTTTATTGCGTTTTTTTCAACTTGAGTTATGTTAGATGGACAACATATAAGAATCCTTGGTTTTGAAAAAATAGTCTTTCCTTTTATCTTTTTAATGAAGTAATCAAGCATTATTTCCGTTTTATCAAAATCAGCGATTACCCCATCTTTTAAAGGCTTAACTGCGATAACACTTCCGGGAGTTCTTCCGAGCATTTCATGAGCTTTTTCGCCTATTGCTAAAACTTTTCCAGTATCTTTATCCATTGCAACAACACTTGGTTCTGATAGAACTATACCCTCACCTTTAACGTATATCAAAATATTGGCCGTACCTAAATCAATTCCTATATCTTTGTTTTTCATTTTATTCCTTAGCATATTTTAACTTAGTTGAAACACCACCTCTTATATGCTTTATTAAAAAGTGATAATTTAAAATATCACTTACTTTTGCATATAATGATTTATCAATTTTCTTTAATTTATTATGTAAATCATCATGGATGGTACTTTTACTTTTGTTAAAGTATTTAGCTGTTTGTCTAATTGTATTTTTTGTATTAATTATATAATTTGCTTCGTTAATTACTCTACTTTTTATGTCCAAGTAATCATCTCCTTTATAAATTATATAATTATTTAAAACACAATATTAATTGCTTTCTAAATCTTTTATAGATTTATCAAAATATTTTTCTGGATTGATTACTGAGCCATTTTTGTAAATTTCAAAATGTAAGCCATTTGCTATATCATTATTTAAAGTGCAGTTACCACTTTTACCTATTATTTGACCTTGAGATACTGTATCACCTTTTTTAACGGCAACTTCTCCTAGTGACTGATAAAGTACAATTAACTCCGTTGAGTTTCTTATTTCAACCGTCTTGCCAAGTAAAGTATCATCTGATACGTTAGTTACCGTGCCTGATATACTTGCTAGAACATCAAACGTTTCATCTGCTTTATATGTTACACCAGAGTTTTGCATATATATTCCCTCATGATATATAATTGCGTTTTTTTGTTCTTCTTCTGATGCATCTTGTTCATAAAAAGCTTTATAAACACTTACCTTTTCACTTGAGTATGGTCTTTTTATTTTTTCATCTTGGTTTACTACTGGATAATAGTTATCAAATATGTAGTCATTTACGTAAGTAAAATCATCATTTTGTTTTGATACTGTCTTTGTTTTATTATTGATTAACGTACTTATTCCAATAGAACATACTAGTAAAACAACTAATAATAAGGATATTTTTACAAATGGTTTTAGTTTTCTTTTTTTCATTATTATCACCTCTCATTTTAAGTTTTTACCAAATGAGAGAAATTATACATTAATTTATTTTTTTTATTTCACAATTTTTATAATAATGAGTTAATATTTCTTTATAATTAGATCCTTCTTTTGCCATTCCGTTAGCGCCGTATTGACTCATTCCAACACCATGTCCATATCCGTTTACATCAAATATAACTTTATCGTCTGTTATTTTTATTTTAAAACTAGTTGATTTTAAACCAAATATACTTCTTATTTTAGTTCCTAAAAAAGTTTTACCATTTACTTTTATACTTTTTACCCTGTTTGATTCTGTCCTTTTTATATCGGTTATATCTATATTATCTTTATCACTAAATCCTAAATTAAATAAAAATTCGTTTTTTGAAACTTCCTTTGTGCTTGAAAATGCGGGGGATTCTGTCTCGTCCCACTTTGATGAAACACTTACTAAATAAGGCATATCACTAGAAAATACGTCTTTGCTATTTTCTGTATAACCATTACTTGTTGAAAAAAACACGGCATCTATTAAATTGTTGTTATATAAAATTACTTCTCCTTTAGTAGAATTTACTGCTTCTTTAATTTTTTTTAAATAAGCATCATAATTATTTTGCCACTTTTCTTTCATTTCATCATAATTTATATATACCTGATTACTAACTGAGTCTAAAACATCATAGTCTTCTTTTTTTACTTCTGTTTTTTTTAGTGCATACGTTCTTGATGCAACTGCCTGAGACTTTAGTGCCTCAATGTTAAATGAAGCAGGCATTTCGCCCGCTACTACACCAGTTACATATTCTTCAAGTGGAACTTCAACTACTTCATTTGTCTTTGTTCTTTTTACTCTTACCTTCTTATTACTTATACTACCATACTTTATTTTATAAATTATCTTTTCTTTATCATTTATACCTACAATTAAAAGAGGTATTAAAATAATAATCAAAGTAAAAAGAATTATCTTTTTGAACATTTTTCCTCCTTAATAAAGGCTTGCAATAGTATTTGAAATATCAACAAAAAAGTTAACCAGTAAATAAGATAAACAAAGTGATATTGCTATATAAAATGAATGTATTTGCATAATACTATTCTTCTTAAAAATCTTATCTAAATTAGTAGATGTTATTATCCATATACTAAACGGAATAAAGATGCAATATAAAACTAGTTTAATATTCATTTGTTTCCTCGTATTTTGTTATTTGATCAACTCTAGACTTATAAGCTGGATCACTTAAATTTTCCTTAGCATTTAAAAATGCATCTACTATTTTAGTATTATTTTCAAAATCACCTTCACCTGATATTGCAATTATATTTACAAAGTCATTTTCTTTAGCGTGAATTGCTTCTTTTACGGTATTAATCTTTCCACATCTAACACCTTTTACCTTGTTACACGCAACTGATATACCAACTGCACTACCACATATTGCAATGCCATATTCAACTGTTTTATTTGAAACATTTTCACCTAAGATAAAACCATACTTTGTATAATCAGTTCTATCCTTGCTATATGTTCCATAATCAATTACATCATAACCCTTTTCTATTAAATATTTTGTCATTTTTTCTTTGGTTTCAAATCCTCTATGATCACTTGCTATACCTATTTTCATAAATATATCCCTCCATAACTATAATTATACCAAAAAAAGGTTACTATAATAACCTTATTTGTTTAATTTTACTATTAGTTGATACATCGTTTCAAAATCAAATTCTTCCAACTCTATATCTGCTCCATTATTCTTTAGCTCTTCTATTAAATCTTTTATTCTTTGAACATTTTTTGAAACAGAACCAAGTAACTGTTCATTGGTATTTTGACTTTCATTAATATTAATAGACTCATCAGTATTAGATTCTTTACTTTCTAATGCAGCATGATCTGACTTTTCATTTTCTTCATTATCAATATCCATTATTTCTAACATATCAGGTTCAGTATAACTTTCATCTAATCCAAGATCAGTTAATTTTGTATCATTATTTTCTTCGTTTTCTTCTTTAATTTCGACATCTAAATCTTCTTTTTTATCCTCTTTTTCAGGTTCTTTTAAAGTTTCATTACTATTTTGTAATTCTTCTTTTGTTTCTTCTAAATTAGTATTTACATTATTTTCAGGTAAATTATATGAATCATGATTTTCTTCTTGTGGTATGTTATATGACTGAGTTTCATTATAACCACTTAAATTATTTTCTAAATTTGATCCTTCACTTGCACCATTTACTGGATTATTTAAGTTAACATCTACTGGATTATAATTTGGTATGTTATTAGATACATTTTGATTAAAATTGTTTTCAAAATTATTATTTGGCGTTGGACTTTCAAAATTAAATCCTTGGTTCATATTAGGTGTTATATTATTATATGAATTATTTATGTTTGGTGCTTGATATCCATTATTTACTTGATCTACATTAAAACTATTATTGTAAGAATCATTAGCGTTCATATTCATATTTTGATTTGGCATCTCATAGTTAGATGAAGGATTTACATTATTAAACGTTGGTGCTTGATATACCTGATTCATTTGGGATTCCATATTATTTATGTTTAAGCTTCCGTTTTCATAAGCATCTAATTTGTCAGTATTAGCGTTAGGTAACGTATCTGGCATTATGTTCATTGGTCCTAAAACATCCATTGTTGGAGCCTGCGCTACTGTTGCTTCATTTAAATTTTTTATTTCACCAAGTTCTGGTGGTATATCATTTGTTTGTGTCTGAAAAGATGGCATAGCGTTATAATCTATCCCAGGCATTTGATATCCGTTTTGGTTTTGCATAGGATAACCATTATTTAAAGTATTAACATTATTAAATATAGGAGCCTGATTTATAGGACCACTATTTAAATTATTATTAATGTTGTTATCAAACACCGGTTGTTGATACCCATTATTTTGCTGCCAAGGCTGCTTAAAAGAGCCCGGCGCGCTTGTAAATCCATCATTCAAGTTTTGATTATTTCCAAAATTGTTGTTTCCATTATTAAAATTTTGATTGTTATTCATATCATTATTAAACATATTGCCATCCCCTATCTTTAATATAATAATATAATAAAAAAGCCCTTATTACAATGGCTTTTTCTTAATTTCACTAAATTTTCTTGGATATTTAACACTTGTTTTATTAATTTTTTCTATAATTATTAAAGTTCTTTCTCCCGCATCCTTTGGTAGTTTAAATAAAATGGTATCTCTTAACACTCCTCCTAGTGTTTTTATAGCGTTTTGTGATGATTTTATCTCATCTTTTGCATCTGCTTTCATTGGAATAAACAATCCTTTCTCACAAACTAAAGGAATGCACATTTCTGATAAAACGGAAAGGGATGCTACCGCACGAGAAGTTACTATATCAAAGGATTCTCTACTTATTTTTGCATAGTCTTCTATCCTTTCATGAATAGCATTAATACCTTTTAAATTTAACTTTTCTATAACACTTTTTAAGAATATAATTCTTTTATTTAAAGAGTCAACTAGTGTTACTTTAAGATTTGGAAATACTATTTTTAAAACTAAGCCGGGAAATCCCGCTCCCGTTCCTACGTCAAGAAGAGTCTGGTTATTTAATTTAACTGCTTTAATTAGAGTTAAACTATCATAAAAATGTTTTAAATATACTTCTTCTTCATCAGTTATTCTAGTTAAATTTGTATGACTATTATAATCTATTAACATTTCATAATAAGTATTTAAACTCTTAAGTATTTTATCATCTACACTTATACCTAACTTTTCTACTTCTTTTACAAATTCTTCTTTATTCATTATAAAACCTCTTTAAATAAACCATTAAAATTGCTATATCTGATGGATTAACACCACTAATACGTGTTGCCTGATCAATGGTTCTTGGTCTTATTTTTTCAAGTTTTTGTCTTGCTTCAGTTGCTAAATTATCAACTTTTTCATAATCTATATCTTCTGGTATCTGTTTTTTACCTAACTTAATCATTTTTTCTGCTTCTTTTTTTGCTTTAATAATATAACCTTCATATTTATGATTAATTTCCACTTGCTCTAATGCTTCTTTACTATATTTTTTATTTAATTTATCCACATAATCTATTATTTTAACTTCTGGTCTTTTTAAATATTCTGATAAGTTACATTTTTCCTTAGGAAAAGTAATATTTTTAATATCCTCTTCTATTTCTTTTATTTCTTCTATTTTATTTAATAATTTATTATGTCTTTCTTCACTTAATAAACCTATTTTATAAGCTTTTTCACTTAATCTTAAATCGGCATTATCACTTCTTAGTAAAAGTCTAAATTCTGCACGAGAAGTAAGTAATCTATATGGTTCTATAGTTCCTTTTGTTACTAAATCATCTATTAAAACACCAATATAAGCATCACTTCTAGAAAGTATTAAAGGTTCTTTATTATCTAGTTTTAAACTAGCATTAATACCCGCTACTATACCTTGACCTGCGGCCTCTTCATACCCCGAGGTACCATTTATTTGACCTGCAGTAAATAAGTTTTCTACTACCTTTGTCTCTAAAGATGGTTTTAATTGAAGTGGATCTATCGCATCATATTCTATTGCATAAGCATATCTTAATATTTTAGCGTGTTCTAATCCCTTTAAAGAGTGAACCATATCTTCTTGAACGTCGTGCGGCATAGAAGTTGAAAAACCTTGTAAATATATATCATCATAATACATGCTTTCAGGTTCCAAAAATAATTGGTGTCTTTCTTTATCTTTAAAACGAACCACTTTATCTTCTATTGAAGGACAGTACCTAGGCCCTGTTCCTAATTTTTCATAAAAACCACCATACATAGCAGATTTATTTAAGTTATTCATAATTATTTTATGAGTTTTTAAGTTAGTATAAGTTAAATAGCAAGGTACTTGGTTTTTATAATCATAATATGCTATATCATCAAATGAAAAAGTTAGCTTACAGTCGTCTCCATCTTCTCTTTTAAGTACACTAAAATCAATTGAAGATCTTTCTATACGAGGTGGTGTTCCAGTTTTTAACCTAAGTAATTTAAAACCTAATTTTTCTAAATTATCACTTAAAAAATTAGCTCTTTTTTCGCCATGTGGACCCTCTGGAGTTCTTCTATCCCCTACTAATATATCAGCTTTTAAATAAGTACCAGTAGTTAATATACAAGCTTTACAATAAATTGTTTCTCCATCTTCAGTTGTTATACCAACAATTTTGTTATTTTCTACTAAAAGGTCAGATACTATTGCTTCTTTAATAGTTAAATTTTCTGTATTTCTTAATGTTTTTAACATTTCTTTTTTGTAAGTTACTTTATCAGCCTGACTTCTTAAACTTCTAACAGCAGGTCCCTTAGAGCGATTAAGCATCTTCATTTGAAGAAGAGTTTTATCTGCATTACGTCCCATTTCACCACCTAATGCATCAATTTCCCTTACAACAATACCTTTAGCTGAACCTCCTATAGAAGGATTACAAGGCATATCTGCTATATTATCAATATTAATTGTTATAAGAAGCGTATTTTTTTTCATTCTGGCACACGCAAGTGCTGCTTCACAGCCAGCGTGTCCTGCTCCAACAACTATAACATCATATTTCATAACTATCACCTGCTTTTCTTTTGGTATTATACAATATAATTAAAAAAAAGTTAATTGTATATTAAAATAAATTATGATAATATTAAATTGGGTGATAAATATGTTTATTTTTAATTATAATTTAAATGAACAAGATTACATTAGATTTAATTATTATGTATATTATAATGATAAGTCAGCAAAAGAAACTTATAATATTTTTAAATTTAAACTTCCGGTTGCAATTTGGATTTTATTTACCATTTATTTTGTTTTATATGGCAATTTAAAGATGTTTGCTATTATTACTATATCATATTTAATATTTTGGCTTATCTTTATGTTTTTTCTAGGATTTACATTTGAAAAATATATAAAAAAAATTGTTAAAATAACTGTAGAAAATGATAAAAAGAATGGAACTTTACCATATGATACTATTAACAAAGTAAATTTTAATGAGAATGAAATAATAGAAGAACTACCTAATAAAAAGAATATATTAAAATATGAAGTTATCGAAAAAATTATTATTAGTAATGATTACTATTACATTTTTTTAAATTCAATTGAGGCTATAATCATTCCAAATAAAGCAGTTAAAACAAAGAAAGAAAAAGAAAAATTTTACGATTTCTTATGTCAAAAAGTTAGCAGTGACAAAATAAAAAGTGTAATCTAAATATTGATTACATTTTTTTATATAACTTTTTCTAAATCATAGCTAATTAAATAAACTCCCTCATCATTTACGTATTCAAATATAAAATTATCATTCTTTTTAGATATAATTAATCCTATACTTTTGTTATGATACTTCTTTTTTATGGTGTTATCTATTATTTTTCTATATAACTGAACCTGGCTTACATCTTTATAATTAGTACTATTAAGCTTTAGTTCTACCGGAATATAACAATTTAAATTAATGTTAAATAAAAGGATATCCACATAAAAATGTTTTCCATAATAATCTAATTTATACTCACTTCCAGCATACAAAAATCCTGAACCTAATTGTAAGAAAAAATCCCTTAATTCATCTAATATGTATTTTTTTAATACTTTTTCGCTTATGTTTTCATTTCCAGGTGATTTTATTATAATTGGGTCTAAAAGCATATCTTTTAAACTATAACTAGCTTCATTTTTAAAATTTATAATCTTGATGTTATTTTTATCAGCGTAAGATAGTCTATCATAAGCCTTTTCTTTTATAAGTTTTGCAAGTTCTCTTTTAGATAAATTATTTAAAATACACTGATTTATGTAATAATTTCTTTCATTTTCATTTTTGATTGGAATTAAATATTTCCAATTTGTCCAACTAATATTTAATTGGTGCTCCAGCGGGGCACCTTTTTGAATTATTGTATAAAATTGCCTCATTCTTTTTAAATTAGATATATTATATCCTCTACCATATTGTTCTACTAATTTTAATGACCACTTTTTAATTAAACTATTACCATATTTTGCTCTTTCTTCTCCTCCTTGTGCTTCTACTAATAACTTGCCTATTTCATAATAAGTTTTTAACTTATCACTATTATAACTAAGCCTTCTTACCCCATCTTTTACTTCCTTTTTTTCTATCAAATCTTTTATTTCTTCGTAATAATTCATATAAGCTCCTCCTCAAATTCATCTATTATATATATGTAATTTGAAAAAAAGCTCATATTATGTCACATATAATAAAAACTTGGATAAATCCAAGTTCTTAAAATGTATCTACTTTCCTAAACAAAATCTACTAAACAAATTATCAATTAATTCTTCCGTGTAATTAGCTCCTATTATATCTCCTAGTTTTTCCCATACCAATTTTAAATCTATTTCAATCATATCTATTTCTCTTTCTTCTTTAATACCTTGTTCTACGTCCTCTAATGATTTAATAGCAAACTTTAATAAAGATATTTGTCTTACATTAGTAAAAAATGTTAAGTTTTTGCTCATAAATGTTCCAACGTTAAACAATTCTTTTATTGCATCTTTTATATCTTCTATTCCCTCGTTATTTTTAGCACTTATTTTTATAACATCATCCATATAAGAATTATTTAAATTTAAATCTATTTTATTCATTATTATAATTCTTTTTTTATCCTTAGTTTTTTCTAGCAAATACTTATCTTCCTCACTTAAAGGGCAACTAGCATCCAAAATAAGTAATACTAACTCTGCTGCATCTATTAAGTTTAAACTCTTTTCAATACCTATTTTTTCAACTATATCATCTGATTTTCTAACACCTGCTGTATCTATTAAATTAAGTTTTACACCACCTACTAAAATACTTCCTTCTACTATATCACGAGTTGTACCTTTTACATCTGTTACAATGGCTTTTTCTTCTTCTAATAAAGCATTTAAAAGACTTGATTTACCTACGTTTGGTTTTCCTAATATAACAGTTTTAATACCATCTTTTAATATTTTTCCATCCTCTGATAATTTTAACGTCTTTAATAATTTTTCTTTTATTCCTCTTACTTTTTCTCTTATTTTGTTTATTGTTACTACTTCTATATCTTCATATTCTGGATAATCTATATTTACTTCTATATTAGATATTAAACTTATTATATCTTCTCTTGTATCTGTTATTAACCTAGAAACATTACCGGATAACTCATTAATAGCCATTTTTCTAGTTAGTTCTGTTTCAGAATTTATTAAGTCCATAACTCCTTCTGATTCGGTCAAATCTATTCTACCATTTAAAAATGCTCTTTTAGTAAATTCACCAGGTTCTGCTAATCTGCAGCCTTCAAGAAGTAATATTTCCATTATTTTATTAACAACTGCAATTGATCCATGAGTGTTTATTTCTATTACATCTTCTTTTGTATACGTTTTAGGTGCTTTCATAATTGATAATAATACCTCATCTATAATTTCACCATTATATACTATATGACCATAATTTATCGTATGACTTGATGCTTTTTCTAAATCTTTACCTTCAAATAAAGGATTAATTATTTTTATAGCATCATCTCCTGATACTCTAATAATAGATATTGCACCTTCTCCAAGTGCTGTTGATATTGCAACTATTGTATCATTCACTTTAAATCACATCCCTTTGTTAGAAGTATTATAACATATTAAAAAATAAAAAGAAGAAATATTTCTATTTCTCCACAGGTTTAATTACAACACATCTATTTGGTTCTTCACCAGTACTTTCTGTTGTAACTCCTTTAAAATTAGATAATCTATTATGAACTAATCTTCTTTCATATGAGTTCATCCTATCCATTTTAACTTCTATATTAGTTTTTACAACGTCTTTAGCTAATTTAACTGCTAAACGTTCAATGTTCTTTTCTTGTTTTTCTTTATAATCATTAGCGTCTAAAATAACATTTACTCTAGTTCCTAACTTACTTTGAATTGATTGTCTTAATAAATCTTGAAGTGAAGACATTGTTCTACCATTTTTTCCGATTAAAATAGAACTGTTATCTGACATCATATTAACTTTTATATAATTTGGTCTTTTTTGTGTTTCAAACTCAACACTTATTCCCATAAGACTAGTTATTTCTTTTAAGTAAGATTTTATATACTCTACTACATCATCTTTTAAAACAACTGTTAATTCATATTTTTTAGACTTAAATAAACCTGTTTTGGCTTCTTCTTTAATGCTTGTATATACTTCATCAGTTGATGCATTAAGTTCGTTTAAAGCCTTATTTAATAATTCTTCACTATTTTTTCCTTCATATTTATGACTTTTTAATTTTTGCACTATTACCACTCCTTGCTACTAGTAAATTTTGAATAACCGTAAATAAACTTGAAGTTATCCAGTATAAACCAATTGCTGTTGATAGTTGGAATGAACTAATAGTTATTACAACTACCATCATATTCATCATCATTTTTGTAGAACCTGCAGCTGGATTTGAATTATCAGTAGCTTGTGTTCCGTTTAGTTTTAATGAGAAGAAAGTTACGATAAATACGATTACTGGAATTATCAAATACCAGAAGTTTCCTTTAGATAAAGCAAACCAAGGTGTTGTTCCAAGTTGTAATCCTAAGAATTTACCTTCAAATATCGCTGGAGTTCTGTTTATGGCTTCTAAGAAAGCTATAAATAATGGTAACTGAATAATTGCAATTAAGCATCCTGAGAATAATGATATATTATATTTTTTATAAATTGCCATCATTTCTTGTGACTTAGCCATCATAGCTTGTTGATCATCCATTTTGTTAGCATATTTTTTTTCTAGCCTTTGTAATTCTGGTTGTGCCTTTTTTAAATTTTCAGATTGCATTGCACTTTTATTTGTTACTGGATATAAAATTAATCTAATAGCAAGTCCTGCAAGTATTACAGCAAGACCAAAGTTTTTAACTAAATAGCCTAACTTTAATATTAACCAAGCAAGTGGTTTTATAAAAATGTTATCCCATAATCCTTCACTTGCTTTTATCTTTGGTGTAAAGTTCTTACAATCAACTAACTTATTAGTATTAACTTTATTATCTTTATAAACCTTTATAAGTTCTTTTTCAGTTGGCTTACAAATTATATTTTCCGTTAAAGACTGACCAGTTGCATTCTTTCCTTTTATATATCTTACTACAGTTTTAGTTTTTTTACCTTTATCATTTGTTTTTTCAACAACTAATTGTTTAGTACAACCAGTTAATAAAAAAACTAGTAAAAAAACTATCAATATCTTCCCTATTTTCTTTAGTTTTTTCATCTAGCTATTTTCTCCTATCTATCAAATTTTTTTAAAACACTAATTAAATCTTCCTTTAATTCTAAATACTGGGCGCTTACCGCACTTTTCTTTAATACAATTATATAATCTTTATTAGCAAAATGCAACTTAGATTTATCAATTATATCCTTTACTCTTCTTTTTATTAAGTTCCTTGTAACTGCGTTTCCTAACTTTTTTGAAACACATATTCCAAATCTATAATTTTCTGCTTCATTATCCTTAATATATATATAAGCATATTTAGAGTATATTTGATTTCTTAATTTAAATGCTTTATCAAAATCTTTTTTTTCCTTAACTATGTTTATTTTTTTCATAAATGCACCTCTAATAACAAAAAACCACTTACCTAAATAAGTGGAATTATGCTGATAATTTTTTACGTCCTTTTGCTCTTCTTTTATTAATAACATTAGTTCCAGCTAATTTTCTTGCAAAAAAACCGTGATTTTTCTTTCTCTTATGGTTATTTGGTTGAAAAGGTCTTTTCATCTTTACACCTCCAATTTCTCTTTTTCGTCTTTTTCTTTTTAAACACGACTATTATAAGTGTTATTTTACTAATTGTCAACCTTTTTAATGTACAGAAATAATATTAAAATAAAGTTGTTTATAATGTTTAAAATTAGTAACTTGGTTAAAATTTAGTTTAAATACCCTATTTTCTTGTCAAGTCTTTTTCCACATTTTCTAAAATTTATAATTTTAAGTGTAAAATAGTTAATCACATACTTTTCCACAAGTATGTACCATTTTTCCTTATAAAATATAAGAATTTCATTAATTATTAACAGGCTGTGGAAAACTTTGAAATGTTTATAATTTTAAAGTGTATAATTTTTTTGTGGAAAGGTGGATTTTGTCGTTTTTTGTTGAAATATGGTAGTTTTACCTGTGGATAACTATTGTGGAAAAGTATTCTTACATCATTATACATTGTTTTTCCACAGTTTTTTTGGTAAAATATATGTAAACAACCGAGGTTTTATACACTATTTTTTATGTGTATTAGTTAATTAGTTGATGGGGGAAAGGAGGTTATTATGAACATAGATAATCTATGGGATAATTTCCTAGAGCAAATTAAACCAAAGATATCTTCATTATCATATGATACTTGGTTTAAAAACACGAAACTTGTATCACTTGATAATAATGTAGCTAAAATACTTGTTGATTCGCCGCTACAAAAGAAAAGCTTGCAAGAAACTTGGTACCAAACTATATCTGATGTATTTAGTGAAATAACAAATACTAGCTTTGACTTTGAATTCGTATTCGAAGACGAAGTTAAAACAAATACCAGTATTCCTGTGGAAAACATAGGAGTACCACTTAATACACCTGAAAAATCAAATCTTAATTCAAAATACACATTTGATTCATTCATAGTAGGGGATAGTAATAAGTTTGCTTATATGGCCGCGGTATCAGTTGCAGAAAATCCTGGTAAAACATATAATCCACTGTTTTTATACGGAAATAGTGGACTTGGTAAGACACACCTTATGCATGCGATAGGAAACTATATAATTGAAAACTCTAATAAGAAAGTACTATACGTAACAAGTGAACAATTTATATCAGATTTTCTTAACTTAAATAAAAAAGACGAAACAGGTACTAATTTCAGCTACATAGATAGCTTTAAAGATAAGTATAGGGGAATAGATGTCCTAATAATTGATGATATTCAGTTTCTTGGAGGAGCTACCCAAACACAGCAAGAGTTCTTTAATACCTTTAATAACTTATATGATGATAATAAACAAATAATTATTTCATCAGATAGATCTCCAGATGACTTAAAGAAACTAGAGGATAGATTAAGAACAAGGTTTAACTGGGGATTAAGTGTTAATATTTATCCACCGGAATACGAAATGCGTGTTGAAATTTTGCACAAGAAAATAATTGGACAAAACATGTCCGGTACTATTAGTGATGACGTTATAGCATACATTGCTAATAACTGTGACTCAGACGTAAGACAATTAGAAGGAGCATTAACTAGGGTAATAGCATATGCAACTATGTTTAATACAAGTGAAATTAACCTAAATCTTGCGATTGATGCTTTAAAAGATTATTTATCTAAGTCATCATTCGTTAAAAATAATATTCAAAAAATACAGCAAGTAGTTGCAGAATATTATAATATAACGGTTGAAGACTTAAAATCAAAGAAGAGAAAAGCTGATATTGCATTTCCAAGACAAGTTGCAATTTATCTTTGTAGAACCTTAACTGATGAGTCTTTTCCTAAAATAGGAATACAATTTGGTGGAAGAGATCATTCAACGGTTATGCATTCTGTAGATAAAATTGATAATGAATTAAAAACTAATCCACAGTTTAAAGATATTATCGATGCTTTAAAAAGTAAAATAAAATAACCTTGTGGAATAGTGGCTAATTTTCCCACTTTGGATGTGGATTAAAAACACTTAGTTTTCCTTTAAAAATAAAGAAATTTTAAGTTTTCCACATTATCCACAGTAATAATAAAAATACTATTAATAATAAGGAGAAATATAATATGAAATTTAGTATAAAAAAAGAAGTTTTACTTCACAGTTTAAATTCTGTAAGTAAAGCTTTATCTAGTAAAAACTTAATTCCAGTATTATCTGGTATAAAATTTAATTTAACAAATGAAGGTTTATTTTTAAGTGCTAGTGATAATGATATTAGTATTGAATCATTTATAGATAAAAGTAAATTAGAAGAAATAAATGAAGTAGGTACTACAGTTATTCAAGGTAAATATATATTAGAAATAATAAGAAAATTAGAAGGTAGAATAGTTAATATTGAACTTTTAGATAACATAAAAGTATTAATTTCCTGTGGAAACTCTGAATTTAACTTAAATTCAATGGATGCAGCAGAATTTCCTAATTTAAATATGGAAGAGAAGAAAGAACCTATTATTATAAGAAAAACAGAATTTAAGAACTTAATTAACAAAACGTCTTTTGCTATATCATCACAAGAGACAAGACCAATATTAACTGGTATTAATTTTAAGATAAACGAAGATAAGTTAGAATGTATCTCAACTGATTCATATAGATTAGCTAAAAAATATGTTACTTTATCAAATAGTGTATCTGAAGATATAAACATAGTAATACCCGGTAAAAACTTAATAGAATTAACTAAAATATTAGAAGAAACTGATGATGATATAGAGATGCACGTATTTAGTAATAAAGTTTTATTTAAGTTTGATAATACTTTATTCCAAACTAGGGTACTTTCTGGAACGTTCCCTGATGTTAATAGGTTAATACCAGCATCATTTGAATTAGAAGTAAAAGCAAATGCTAATGAATTTTATAATGTAATAGATAGAGCAGCACTTTTAACTAGTGAAAAAGATAAGAACATAGTTAAATTTGAATGCGATGGAAATGAAGTTATAGTTTCATCTAATTCACCAGAAATCGGACGTGTTGAAGAGAAGATGGACGTTGAAAAAAATAATGATACAAATATAAAAATAGCATTTTCTTCAAGATTTATGATGGATGCTTTAAGAACTGTTGAAAGTAAAGACGTTGTTTTATGTTTTAATAATGATGTACAGCCAATTATCATTAAAGATTCTAAGGATGATACTTTACTACAACTTATATTACCAATAAAAACATACTAAACTAGCTAAAATGCTAGTTTTTTAATTTTTGTAACAAAATATGACAAAATTCTTAAAAATACTGTGGATAATAGATTGGCATAACTTGAAAGGAAAGGGTTTTGGAATATGAATGAATACGAAATAAACGCACAAACACTTGCAATAATACCAATAGGCAAGGAAAGAAGTAAAATAATTGAAGTAAATGGGGATTACATTATAAATAAGTCTCCTATAAAAATATTAGATGATAGCTGCAAATTCTTTGGTAGTAGCTACGAAGGGAGGTTTTGTGGTACTAAAACGTTAACTGGTATAACGCATAAGTCACCAATAATAGTAGAAGAAAGTAAAAGAATTATCTTTTTTCCTACTAAATCTCCTAGAACATCTACTTGTACTTGGCTTTCTTTTAATAATATAGCAGAGTATGATGGTGATGGAAAAGATTCGGTTATTAAGTTTTCTTGTGGAAAAATGCTTAGACTCCATATTTCTTATGGAATTTTAGATAATCAGATACTTAGATCAACTAGACTTGAAGCAATGTTACTAAGAAGAATGCATGATTTTATGAAAAGTATATAAAAAATGCATCTTTTTTTATAAATTATAAGAAATTAGCCTTATTTTGTGATATAATTAGTATGTATGTAGTAGTATACTCAAAATAGGTGTAGGTGGTTTAAATGGGCTTTAAAATACTGAATTATGTTTTTAAGGAAACTTGAGTTAAATAATTTTAGAAACATTTCTAAAATAGATTTTGAATTTAATAAAAATATTAACATTTTTATAGGAAACAATGCCCAAGGAAAAACCAATGTATTAGAAAGTATATATTTTCTTGCAATAACAAGATCACACAGAACTCATAACGAATTAAATTTAATAAAGAATGATGCACTTTATACTAAGGTATCTGGAACGTTTTTTGATGATTCAAAAAATACCCATATGCTATCTATTTTATTAAATGAAAAGGGAAAAAAGGTATCTGTTGATAATATTATGCAAAAAAAGATAAGTAATTATTTATCTAGATTAAATGTTATTATGTTTTGTCCTGATGACCTAGAAATAATAAAGGGAACTCCTGCTACTAGAAGAAAATTTTTAAATATAGAACTTTCACAGTTTAAGAAAGATTATGTTTTTCAACTTAAAGAATATAATCAGGTTTTAAAACAAAGAAACGAGTATTTAAAGCAAAAAAATAATGCTAAATTTGATAAAACTTACTTTAGCATTTTAACGGAAAAACTTGTTATTAAAAACATAGAATTAGTAAAAATTAGGTATGATTTTATAAATAAAATAAACAATTATCTAAAAGATGTTTTTGATAAAATTGCAGGATTTGGTAATTTAGAGATTAAATATAAAAGTTTTATACATGAACAAGACTTAAATAAAGTCGATTTAAAGGACTTTATTATAAATAAGTATAATTCTATGTTTATGAATGAATTGCTTCAAAAAACGACTCTTTTAGGCTGTCACAAGGATGATTTTAAGATGTATTTAAATGATCTTGATGTAACAGAGTTTTCATCTCAAGGACAACAAAGATTATCTATTTTAAGTTTAAAATTAGCAGAAATAGAAGTTTTTGTTAAGGAAAAACATACAAAACCTATTATTTTACTAGATGATATATTTAGTGAACTAGATGAAATAAAGAAAAATAATATTATAGATTATTTTAAAGAAGATATACAAATATTTATTACTACTACTGATATAAAAGACATAAATGATGAATTAAAGGCTAAATCTGATATTTATGTTGTGGATAATGGTAATTTTAATAAGGAGGATTAGATTATGGCAGAAAATAACGAACATTATGATGCTTCCGATATTCAGGTCTTAGAGGGATTAGAAGCCGTAAGAAAAAGACCAGGTATGTACATTGGTACTACTGATGTAAAAGGATTACATCATTTAGTTTGGGAAATTGTAGATAATGCAATAGATGAATCATTAGCTGGTTATTGTAATAATATTGAAATTATTATAAATAAAGATAACTCTGTTACCGTAAAAGATGATGGCCGTGGTATACCAGTTGATATTCACCCAAAAACAAAGATATCTACAGTAGAAACTGTATATACAGTACTTCATGCTGGAGGTAAATTTGGTGGAGGCGGATACAAGGTATCAGGAGGTCTTCATGGTGTTGGTGCATCAGTTGTTAATGCACTATCTAAATGGGTAGAAGTAACTGTTTATAAAAATAGTAAGATTTATAAAATAAGATTTGAAAATGGTGGGCATACTACTCATCCATTAGAAGTTATCGGAGAATGTGAAGAAAATAGAACTGGTACTTGGGTAACATTTAAACCAGATCCAGAAATATTTGATACGGATATTTATGATTATGAAACCTTAAAGGTAAGAGTAAGAGAACTTGCTTTCTTAAATAAAGGTTTACGTATCACTTTAAGAGATGATCGTGATTTAGAAGATACAACTGGAGAAACTTTTATATATGAAGGTGGTATTTCAGAATATGTTAAGTTTATAAATCAAGGAAAAACTCCTATTCATGAGGATATAATTCATTTAGAGGGTATGGAAGAAAACGTATTTTTTGAAGTAGCACTTCAATATAATACTGGATATAATGATAACATTTATTCTTTTGTTAACAACATTAATACCCATGATGGTGGAACTCATGAGGAAGGTGTTAAACGTGCATTAACAAGAGTTATAAATAATTATGCAAGAAAAAACAACATATTAAAAGAAAAAGATGAGTCTTTAACTGGTGATGATGTTAAAGAAGGTTTGACAATGATTATATCTTGTAAACATCCAAACCCACAGTTTGAAGGACAAACAAAAGGAAGACTTGGTAACTCAGAAGTAAGAAAATTAGCCGATAAGGTATTTTCAGAAGGTTTCGAAAAATTCTTACTTGAAAACCCAGATGAAGCAAAAATTATTGTTAATAAAGCAATGCTTGCATCACGTGCAAGACACGCTGCTAAAAAGGCAAGAGAAATAACTCGTAAAAGTGATTTAGCAACAACTAATTTCTTTGGAAAGTTATCTGATTGCAAGAGTAAAGATCCAAAAGTATCAGAAATTTTCATAGTCGAGGGGGATTCAGCTGGTGGATCTGCTAAAAAAGGTAGGGATTCAATGACTCAAGCTATACTTCCTTTAAGAGGCAAGATATTAAACGTAGAAAAAGCAAGACTTGATAGAGCCCTTGGAAATGAAGAAATAAGAACCATTATTACTGCATTTGGTACTGGTATTGGAGATGAATTTAATTTAGATAAATTAAGATATGACAAAATCATAATAATGACCGATGCCGATGTTGATGGATCTCATATAAGAGTATTATTACTTACGTTATTTTATAGATTCTTTAGACCAATTGTAGAAGCAGGGCATGTTTATGCAGCACAACCACCATTATTTAGAATAATGCATGGTAAAACTCGTAAATACGTACTTGATGAACCTGAAAAAGAAGCTTATTTAGCATCTTTACCTGAAAATGTTCGTGCAAGAGCTGAAATCGCACGTATGAAAGGTTTAGGAGAGATGGATGCTGAAGAACTAAACGAAACAACAATGGATATTGAAAAAAGAGTATTAAGAAAGATCACTGTAGAAGATTGTGTAGCAGCAGATGCTATGTTTGGTAAATTAATGGGTGAAGAAGTAGAACCTAGAAGAAAATTTATCGAAGATAATGCACAATATGTTAAAAATTTGGATATTTAAGGAGGTGTAATAAATGGAAAATAAAGAAGAAAAAGAAATAAAAGAAGAAACAACTAATGATGAATTTGGAGGAACTTTTCACGAAAGAGATTCTCACGCAGAAAATGATATAGTAAAAGAAATTTCTGATTCATTCCTTGATTATTCAATGAGTGTTATTACATCCCGTGCAATACCAGACTTAAGAGATGGTTTAAAACCAGTTCATAGAAGAATATTATGGTCAATGTTTGAAGAAGGAAATACCCCAGATAAGCCTCATAAAAAATCTGCTACAACAGTTGGTTATGTTATGGGACATTATCATCCACATGGTGATTCATCTATTTATGAAGCAATGGTTAGACTTGCACAAGATTTTAACCAAAGATACATGATGGTTGATGGTCATGGTAACTTTGGTAATATTGAAGGCGATGGTGCAGCAGCATATCGTTATACTGAAGCAAGATTATCAAAAATATCTCTTGAAATGTTAAGAGATATAAGAAAAAATACAGTTGATATGGATGATAACTTTGATGAAACTTGTAAAGAGCCTAAGGTTTTACCATCAAGATTTCCTAACGTATTAGTAAATGGTTCAATGGGTATAGCAGTAGGTATGGCAACAAATATTCCACCACACAACTTAGGTGAAGTAATAGACGGATGTGTTGCATACATAGATAATCCAGATATTGATGTAAACGGATTAATGAATTATATTAAAGGTCCTGATTTTCCAACAGGTGGCATAATTTTAGGTAATTCAGGAATTAAAAAAGCTTATGAAACTGGTAGAGGATCAATTACTATCCGTTCTAGAACATCAATTGAGGAAGTAGGAAATCATAGTCAAATAGTAATTACAGAAGTGCCTTATGGAACAAACACTTTGGATTTAAAAAACAAAGTAGCAGAACTTGTACATAATAAAACAATTGAAGGCATTTCTGATTACCACACTGATTTAAAAAATGGTGTAAAAATAACAATAACATTAAAGAGAGATGCTAATCCTCAGGTTGTATTAAATAATTTATTTAAACATACTAATTTTCAAATTAATTATGGAATAATTTTCCTAGTAATTGATAATGGAACTCCAAGAACTTTAGGATTAAAGGATATTATTTCAAAATACATTGATCATCAAAAAGAAGTTATTATAAGAAGAACTAAATATGAGTTAAATGAAGATGAAAAAAGAGTTCATATTTTAGAAGGTTTAAAAATAGCTTTAGATAATATCGATGAAGTGGTAAAAATAATTCGTGGTGCTGATGATGATCAGGATGCAAAAGAAAAATTAATGACTAAGTTTGGTCTTGATGAAATTCAAAGTAATAGCATACTAGAAATGCGTTTAAGACGCTTAACAGGCTTAGAAAGAGATAAAATAGAAAATGAATTAAATGAATTATTAAAAGAAATAGAAGAATTAAGAGCAATTTTAGCGTCAGAACAAAAAGTTCTTGACATAATAAAAGAAGAAATGCTTGAAATTAAGAAAAAATATGCTGATGAAAGAAGAACTTCTATTGATATGACTGCTATTGATTATATTGAGGATGAATCATTAATTCCTGTTGAAGATATAGTTGTTGCATTAACTCATAAAGGTTATGTTAAAAGAATGGCCAGAGATACTTATAAACTACAAAATAAAGGTGGTGTAGGAATTAAGGGCATGTCAACTAACGAAGAAGATTTTGTTGAAATACTTAAATCCGGAAAAACTCATGACCATGTTATGTTTTTTACTAATAAAGGTAAAGTTTATAGATTAAAAGGTTATGAAATACCAGAATTTTCAAGACAATCTAAGGGATTACCAATAATTAATTTATTGCCAATTGAAAAAGATGAAAAAATAAATAGCATATTATTAGACGATGACAGTGAAAATAACAAATATTTAGTTGTAGCTACTAAATATGGATTAGTAAAACGAACAAACGTATCGGAATTTGAAAATATTAGAAAAAATGGTAAGATAGCTGTTACATTAAAAGATGGCGATGAGGTATTATCCGTTCACTTTACTTCTGGTAATGATGATGTAATAATTGCTGCCAATAATGGTAGAATGATTAGATTCAATGAAAATGAAATAAGAGTAATGGGAAGAACAGCAACAGGTGTAAAAGGTATTGAATTGATAGATGATTGTTATTGTGTTGGTTGTGAAATTGCAAGAGAAGGACAAGAAGTTTTAGTAGTAACTGAAAAAGGTTACGGAAAACGTACAGATATTAATGAATATAGATTAACTCATAGAGGTAGTAAAGGTGTCAAAACTCTTAATATAACCGAAAAAAATGGTACAATAGTAGCATTTAGAACAATCACTGATGACAAAGATTTAATGATTATTACTGATCAAGGCATTGTTATTAGAATTTCAGCTGATAAAGTATCAAGAATGAGTAGAGTCACACAAGGTGTTAGATTAATGAATTTAAGAGAAGGACAAAAAGTATCTACAGTGTCAGTAGTTGAAAAAGATGAAGAAAACACTAATGAAAATGAAACAACATCAAATGATACATCAGAAAAAGAAACAAAAGAGGCTAGTGAATAGTCTCTTTTTTATTGATGTTTCACGTGAAACATAGGTATATAAAATAAATATCAAAATTAACTTGCTAAAATTCAAATAATATAATAAAATAATATTGCACAACAGGAATGTTAGAACCAGGTCAGGCTCGAGAGATAGCAGCCTTAATAACCTCTTTCTGTGTGTGCTTTTATTTTATATAAAATAATGTTCCACGTGAAACATAGGTATACAAAAATAAAAAGAAGGGTAACGTTCCACGTGAAACATAGGTATACAAAAATAAAAAGAAGGGTAATGTTCCACGTGAAACATAGTATTAAATATTATATGGAAGAAAAATATTATGAAGAAATAATAAAATTAGCTAAAAAAGCCTACAAAAAAGGGGAAGTGCCGGTTGGTGCAATTGTAGTAAAAGATGGTAAGATACTTTCTAAGGCATATAATAGAGTTGAAAAAGATAGAGATGCAACTATGCATGCGGAAATCTTAGCTATTAAAAAGGCATCTAAAAAAATAAAAAACTGGAGATTAAATAATTGCGAAATGTATGTAACATTAGAACCTTGTATGATGTGTACTGCAGCAATAGAATTAAGTAGAATAAAAAAAGTACATTATTTACTTAAAAGAGATAAAGAAATAATAAAAAGCAAAGAAAAGTATATTTATGAAGAAACTGAATCTAGTCAAGAGGTTTTAGAACTATTACAATCGTTTTTTAAAAGTAAAAGATAAGCAATGTTCCACGTGAAACATTGCTTTTTTAGTTTAAAAACATAACTTAAAATGTTATAATATATAACAGAGGTGGTTGTATGGCATATCAAACATTATATAGAAAATATAGACCTAAAACGTTTGAATTAGTATATGGACAAGATGTAATAGTAAAAACATTAAAAAATGTTATTAAAAACGATAAACTAAGTCATGCGTACTTGTTTACAGGGCCTAGAGGAACTGGTAAAACGAGTAGTGCAAAATTGTTTGCAAAAGCTATTAACTGTTTGAATAATAAAGATGGAGATGCTTGTAATGAATGTGAAAATTGCAAATCATTTAATAACAATAGTAATCCTGATATAATAGAAATAGATGCTGCATCAAATAATGGTGTAGATGAAATAAGAGAAATAAAAAATAAGGTTAGCTTAGTTCCATCTATGTCAAAATATAAAGTATACATAATCGATGAAGTTCATATGCTTTCAATTGGTGCCTTTAACGCATTATTAAAAACATTAGAAGAACCACCAGAATATATAATATTTATATTAGCTACGACAGAACCACAAAAGATTCCAGCTACTATAATTTCTAGATGTCAAAGATTTGATTTTAAAAGTATATCACATGATAAAATGAAACAATGCCTTGAAAATATTATTTCAAAAGAAAATATAAGCATAGATGATGGTGCAATTGAAGAAATAATAAATAATTCTAAAGGTGGAATGAGAGACGCTATTGGATTATTAGATCAAGCATCAGCATTTTGTAATAATAATATAACAGCAAATGACATAGAAGAATTGTCTGGAAATATATCAATTAAACAAATAAGAATATTTTTATCAAATATTATGCAAAAAGAATATAATGTGATATTTGATTCAATATCTAATTATTCATCAAACGGAAAAGATTTTGCATTGATTTGTGAAAAAATAATTAACTATATTAGAGAAGGCATACTATACAAGAAGAAAATTAATACAGATAAAATACTTGATGAGGATAAAAATATATTTGATAAATTGTCTGATACCGATTTGTATGATTTAATAGATTATTTATCCGATACATTGGTTAAGGTGAAAAATAGTTATCAAAAAGAATTAACGTTCGAAGTACAAATGATTCAAATGATCGATAAGATATTTAATAAAGAAAGTAATGTTTCACGTGAAACATCAATAAATAAAATAAAAGTAGAAAATACCAATGTTCCACGTGAAACATCAATAAATGAAATAAAAGTAGAAAATACCAATGTTCCACGTGAAACATCAATAAATGAAATAAAAGCAGAAAATATCAATGTTCCACGTGAAACATTAAAAATAGAAAACAAAACTGATAGCGTTATAGAAGAATTAAAAAATGTTAGAATAAATAATATTTTAAAGAATGCAACTAAACAAAATATAACATTTATAAAAGATTTATGGCCTAATATCAATGAATATCTTATAAATGAAAAATATAAGATGGTAGCGGGTATGTTAGTTAATGCAACTCCTGTCGCAGCATCAAAAAAGGGAATAATAATAACTTTACCATTAGAGTCAAGTATTTCTAGAATAGAAAAGGAATATGATAATAGTAAAGAATTATTAAATGAAATATATAACGAAAACTACAAAGTAGTATATATTTCTGAGCAATATTGGAAAAAAGTAAGACCTAAATTTGTAGAAAAAGCTAAAAACGGAGAATTACAAATTATAGATGAGTCTGAAGTACTAGACAAATTAAAAAAAATAAATGACAAAAACTTAGTAGAAGAATTTAATGAATTAATTGAAATGGAGGAAAATTAAAATGAATTTACAAGCTTTAATGAAACAAGCACAATCAATGCAAAAAAATATAATGGACAGCAAGAAAAAAATAGATGAAATGACTTTTACTGGAAAATCAGAATTAGTAGAAGTTAAAATGAATGGAAAAAGGGAGGTATTATCTGTTGAAATTAAATCTGATGAATTAGAAAAAGACGATTTAGAAATATTAGAAGATATGATTAAAATAGCAACAAATGATGCTTTAAAACAAATAGAGAACGAAGTAAATAATAAATTAGGAAGTCAAGCCGGAGCTTTAGGAGGACTTCTATAAACAGGAGTAGGTAACAATGAATTATCCAAAGAGTTTTCAAGAACTAATTGATTGTTTTAAATTATTACCAGGCGTAGGCACAAAAACAGCTGAAAGATATGCCTTTTCTTTGTTAAACTTGGATGAAGAAAAAACACAGGAATTTAGTAATATTATTGAAAATATAAAGAAAAATATTACTACTTGCCCTAATTGTGGATGTATGTCGGAAGCAAACAAATGTTTAATTTGTGATGACAAAAGTAGACAAAACGATATAATTTGCGTAGTAGAAAGTCAAAAAAATGTATTTATATTTGAAAAATTAGGTGTTTTTAGATGTAAATATCACGTTTTGGGTGGCTTGATATCACCTATGGATGGTATCAATCCTGAAGATTTATCAATTAGTAAATTAATTGAAAGAATAAAAAAGGAAAAAATAAATGAAATAATTTTGGCATTAAGACCCGGAATAGAGGGCAATACGACGTCTTTATATATAACAAAGTTGTTAGAGGATTCTGGAGTTAAGATAACTCAAATAGCTCAAGGAGTACCTATGGGAGCAGATATGGAATACTTAGATGCTTTAACTCTTGAAATGGCTGTGGAAAACAGAAACGAAGTATCATAATTATAAAATATTAAACATATTTTCTATTAGAGGTGAAAATATGTTAAAATTTATATTCAAAGTAGTAAAAAAAGTAATAGTCGGAATGATTTTGTTGTTTGCTTATAACACTTTTTTATCATCATTAAATCTAATGATACCAATAAATGTTATAACAATAGTGGTTGCAAGTTTATTTGATGTACCAGGAATCATTGGGTTAGCAGTATTTTTACTTTTGAATTATTAAAAGAAGGTGAGTACATGGATAGTAATTTAGTTATAAAAAATCAACCGGTTTTAAGTAAAATATTTAATAACATAAGAAAAACAAATAATAATGTACAAGCCTATATGTTAGTTGGTGAAGATAAGGAAAAAATAGAAGAATATGCTATTTTATTAAGTAAAATACTTATTTGTCCACATGTTTATGAAGAAAATTGTAATAAATGTAATATATGTAAGAGAATAGATGAAAATACTTATGGTGAATTAAAAATAATTAAGCCAATAAATAGAATAATAAAAAAAGAATCAATAATAGAATTAAGGGATTATTTTAGAACAGAAAGTATTGAGGGAAAAAATGAAGTTTACATAATTAATGACGCCGAAACCTTAAACGCAGCAGCAGCGAATGCAATTTTAAAATTTCTAGAAGAGCCCGATAGCAATGCGGTAGCAATCTTTACAACGACTAATTTAGATAGTGTTATAAAAACAATAACATCAAGGTGCCAATTAATTAAAACTAATAATGTTAGAACTAAATATGGAATAGACTTTGTTAAAGAATTAACTAATTTAGAGGAAGATCAAATATACGATATAATTGATTTTACTAAATCTTTAGAAAGAAATTTCAATAAGGCGTTTTCATGTGTTAAAACAAACATTGTAGACGTGTATAATAGCAAGGAATTACTTTCTAGTGCTTTAAAAGTAATGCTTTTATATTACAAAGATATGCTAAATTATAACATAAAAGAAAAATGTTTGTATTTTGAAGTCAATGATGTAAAAAACGTTATAAAATCGCAAAACAATGATACTATTTCAAAAAAAATATCATTTATCTTGGAAAATATAACAAAATTAGAGTACAATGTTAATATATTGTTATTTATGGATAACTTATTAATTGGAATAGGGGAAATATTAGATGATTAAAGTAATAGGAATTAATTTTTTGGATGCAAACAGAATATATTACTTTTCACCAAATAATATTAAATTAAAAAAAGGTGATTATGTAATCGTTGAAACAGAAAGAGGAATGCAGTTTGGACAAGCTGTAACAAATATAGAGCAAATGCCTAAAGAAAAGGTGTTTTTGCCACTTAAGGATGTAATAAGAAAAGCAAATAAAGATGATATAAATGCTAATGATAAAAACGCAAGAGATGGTGTTAAAGCATTAAGTTATGCAAAGGAATTGGTTAATAAGCAAGGATTAGATATGAAACTTTTTGAGGCTTCATATACGTTTGATAGAAAAAAACTTATATTTAAATTTATTGCTGACGAAAGAGTTGATTTTAGGGAACTAGCAAAGCTTTTAGCGGCAAAATATAAAACTAGAATAGAGTTAAGACAAATAGGTGTTAGAGATAAGGCAAAAGAAATAGGAGGTTTAGGGCCATGCGGTAGACCTTTATGTTGCTCACTTTTCCTTACAAATTTTAATAGTGTTTCTATAAATATGGCTAAAAATCAAGGAATAGCCCTTAATCCAACAAAAATAAACGGAGCATGCGGTAGACTTTTATGTTGCCTTGGATATGAGGATGAGACATATACAGAATATAAAAAACATTTTCCAAAATTAGGTGAATCAGTTGAAGTAGATGGTAAAAAGGGAAGAGTTTGTGAACTTAACGTATTAAGTGGAAATTACAAAGTTAAGGTATCTGATAATGAAGAAATAATAGTTTCGGTGGATATAGATGGAAACAATTAATGATTTGTTAAATTATAATGGACTAAAAATAGTTCAAAATACAGATTGGTTTAAGTTTTCATTAGATTCAGTTTTGCTAGCAAATTTTGTAAATGTTAATAAAAAAACTAAAATAATTGATTTTTGTACTGGTAATGCACCAATTCCCTTGTTTTTAAGTCATAAAACTAATCAAAAGATAGTAGCAGTTGAATTGCAAAAAGAAATTTATGATTTAGCGAATAAAAGTGTAAAATTAAATCATTTGGAAGAAAAGGTGCAGGTATTAAATGAAGATGTTAAAAACATTTCTAATATATACGAAACAGATACTTTTGATTTAATAACGTGTAATCCTCCGTATTTTAAGATAAATGAAAATTCTAGTACTAACGAAAATAAAATAAAATCAGTTGCAAGACATGAGATTTATTTAAATTTGGATGATATTTTTAAAATTGCTAAGAAAGTTTTAAAAAATGATGGTAAAATCGCAATGGTGCATAGAACGGAGAGATTAATTGATATAATATCATCTATGAAAAAAAATAATATTGAACCAAAAAAAATTCAATTTGTTTATCCTTTTAAGAGTTCAAAATCTAATATGGTTTTAATAGAAGGTGCCAAAAATGGTAAACCAGGTCTTTCTGTTTTAAGTAACATAGTGGTACATAATGAAGATGGTAGTTATACAAAATATATTAACAATATATTTAATGGTGGTGATTAAAGATGAAAATAAAAATGGTAGTAGGTTTAGGAAATCCTGGTAGAGAGTATTATAATACAAGGCATAATATGGGATTTATGGTACTTGATGAAATTGCAAAAAGACTAGAAGTATACAAATGGAAAGAACGTGATGGGGCTTTATATTTTGATTGTTATTTAGATATGGCTCACGTTATTTTTGTTAAACCACAAAGATATATAAATTTATCAGGTGATGTAATGATTAATTTTGTTAAGTACTTAGATATTAAAACAGAGGATATCCTTGTAGTAAGCGATGATTTAGACTTGCCTACTGGAACTATTAAGTTAAAGGAGAAGGGATCATCTGGAGGGCATAACGGCCTTAAAAACATAGAAGCAAATCTTGGTACTAATGAATATCGTAGAATAAAAGTTGGTATATCTAATGATAAAGGAATAGATACTAAAGATTATGTTTTAGGAAAACTTAATCAAAATGAAAAAAGAAAGTTAATGCCTACGATAAAAATGGCAGCAGACGCCGTTTTAGAGTCATTTCACACACCTTTTCCAGAACTTATGAGTAAGTATAACACAAGGATAAAAAACTAGAAATTGGGTGATAAAAGTGTTTAATAACATTTTTGAAAACAAAATTTTAACTAATAATAGTCCTGTTTTGGTAATGGGATTAAATGATAAAGTCCAAGCATCTTATGTTTGGAATCTTTTTGGTGCTAGTAAAAAAAATATATTGGTTGTTACAAACACTTTGTATGAAGCTAATATGTTATATAAATCACTGAATCAATATGATAAAGATAATATCTTACTATTTCCGATGGATGATTTTTTAGTTAGTGAAGCTGTTGCAACATCTCCTGACTTGATGTCAAAGAGAATAGAAACATTAAATGAGCTTGCTAAAAATAATATATGTAAAATAGTTATAACAAATTTCATGGGATACTTAAGATTTTTGCCTAGTAGGAAATTATGGAGTAGCTTAAACATAAACATAAAAGAAACGGATGAGATAAATAGGGATTTATTAATTCAGAAACTAAATATGATTGGTTACAAAAAAGATAGCATAGTAACAAAAACAGGAGAATATGCAAATAGAGGATATATCTTGGATGTTTTTCCTTATGGATATGAAAATCCTGTTAGAATAGAGTTTTTTGATGATGAAATAGAAAGCATTCGTGAGTTTAGCTCAGATACGCAGCTTTCAATGAAAAAAAAGGATAATATAGAAATATGCCCTTTTACTGAGTTTATAAATGAAAAAAACGTAGAAGATATTTTAGAAAGACAGAGTCTTTTACCTAGAGTGGTTAAAAAAGTAAGCAAAATAGAGGATTATTTAGATAATAATATCACCGTTTACTTAGATTTAAATAGTATTAAATTAGCATACGAAAAAACGATGAATGAGGTATTAGAATTTAAGGAAACTGATCAATTTAACATAGATAAATATATGTTTGATCTAAATGATGTTATAAAGGATAAATATGTAGATATTTTAAAATTAGATAATTATGATTTAAAAAAAGTAGAAAAAGAAATTTATTCATCAACTGAGATAGAAAAGTTTAATGGTAATTATGATAGAATTAATCACTTTCTTAAAAATATGTTAAATTCTAAAAAAATGATAGTTGTATATTTAAACGATGATCATGCAGTAGCGGATTTTGTAAGTAAAACAATACTTCCAAGTGTTATAACAAACTTATCTGATTTAAAAAAAGATGTCATAAACATTGTTAAAGGAGATATACCAAACGGCTTTATTATTAATGATTTAGTATGTTTAACGAAAGATGAACTTTATAAATCAAATAGTGTTACCACATATAGAAGCAAGTTTAAATATGGATCTAAAATAAAAGATGTTAATAAGTTGAAAATTGGTGATTATGTAGTTCATATGTCCCATGGTATAGGAAGATACTTAGGAATTGTAACACTTACTAAAAGAGGTCTTAAAAAGGATTATTTAAACGTTGAATATAAAGATGGTGATAAATTATATATTCCTGTGGAAAAGATAGAATATATAAGTAAATATTCATCGAATGAGGGTGCAAAGCCTAGGTTAAATAAATTGGGTGGAACCGAGTGGGCTAAACAAAAAGCAAGAGTTAAAGGAAAAGTAAAAGATATAGCAAGAAAATTACTTGAGACATCTGCCAAAAGAAAATTAGTAAAAGGTTTTGCATTTTTTGCTGACGATGAGGATCAAACTTTATTTGAAAGTAAATTTCCGTATACAGAAACAAAAGATCAATTAAGAGCGATTAATGATATAAAAGAAGATATGGAGCAGCCTCATCCTATGGATAGATTATTATGTGGTGATGTTGGTTATGGTAAGACTGAAGTTGCTTTTAGAGCTATTTTTAAGGCTATAAAAAGTGGTAAACAAGTAGCGTTTTTATGTCCTACAACTATTTTGTCAAAACAACATTATGATAATGCTGTTGTAAGATTCGATGGTTTTGGTATAAATATAAGAATGCTTAATAGGTTTGTTACTTTAAAACAAAAGGAAATCATATTAGATGAACTAAAAAGTGGTAAGGTAGACTTAATAGTTGGAACTCATAGATTATTAAGCCGTGATGTTATATATAAAGATTTAGGTTTATTAGTAGTAGATGAAGAACAACGTTTTGGTGTAACTCATAAGGAAAAAATAAAAGAATATAAAGAGAATATAGACGTTTTAACCTTATCTGCAACACCGATTCCAAGAACTCTTCAAATGTCTTTAACTGGCGTTAGAGGTCTATCTTTAATAGAAACCCCACCTGCTTATAGATATCCAATTCAAACTTATGTTTTAAAAGAAAATGATCAGGTTATAAGAGATGCTATTTATAAAGAATTAGCAAGGGATGGACAAGTATTTGTTTTATATAATAAGGTATTAGATATAGAAGATAAACTAGTAAAAATAAAAAAATTAGTTCCAGAAGCTAAGATAACTTATATACATGGCAGAATGACAAAAGATCAAATTGAAAAAACAATGGAAAGTTTTGTTGATAAAACTTATAATGTATTAGTATGTACAACCATAATAGAAACGGGAATTGATATAGAAAATGCAAATACACTAATAGTTTTGGATGCTGATCATTTTGGTCTTAGTCAGTTATATCAAATAAGAGGAAGAATAGGAAGAGGAAAAGTAATAGCATATGCTTATCTTATGTATCAGAAAAATAAAGAATTAAATGATATAGCAGTAAAAAGATTAGATGCTATAAAAGAGTTTACCGAATTAGGAAGTGGCTATGCACTTGCGATGCGTGATTTAGCTATTAGAGGAGCTGGCGATATTTTAGGATCAGAACAATCAGGTTTTATAGATACTGTTGGTTATGACATGTATCTTAAAATACTAAATGAAGAAGTGGAAAGACTTAAAAATAATATTTCTATAGAAGATGATGAAGATAAAATGGTAAATGAAAAACCACTTATAGAAGTTGCAACTCATATTAGTGATAAATATGCCGATAGTGAAGATTTAAAAATAGAAATTCATAAGAAAATAAATACAATTGATAGTTATGATAAGTTTATCAAGGTAAAAGAAGAATTAACAGATAGATTTGGAAGTCTTGATGATGACATAATTATTTATATGTTAGAAGAATTATTTGAGTGTAATGCTAAGAAAAAGGGAATATTTAAAGTAATTCAAACCGAAAGAGAAATATCTGTTTTTATAACAAATGTTGTATCAAAAAGACAAAATGGTGCAAATCTTTTGTCGGGACTATTTAAAATAAACCCAAATTTTGAAATTAAGTACATTAATAATATTTTAAGAATATCATTAAAAACAAATAATTTAGAAAAACATTTTTTACATTATTTAGTAAAAATGCTTGATGTAATTGAATAAAATCATACAATTTATACATTCTAAAAAAGAAGGGAAGAATTGTATGAAAACAACTGGAATAACTAGAAGAATAGATGAGTTAGGAAGAATTGTAATACCGAAAGAAATAAGAAAAAATATGCATCTTAAACCTGGAGAATTACTTGAGATTTTTCTAAATGATTCAGAAACAATAACGCTAAAAAAACATTCAATTATAAGTAAAAAAGAAGAATTTATAACTAAATATATAAATGTTTTAGCAAGCAAGATAAAGGCTGATATTTATATAACTAGTTTAAATTCTGTTGAAATATCAAATAAAGAAGAGGTTATAGGAGAAAAAATAAGTGATGATTTGGAAAAGGCATTATTAAAGGCGTCTTTAGTTAATAAAGATAAGATAAATATAACTAAATCTTTATCGATAAAAGAACCATTTTCTACTTATTTTTTGAGACCAAATGGTGATTTATCAGGTATTTTTATAATTTCTTTTAAAGAAAATGAAAATAAAGAAAACGACGATTTAATAAAGTTTTCCACAGCATTTTTAGAAGAGTATTTTGAAAATGTGTAAATTTTTTGTCAAATTTTGGGTTAGTTTGTCAAAAATATTTACATGGTAAGTTTATATGTGTTATATTGTCATTGTTGTATCAAGTAGTATTCGTAGTAAATCTATGATGAAAGGAAGATATTCTGATGCACAAGAATGAACTTACAAGTAGAGTAGATATTAGTTATCTGCTTAAAATAGGATTATTTATACTTTTAATAACATTTTCTTTACTAACCTATATTGAAAGCCACAATATAATGGATATTATATATTGTGCTGTTGTAACAATTTTATTTGTAAAATTTTTAGCACTAAAATTATATCAGTAATATGGTATAATTTTTTTAGGTGATATAAATGATTATAGATTCTCATTGCCATCTATTAAGCATGGAGTATGAAAATGTAGATGAACAAATAAAAATGGCTATAGAAAATGGCGTTACTAAAATGATAATAAACGGTTATGACTTAAAAAGTAGCATGGAAGCTGTTAGCTTAGCAAATAAATATAAAGAAGTTTATGCAGCAGTTGGAATAGGCCCAGAAAACGTAGAAGGCGTGGGTGATTTTGAACTAAAAAAAATAAAAGAACTTGCTTTAAATGAAAAGGTTGTAGCAATAGGTGAAATAGGTCTTGATTATTATTGGACTAAGGAAAATAAACAAGAGCAAATAGAAATATTTAAAAGACAGTTAATGATAGCAGAAAGTCTTCATCTGCCAGTTATAGTTCACTCAAGGGAATCTATTTTAGATACTTATAATTTATTAAATGAATATAATATAACAGGGATTCTTCATTGTTATTCCGGAAGTTTAGAGATGGCCAATCGTTTTATAAAAAAAGGCTTTTTAATAGGCATTGGAGGAGTTGTAACTTTTAAGAATGCAAAAAAAGTAAAAGAAGTAGTAAAAGAAATTCCAATTACTAGTATTTCACTTGAAACAGATAGTCCATATCTAACTCCAGAACCATATAGAGGAAAACCTAATAATCCTTTATATCTTAAATATATTATAAAGGAAATATCAGATTTAAAAGGTATATCTAAAGATGAGGTAAAAAACGTAACAAGTCAAAACGTAATGTCTAAATTTGACTTGTAGTGTCATATATGGTATCATTATACACGAGCCCAAGTTATGGGCGTGAGGTGAAAAAGTGAAACATTTTAATAGAAAAATTAAAGGTGCTTTACTCATTTTATTTGTATGTTTAATAGCATTTATTGGTTTTTCAAAGGCCGGAATATTATTTTCTGATAGTGGAAAAGATGTTATAACCGTTTCTACTACTAAGAAAACATTTGACCCAAATAACTATGTAGCATCAGTAATAGCAGTTACTAAAAATAAAGGGGTTACTACTACTTCAGCTACTACGCAAACAGAAAGTACGACAACTGTTACGACAACAACTACTGTGCCGACTACAACGACTACTAAAAGTAGCTGGACTGGTGATGTACTTTCTAAAAGCAAGGGTGTAGTTAATGGACCATCCGGAAGAGAGACATACTATAATTTAAATATGACTAGCGTTATTAACTCAATGAGACGTGCTGGCTATTCTGAAGCAGAATATCCTTACTGGGTGCGTGAAGATGGAGTTAAAATGTTAGGAAATTATGTAATGGTAGCAGCTAATTATAATATTAGACCTAAGGGGTCTATTATTGAAAGTTCACTTGGAGCTGCAATAGTTTGTGATACAGGAGGTTTTGTTAAACACCATCCAACACAAATAGATGTTGCTGTTACTTGGAGATAATTTAAATATTATGGTAAAATAAAAACAAATAATTAATTTTATTTGTTTTTTCATTATATGAGGTGATTTATATGAACACAAAAGACATATTAAATAGTAATAACTTTGTTTTTAAAAAGAAATTTGGTCAAAACTTTTTGTTAGATCAAAACATATTAAATAACATTGTAAAAGAAGCTGATATAACAAAAGATACTTTAGTTATAGAAATAGGCGTTGGGGCAGCAGCGCTAACTAAAAAGCTTTCTTTAAAGGCAAAAAAGGTACTTGGTTATGAAATAGATGAAACTTTAAAAGAACCATTAAATGTTATTTTAAATGATTTTTCTAACGTTGATATTATTTTTGATGATTTCTTAAATAGATGTGTGAAAGATGATTTAAAAAGGTATGAATACAAAACTTTAATGGTTGTTGCAAACCTTCCTTATTATATAACGACACCAATAATAACTAAGTTTATAGAAGAACAAATAGATGTAGAAAAAATAATAGTTATGGTTCAAAATGAAGTTGCGGATAGATTTTCTGCCAAGACAGGTACAAAATCATATAATTCATTAACTATATTTTTAAATTATTATTTTGATATTAAAAAGGCATTTGTTGTATCTAGAAACGTTTTTTATCCAAAACCAAACGTAGACTCTGCTGTTGTAACATTTACTAAGAAACGTAATACTTTAAAGGCTGATAATGAAAAGTTATTCTTTAAGTTGGTAAGGGATGCCTTTTGTCAAAAAAGAAAGAATTTAAAAAATAACTTGAAAGCTTATGACTTAGATAAAATAAATGAAGTTTTAAAAAAATATAATAAGAATATAACTTTTAGAGCAGAAAATATAACCATGGATGAATTTATAGATATTTCAAATAATTTAAACTAAACGGAATGTTTAGTTTTTTTGTTGCATAAAATTATTTGGGTGATATAAATGTTTAAAGTAGGAGATTTGGTAACTAGAATTTCTCACGATAATGACGTAGTATTTAAAATAGAGAAAATAATAGATAATAATGCTTATTTAAAAGGTGTAAACGTAAGGCTATGCGCGGATAGTAATGTTTCTGATTTACTTCTTGTAACAAAAAATGAAACTTCAGCAGATGAACGTTTTTATCAAGAAATTGATAAATTAAGAAACTTTGAAAGAAGTGACTATTTCTATATTCCAGGGAAAATACTTCATGTTGACGGTGATAAAGAATACTTAGATAGATGTTTAGAGTTTTATAAGAAGGCAAACGTACTTGCCTTTGGGGTTTATTCAGATGAAAAACAAATGGCTTCTAATATAGAAAAATATTTGGAAGATATAAATCCAGATATAGTTGTTATAACAGGTCATGATTCACTTGTAAAACAAAATTCTAAGTATTTTAAGGAAGCTGTTAAAGTATGCAGAAGATTTCAAAAGGATTATGACAAATTAATAATAATTGCGGGTGCATGTCAGTCTGAATATGACATGCTAATAAAGGCCGGCGCTAATTTTGCATCAAGTCCTAAAAAGGTTAATATACATGCACTTGATCCTGCAATTATAGCACTAACGCTTAGTTTGCTAGATAAGACTAAGGATGCCAATTTAATTGAATTACTTGATAAAACCTCAAACGGAAAAGATGGCATGGGTGGGGTTAATACAAGAGGTGTTATGACAACTGGATATCCAAGATAAGGAGGCAAAACTTGATAGGTGAGATAAAGAAGAAAATAGAGTCTTTAAAGGGTAAGAAAATAAAAGTTTGGGTTGATGTGGGTCGTAATAAAAGTGAAACTTATGAAGGGTTTGTACTTGATACGTATAAAAATATTTGGACGTTTAAAACCGAAACAGACATTAAAAGTTTTAGTTATTCGGACATTTTAATAAATAGTGTTGTTTTAAGTTCATAATAATGAACTTTTTTTGATGGAATAATTGATTTTTTGATGTATTTATGGTTAAATTAAAATGTATACAATAAAATGGAGGGACTCTATCATGAACGTAGCAACTAAAACTAAGATTAGAGATTGGTTTATAATAACTAGAATAAGGATATTAAACTTTATAAAGGAACATAAATATGTTTCTGCTTTTATTGGGGTTCTTTTATTATCAGTAGTTATTGCACTTATTGTAAGAGCTGCTACGAATGTAACAGAACCAGATTCTACGGTTGATTTGAGTCAGGTTTCTATTAAGTTAAATAATAACGAAGGGAACGTATCGGTTGATACATATAGTGAGGCGATATACACATTAAGTTATTATTTATCTCATCCTGATTGTGGTGATACAGAAAAAGTTTTGTATGCTGATACGGTAACAATTACTGCTAAATTACCAAAAGACATAAATACAACAGGAGTTTCTTGGGTAGCTAACGAAGAGGCTGTTTCAGCTGACGTAACAAATGATAATAATGGATATGTTCTTACTATAAAAGACCATAATGTTAATGTATGTTCTACGCAACATCAAAATATATCATTAAGAGTTTTAAATTCTAAAAAGCAAGTTTTAACACCAGAGATAACGATATCAGGAGGTAGTAATTCAAGTGCTCAAAAAATAGATGAAAATAAAATTCCAAAAATAAATATAACATATAATGAAGAAATAAAGCTTAAAGCAAAGTTGCAACCAGGTATTGCAAGGTCTGTTAACTCAACAACAAGAAATGCAACTTTTGGCCTTTTGTTAGGTTTTGAGTCTGATACAGACGTTAGTAACTTAAAAGGCAAACATTTATCTACGTCAGCTGATGTGTATTTATTAGCATCTCAGGCAGCGGATGATGAAACAGATGAACAAGATTTAAATATATTAACAGATGAAAACACCTATGGAGCTTACGAGCATAATAAGTTGAAATACTTTACAGCAAGTAGCGTTCCTGACTTAGGAACCTATAATACTAACACAATAAAAAGTTTTGGAAAAGATAATTATGTATCAGGTCAAACGGAAATAAAAACAATATCTTCTCCTAAAGTAACTATTACAAATGCATCAAACGCTTCACTTAAGTTTGAAAAATATCCTGTTAGCACATCTTACATAGATGATTCATTAGTTGGAATAGATGATAAGACTACAGCAAAATGTAATGGTAGCAATTGTGAAATAATGTATTATAAAGATGATACTCCATTATCTAGCGGTAAGATTGATCTTTCAGAAGAGGGAAATTATAAAATAGCATATGTAGTTGGAAACAAAAATAGCTCATCAACTGTTACTATGTATAAAAAAATCGAGGTAACAAGTCCTAAAAATAATTCGTATTCTCTAGAAGGACCTTTAACAGAGTATGTGGTTAAAGATACTAAAGAAGCAGACTTTAAAGAATACGGAATATATGAAACTTCTAAAGCATCAAAATTATCGAAAGATAAATATACAGTTACTTATAAAAAAGATAATGATGATAAGCAATTAAAAGAAGTATTGTCTACGTCAGGTACTTATAAGCAAATATATAAAATTACTCAAGAAGATGGTCAAATAAAAGAAATAGAAAGAGAAATCAAAGTTACAGATACTGCATCTTCTATAACATCTGATGTTGTTTCAACAGAAACGGGTGTTGTTTCAAAAGATTCTAAATATGAGGATAATGGTATCAAAATTAATGATGAAAAAAAGGATTGTAACTCAAATAATAAATGCAAATATGAACCAACGACGATTGATACGACAAGCAAGGGAACAAAAGAAATAACGTATACTGTAACTGGTCAAAATAATGAAGTAATAACACTAAAAAAACCAATTATAGTAACGCCACAATATTATAAATTTTCGGTTGAAAATTTGGTATCTAGTGGTACAGCAACAAGAATAAATGGCAGCAATTTCTATGCTGTAGGTAGTTATTATGTTACTGTTCCATCAGTTAGAAGTGAAAGCGATAAAAGAGACTTTAACGTTAAGTTGCAGGCTTTTCAAAATGACTTAGGAATGGTTTCAGAAACTACCGTATCAAGCAAGGTAAACTCAACTGGTGAAGCAACATCTACAACATCTAATAGTTTCTATGTAAATGAAGATTCTTCATTTGTAGAAGTTACAAATAGTAAAAAAAGTGGTTTAACAGGAGACTATTTTACCGCAGCAATGGGTGAAGAAGTTGAAATGAGATCTAAATTTGAGTATGCATATGATGCTGATAACTCGATCGATAAATTAAATGTGACAATCCCAGTTAACTCAAATTTATTACCGATTGGTTATGACTCAACAACGTTTAGTTATTATAATTTAACCGCAACGCTAGATGGAGTGAAAATAGCAGCAAGTCCAAAGGTAACCGTTTCTTATTGTAAAACGGCAACTAATGATGATTGCTTTACTCCTACTCCGGAAAATTATACAGATAGTACGATGATTATAAATCATATAAACATATCAATAGAAAAAAACACGTACTCTAATTCAGAGGATAATTCCGAAGAAACATTTGAAATAAAGCCAGGAACTATAATAGAATTAAGTACAAAATATAAAGTAAGAACAATAAGTGGAACAAAAGATGAAGCTAAGGACCTAAGTAATATAAAATTTAATGGACAAGTTTCATTTAGCTGGACTGATGCTTCAACTAAGAAAGTAATTACAAAAACTCCTAGTGCAACACCTGATGTGTATGTAACTCCATACAAGGCAAGAACTACTGTTGGTGTTGGTCTAAAAAATAAATTCAGTTATGATGATATTACAATTGATGCATCTAAGAACAACGTTTATACCGTTTATGCATCTCCTGATGTAATATCGCCAGCGATGAATGTTCAGTCAAATATATTTGGATATACAAGACTTTCTTCAATGGAAGTAAGCTTTGATTTACCAGAAGGAGTTATATATGTTTATAATAAAGATTATACTAATGTTCCAACAATTACTAATAATGGTAGAACATTAACTTATACAATTACAAACATAGAACCAAATAGTTGGATAGAACCTATATACTTTGATTTTAGTGTTGATGTAACAAAAGCACACTCAACTCTATCAGATGGAAAAACAGGATTTATATTAACTACTCATACAGGAAATCCATCAAACATGGATAAGTCTATTACTAATGACCAATCAAGTATTGATTACTTTAGAACGACAAATAGTGTAATAAGAATAGAAAATACTGAAAATGTCTCATATGGTCAATATATTTATTCTAAGGGTCAAAACGTAACTAATATTGATATGAATGATTCCTTTGAAATATCTACTAAGCTTCATAATAACATAACTACTAATATAAATAATTTATCAGTAACGACCGTGTTACCTTATGTTGATAGTGAAAAAGGGGCATCATTTAATGGAACATATCAATTAACAAGTTTACCGAAAAATGCTTTATGTACAAGCGATTCTCCTGGTAAAATAACTAGTAGTGAGACAGTAGGATTAGTAGATTGGTCTAAACCATGTTCTGATTTTAAAACGAGTGATAATACATATTCAAATATAACGGCATACAAAACAAGTTATACCTCACTAGCGGCATCTGGTGATATTGATATAAGATCAAGTATTAAAACATTAAATAATAAGCCGGATGATAGTTATACGTTTAAATCTTATTTGACGTATACTAAACCAGATGGAAAAGAATCAGGATACATTGATTTTAGAGATATAACTTTAGATGTAGTTAGTAAGAAAATAACTGGTGTTGTATGGGAAGATTTTGACGTTGATGGAATTATGGATGATGATGAGAAAAAATTAGATAACGTAATTCTTAGATTATATGATGAGAGTGGAAATCAAGTTGGAACAGAAACAACCCCTAATGAAGAAGGCGTTTACACTTTCTCTGCATTAGAGGAAGGAAATTACTATGTAACAGCTGAATTTAACAGTGATAAGTATGGCGTAACAGGAGCTCCATCTGAAGATGTATATGACATGAGTAAACTATCTGTATTTAAGTCGTTTGAAATAACGCCAGAAGATGATTCAACTTCATCTGACGAAGAAAATTCTAATGACGAAGAATCACCGGATGAAACGAGTGAAAATGATAGTTCAGAAAGTACGGTAGCGTATGGTAAAACTGATATAATATCTATTAATAGTGAAACTCGTGTTGTTAGGAATATTAATTTAGGATTATCTTTAAGAAAGAAATTCAAAGTTAAAATGAATAAGTACATCACAAGAGCTGAAGTAACTAATGCTTTAGGTGTTGTTACAAAACATGATTATGGAAATACAAAATTAGCTAAATTAGACGTTAAAAATATTAACAATTTAAAGATAAAAGTTATTTATACAATAGAACTTCAAAACGTCAAGTATTATCCAGGATACGTTTCATTAGTAACAGAACAAATTCCTGATGGAATGAGTTTTAATCCTGAATACGCTGAAAATAAAGGTTGGGAGATGACGGATGAAGGAACTGTTATTAATAGGACTTTATCAGATACTTTGATTTATGAAAATGATAAAAAATACTTAACAATAGCATTTGATATAACAAGAAAAGAGGCCGGATCATTTATAAATATGGCTTCTGTTGATGACTTACAAATTTTTGGAGGTGGTAAAGGTGAATAGAAAAAAAATATTTGGTTTGATGTTAACTTTAGTTATTTGCTTTTGCTTCCTGCCAACTAATGTTTTTGCAGCGACAATAAGTCGTACTAAATATATATGGACAGGAAATAATCATTTAAATTATGCGAGCCTAACATATAATACAAAAGGTTATTCTAGTAAAAGAACAACTTCGAACTTAGCGGCATGGAAAACCGATGGAAATTCTAGAGTATTTTGCGTTGAACCTACAGTTAAATTTAATCAAAATTCAATTAGTGGTTATACAAAGATAACTACTAATAGTGAATTTTCAAAGTTAACCAAAAAAAACAATCATAGGTGGGATGTTTATCAAGATCTAGAACACTTAAAAAAAGTATTTTCTTGTTGGGATGATAATGATGCTTCTATAATGGCAACTCAGGCAATAGTTTGGGAGTTAGTTACAGAAGAAAGAGATAATCTTGATGCTTCAAAAATACTAAATGATAATTATACACCTTACCAATCAAATGGCTCTGTGTATGGAAATCAATCAGGTATTACTAGTTTATATTCGCTTATATCAAAAAGAAAAAATGTATATAATGCATACAAGGCCGTTTTGCGTTGTGCAGCAAGGTTTAAAGAGCATGTTTCATTCACAAAAACTACTACATCAGCGGCATATAATAATCCTTTAAGAATAGATGGAAACTTCACTGCCGCAACAGAAACGAAAGCAGCGACATGGACTAAAACTTTTACACATTCTACTTCTAATAAACAAAATAAAGATGTATTAAACTATTATGACGTAACATCTTCATCATCAGATGTAAAGGTAAAGATTACTAAAAATGGAACTAGCTTAGAAGTTACAACAAGTAAAGAAATATTAGCTTCTAATCCAGTTAGAATAACATTTAAATATGCTTATAAAGATAATGGGTCATCAAGACTTAATACCAATGAGAATGCATTTTATGTAAAAAAGGATGGTAACGCATTTTATCAGACTTTGGGAAAGGGCTCAACTAGTTTAACTTCATATATGTATGTATATACTGGTTCTGCTCCAAAATATCAGCTAAGAGTAAGAAAAATTGATAAAACGACAGGCCAACCAATGTCTGGGGTAAAATTTAAGGTATATGATAAAAAAGGAAATGAAATAGGTACGACAAATGCAACAGATGCTTCGGGATATGCTTATTATAAAGAAACTGGAAGTAATGCAATCACTAAAACTGGTGAATATCAGTTAAAAGAAGTTGGAGTAGCAAGTGGATACTTAAAAAATAATCAAACTATAACTGTAAAGGTAACGGATAGTGATAGAACTGGTACAAATAATTATGCAGAATCTTCAAGCGTATTTGAAAATACACAAAACGAATTAAAATTAACAAAGAAAACAATTGATGAAAATGGTAATTTCATATCTTTAGCAGGTGATTCTTGTACTGTTAAAACTTGTCCTAGTGAAGGTGGAAGACAAAATGGTCCAATATTCACCATGAAAAAAGATAATAAGTATGTTTGTGTAACAGAAAATTCAAATGGACACTATACATATCATTCACTAGCAGCAACTTGTCCTGCAAATACAACAAATGAAATTAAAACTTGTAATGGTGCGTTTGATATTAAAAAGATACCTGTTGGAACGTATTATGTAACTGAAACTGCAACAGCTTGTGGTTACACGTTGCCTTCAGAAGAGAACTTAACTAAAACAGTTGTTGTAAAAGAAGGTGAAAACCCATCTCCTATAACATTTGTTAACGGTGTGACAGGAGTTATATTTAACAAAGTAAGTGAAGATGGAGAAACACTAGATGGTGGTAAATATTCGCTTCAACAAAAAGTAAACGGAATATATAAAGATATTTTATTAAAACACGATTCTGGTTCTGTTTATTCATACGTGGAAAAATTAGAGGATGGCTCTACTGGAGCAACTTATGAATTAGAAACAAATTCTGGATTGCTTCAGGTAAAACATTTACCAATTGGTGAATATAGATTTGTTGAAAAACAAGCTCCAGAAGGTTATGACATCATAAAAGATAAGGACTCTCGTGCAACGTTTACAATAAGTGATAAAGGGATATTTGGCTCTGATGGGAAACCTAGAACTGATTATTATGAAGTTAAATTAGTAAATCAAAAAACGAAAGTAGAAGGTAGCTATGATTCAGCAGAATTGATAGTAACAATAATAACTGGTAGAAAGGTTGCTAATTATACATTAATAATTGCAGGATTAGCAGTTTTATTAACAATATTAATAATTATTAGAAAGAAATCTAAAAAATAAGAGTTCAGCCTACTATTTTTTATACTATTGTGATAAAATTAAGGTAATAAACTTAAATGGCAAGGAGTGATGTTTATGAAAGTAACTAAAGTATCAGTACAAAAAGAAGAAAAGGAAAATTCTAGAGTAAAAGGATATGCGATAATAGAATTAGATGGCGTACTTAAAATTAATGGTATTAGAATTATTGAAGGAAACTCTAGAATGTTTGCAGCAATGCCAAATAGAAAAATATCAGATGATAAATACATAGATTATGTATATCCAGTTAATAAAGAATTAAGAGAAGAAATAGAAAGAGCAATATTAGAAGAATATAACAAAGAAAACTAGTTATATTCTTTTTTTTATTTAATATAATTTATCAGGAGGCACTATGAATAAAGATACTGATAAATTAGAATTATTAAATCATAGTATAAGTATTACAGAAAGACAAAATATACAAATAAGTGGGATAACTAAAATAGATAGCTTTGATAATGAAGAATTTTTGCTAGAAACTTCAGCAGGCCCTCTTGGAATAAAAGGAAAAGATTTAGAAATAATAAAACTTGATACCTATGAAGGCACCATTATGATAAAGGGAGTAGTAGATGCATTTTCTTACTTTGATACAGGAAAGTCTAAAAAGGAAAATTCAATAATTACTAAGTTATTTAAATAATGACATTAGAAGAACAATTTAAAGTTTTATTTTATTCCTTCATATATGGTATGTTTTTTTTATCAAGTCTTAGGATATTTAATTTAATTAACGTTAAAAAAAGAGTAGTAAAATTTATGCTTGAAATGTTATTTGTGCTATCCCATATAATAATCTTTTATCTTTTGCTTTATAAAATAAATTATGGTAGTTTATCCTTCTACATTTTTTTATCTTTTATATTTGGTATACTCTTTTGTAAAGTACTTTACTTTTCTAACACAAAAAAGTTGAAATAAAAACTTAAGAGTTATATAATGAAAATATAATGGAGATGATATAAATGGTAAATAAATTAACAGCAAAAGAACGCCGTAGAGTAGTTCTTACATCTATTTTATGTTTCTTTATAATTGGTCTATCAGTTATATCATCAATTGACAATGTTATAAAAATAGGAGAGAAGAAAAAAGAAAAAAGAGAACTTACTAAACAATTAGAAACTCTAAAAGAAGATGAAACAACCCTAACTGATGATGTTGATAAGCTTAAGAATCCAGAGTATGCAGCTAGATATGCTAGAGAAAAGTATTTATATTCAAAAAACGGAGAAAAAATTCTAAAGATAGATTAGCAAGGAATAAATCCTTGTTTTTTGCATTTTATTATGTTTTAATACTATTGGATGTGAGAAAATGGAAGCAAATTTAATAAACGCAGGTGCTTTGGCGTACTTAGGCGATTCTGTGTATGAAGTTGAAATAAGGAATTACTTAGTACTAAAAGGCATAAATAATGCTAATAAACTTCAAAAAGAGGCTGTTAAATATGTTAGTGCATATGCACAAGCAGATATTTTAGAGAAACTAATTAAAGAAGATATATTAAATGAAGATGAGTTATATACGGTAGGGCGAGCTAGAAATTATAAGCCTAATTCAAAACCTAAACATACTGATATAGTAACTTATAAGAAAGCAACGGCATTAGAAGCATTGTTCGGAATGTTATACATAAATAAAAACACAAATAGAATAAAAGAATTAATAAAATTAATAACAATGGAGTGATAATATGTATGTATTTGGAAGAAACGTAGCAAAAGAACTTATAAATAATAATCGTAAAATTAAAAAAGTTTATCTAAATGATAATTTAAAAGGAAGCGAAATAGATGAAGCTTTAAAGGAAAAGGGCGTTTTAATAAATTACTTAACTACTAGTCAGATGGATAAACTAGAGAAAAAGAATCATCAAGGAGTTATTTTAGAGATTCCTGATTATGAATATTTAAGCGAACAAGATATGCTAAATAATATGCCAGATAAAGCCTTTATCGTTATATTAGATCATTTAGAAGATCCACATAACTTTGGTGCCATTATACGTACTTGTGAAGCCGCAGGCGTAGACTATATAGTAATTCCTAAAAATAGAAGTGTATCAGTAAATTCAACCGTTATGAAAACTAGTGTTGGTGCGTTAGATAACGTAAAAATTGTTGAGGTAACTAATCTTAATAACACAATAAAGAAATTAAAAGATAATGGTGTTTGGGTAGTTGGGACTGATTTAGAAAATAGTGTTTCATATGACAAAATAGATTACACTACTTCTATTGCGTTAATAATAGGTAGCGAAGGATTTGGAATGAGTAATCTTGTTAAGAAAAATTGTGATTTTATAGCAAACATACCAATGTATGGGAAAATAAATAGTTTAAATGCCTCAGTTGCAGCAGGCATAATGATTTATGAAGTTGTAAGACAACGAAAGTAGGTGCTTATATGCCAAATAAAAAGGACTATAAAAATTTACCTGATGATGGTGAATTATTGTATATGTTATCCGATAATAATGATGAAACAAAACTTGTTATAGCTAAAAAATATAAACCAGTAATAACTTATTATGCTAATAAATATAGTGCTTATGTAGAAGGAAAAGGAATTGACTTTAATGATTTATATCAAGAGGGGTTAATTGGCCTTATAGGAGCTGTTGACAGCTTTAAGGAGCAAAAAGATATTAAGTTTTCAACGTTTGCGTTTTTATGTATTAAAAGAAAAATATTAACTGCTGTTAAAAATGCTAACAGAAAAAAACATAGTATATTAAATGAATCATATTCACTAGATTACACAATGGAAGATGATATAAGAAGTTTTGATAATTTCTTAACAACTTCTAAAGGTGGATTAGAGGACTTATTAGTAAGCAAAGAAGATAATGATTACTTTAACAAACGTTTATCTGAAGAGTTAACCGATTTTGAAAGAACAGTATATGATCTTAGAATAAATAATTTTGGCTATGATGAGATAGCTAACACTTTAGGTAAAACACCAAAAGCAATAGAAAGAACATTAGTTAGAATAAGAAGCAAACTAACTAATATTTTAAAAGAAATAAATTGACTATTATGATTATTTGTGCTAATATTTAGACAGTTAGCACTTAAAAAGGTGTTTTTATTTTGGATTATAGGAGATATAATATGGCAAAGCAAAAGAAAAATAAAAAAAGTTTAATCGCAAAACTAAAAGAATTTTTTACTGGTGTTAAAGAAGAAAGAAAAAAAGTTATTTGGACATCAAAGAAAAACTTAGTAAAGTATTCTATTGCAACATTATTATTTATGTTATTTATATGTTTATTTTTTGTTGCAACTGATTTAGTAATTGCAGGAATAACAAAAGTAAAGGAGTTAATTGGTTAGTATGGAAGAGAAAAAATGGTACGTAGTAAATACATATTCTGGACACGAAGCTAAAGTTAAAGAAAAACTTGATATGAGAATTAATTCAATGGATATGCAAGAAAACATATTTAGAGTAATAGTTCCAGAAAGAAAAGAAGTAGAAATAAAAGATGGTAAGAAAAAAGAAAAAATGAAAAAACTATTTCCAGGATACGTTTTGGTAGAAATGATAATGTCAGACGAATCTTGGTATATAGTACGTAATACGCCGGGTGTTACTGGATTCTTAGGATCATCAGGTAAAGGTGCAAAACCAGTTCCTTTATATGATGATGAGGTAGAAAGAATATTTAAAGAAATTGGTTATACAGGTGAAAACGTTGTTACTAACTATGAGGTTGGAGATAACGTTAAGATAACTGACGGTCCATTTAAAATGCTTGCAGGTAAGATTACTGAGCTTGATTTGGATGCTAAAAAGGCAAATGTTTCAATAGACTTATTTGGTCAAGAAACAAACGTTGAACTTGAACTTACTCAATTTACAAAAGAGTAATAATAAAAAAAGCACTTGCTTTTATCATATATGCTGTGATAAAATTATATGCGCAGCTATATATTTTATATAGATGATGAAAGAAAAAAGATTAGTGGAAGGCGCGGATTTAAAAAATAAAGCTATTTGACCACTCGCGAAAAAATATAATATAGGAGGTGTTTTTCGTGGCAAAGGAATTAGTAAGAAAATTAAAATTACAATTACCAGCAGGTAAAGCTACACCTGCTCCACCAGTAGGTACTGCACTTGGACCATTAGGTGTTAACTCTGGTGAATTTTGTGTTAAATATAATGACGCAACTAAAGATAAGATGGGAGATATCGTTCCAGTTGAAATATCTGTTTACGATGATAGAAGTTTTGAACTTAGATTCTTAACTCCACCAACATCTTTCTTAATAAAGAAAGTTGCTAAAATTAAAAAAGGATCTACAAAGGGTTCTTCAGAAATTGTTGGTTCATTAACTAAGGATCAATTAAAAGAAATCGCTGAAATCAAATTACCTGATTTAAATGCATATACTGTTGAAGAAGCTATGAAAATAGTTGCTGGTACTGCTAAGAATATGGGTATTGAAATAAAAGATTAATAATAAAAATAAAAAAACAAAAAATAACAATAGTCATATAGATTTATCTATGTGGGAGGAAAATCCGCTATATACCACAAGGAGGTAAGAAAATGAAAAAGAAAAGTAAGAAGTATACTGAAGCTTTAAGCAAAATCGAAAAGGGTAAATTATATTCTTTAGAAGAAGCTGTTAAGCTAGTAAAAGAAACTTCTGTATCAACATTTGATGGTACTGTTGAAATAGCAGTAAGATTAAATCTAGATACTAAGAAAAACGACCAACAATTAAGAGGTGCAATCGTTTTACCTCACGGAACTGGTAAAACTAAGAAAGTATTAGTTTTAGCAAAAGGTGATGCTGCAAAAGCTGCAACAGACGCTGGCGCTGATTATGTTGGTGACGTAGACATGATTACTAAGATCGAAAAGGAAAATTGGTTTGATTTTGATGTAATTATCGCAACACCAGAAATGATGCCTATGTTAGGTAAGTTAGGTAGGGTTTTAGGTCCAAAAGGATTAATGCCAAACCCAAAAACTGGTACTGTTACAATGGATACTAAAAAAGCTGTTGAAGACGTTAAAAAAGGACGTGTTGAATACAGAACTGATTCATATGCTAACGTACATGCTTTAGTAGGTAAAGTTTCGTTTGATGATGAAAAATTAGTTGATAACGTAAAAGCATTTATGGATGTTATTATTAAATCAAAACCACAAGCAGCAAAGGGAATTTACTTAAAAGGTGTTTCACTTGCTTCAACAATGGGTCCTGGAATCAAGGTTGATTTATCATCATTTGACAAATAATTAAAAATAATATAAACTATCAGTAGTTAACCAAAAAAGGTTAATTGAAGTACCAAAGACAGTAGGAGTGATATAATCACGTAACTTATATTCCTACCGAGGACAAAAATCAAAATAGGATTTTAAGGTCTTTACGTCTTTGATGTAGAGACCTTTTAATTTATAAAAGGTACTTATTATACTAACGAAGGAGGAATGAACAATGGCAAACCAAGCTATAATTGCTAAAAAAGAAGAAGTTGTAAACGAAATAGCTGAACGTGTTGAAAACGCTGCAAGTGCTATATTGTTTGATTACCGTGGTTTAACTGATTCAGAAATTACTGAATTACGTCGTAAATTACGTGAACAAGATGCTTCTTATAAAGTATATAAAAATACTTTAACAAAAAGAGCATTAGACAAATTATCTTTTAACTTAGATGATTGTCTAGAAGGTCCATCTGCTATCGCAACATCAGATGATGCTATTGCACCTATAAAGGTTTTAGCAGACTTTGCAAAAGATCATCCTGCACTTGAATTAAAGGGTGGTATTGTAGATGGAAAAGAAACAAGCTTAAGCGAATTACAAGAATTAGCAACAGTTCCATCAAGAGACGGATTATTAACAATGTTCGCCGCTGGATTAATGGAACACGTAAAGAATGTTGCTATCTGCCTTGACTTACATAGTCAAAATCTAGAAGAAGAATAATTTTAAAGAAAATAGGAGGAAAATAAAAATGGCAAAATTAAGTACACAAGAAATTATTGATGCAATAAAAGAAATGAAAATTCTTGAAGTTAAAGAATTAGTAGACGCAATGAAAGAAGAATTTGGAGTTGATCCAAGTGCTGTAGCTGTTGCTGCTGCCCCAGCTGCTGGAGCTGCTGCTGAAGAAAAGACTGAAGCTACTGTAGTATTAAAAGACGCTGGATCAGCTAAGATCCAAGTAATTAAAGCAATCAGAGATATTACTGGTTTAGGATTAATGGAAGCTAAGAAGTTAGCTGATGAAGGTGGAAACGTTAAAGAAAACGCTCCAATGGAAGAAGCTAATGAAATTAAAGCTAAGTTAGAAGAAGCTGGCGCTACTGTTGAACTTGCATAAGTTAGATAAATAAGTACTTAAAGAACTACAATTTGTGGTTCTTTTTTTGTTGACAAATAAGGTTTATAATATATAATATAACTTAAGTTGAAAGGAGATTAGAATAAAAATGAAAAAGATTTCTAAAAGATTACTTGCTGGTGCACTAGCCGGTGTTATGGTAACTTCATTTGGTGGTTGCTCGTTTAAAGATAATGATGCTAAATCATTAAATAATGAATCGGTTTCTCAGGCAGAAGATAAAGTATATACAGAAGATTCTCTTGAAAATTGTTATATGTTAAAATATACTAATGTAAGAGGTGGTAAGACAACAATAGCAGTTGAAATTATCGGCTCAGATGTTTATCAGTTAATTGATGGAGAACATTTATACAATTCAAAATATATGAATAACGAAGATATATTGGAAGACTATTTTGAAAAATTTGGCACAGATGGAGAATATGATTCATTGATTAGTTACTTACGTTCTGATTACGGAGTAAAGTCTAGTTATACATTGAGTGAAATAAAAGATAGTGTAAATATAACTAAATATGAATCAGTATTAAGTAAAAAATAGGCCTTAAACAGGTCTTTTTTTGTGGTATAATTTATACAGAATGATTTAAATGAAAAGAGAGATTTATAATGGCACATTATTTTACAAATGAGGAAAACCTAAAATCAGAAATAGAGAAGGTAATAGCAGAAATAAATGGTATTCCATTTTATTTTTATACCGATAATGGTGTGTTTTCTAAGGGAGAACTTGATTTTGGAACAGAACTTTTATTAAAGAATTTTAAATATGATAATCCTAATAATAAAACGTTATTAGATATAGGGTGCGGATGTGGACCAATTGGAATATATGCATCTCATTTAGGTTTTGCTGTGGATATGTCTGATGTTAATAAAAGAGCCATTCATTTATCTAAGATGTCTTTAAAAGAACAAAACTTAAATGCAAACGTATTTGAATCCGACGCTTATAAAAACATTACTAATAAATATGATTATATAGTATCTAATCCACCAATAAGAGTTGGAAAGGAAAAGTTATATGAAATAGTAATGAACGCTAAAGAACATTTAAAAGACGGTGGCTCGTTATGGATAGTTGTTAGAAAACAGCAAGGTGCAGAATCTATGTTAAGGGATATGAAAAACGCATATAAAACAGTAGAAGTGATAGCTAAGAAAAAAGGATTTTTTATAATAAAGGCAAGTTTAATTTAAAATATATGACACAAATAATAAAATATTTGTGTTTTTTTGTAAAAATAAGTAAAATTTATTGACAAGGGTAGATTTTTCCTGTAATATTTTAAATTGGTACTGTGTCTTTAATTTTAGACATGTTCTTTAAAAATTTATAGTTTAGGGGTGGATTGCGTGGCTTATAAAGTAAGAAAAGTAAACGAATACCGTGAAAGAAGAGACTTCTCAAGAGTAAAAAAATCTCTAGAATTAGCAGATTTACTTGAGGTACAGACCAAATCTTATGAATGGTTTATCGAAGATGGAATAAAAGAAGTGTTAGAGGAAATAAGCCCAGTAGAAAATTTCTCTGGAACATTATCTTTGGAATTTGGTGAATATTCATTTGACGAACCAAGACATACTATTAAAGAATGTAAGGAGAAGAAAACTACATATGCAGCTCCATTAAAGGTTCAAACTCGCTTGTTTAACAATGAAACAGGTGAAGTAAAAGAACAAGAAATATTCTTAGGCGATATGCCGCTTATGACTGATTCAGGATCATTTATATTTAATGGTTCAGAGCGTGTTATTGTATCACAATTAGTACGTTCTCCAAGTGTATATTATGGAAGAGAAATAGATAAGAATGGACGTTCTATAATATCTTCACAAATCATACCAACAAGAGGTACTTGGCTTGAATATAAACTAAATAGTAAAGATGTTGTAGATGTTAGAATAGACCGTAACAGGAAGGTTGTTGTAACAGCGTTTTTAAGAGCATTTGGGCTTTCTAGCGATGATGATATCTTAAAATTATATGGGCAAGATGAATATCTAATTAATTCTTTAGGAAAAGATTCTACAAAGAATACTGATGAAGCTTTACTTGAAATATATGAAAAGTTAAAACCAGGTGAACCAGCAACTTTAGATAGTGCTAAAAACCAGTTAATAACTAGATTCTTCGATAATTTTAGATATGATTTAGCTAAGGTTGGACGTTATAAATTTAATAAAAAACTTGATGTTGCAGATCGTCTATTAAATCAAAAATTAGCAGAAGACATAATAGTAGATGGAAAAGTTGTAATAGAAAAGGGTACTAAAGTTACTCACGATGTATTAGAAACTTTAAAACCTATTTTAGCTGATGGATACGGAATGGTTGATGCTACAATGGATAAAGAATTAGATGATCATACTATGGTTCAAGTAATTAGCATTTACTCTCCAGTAGAACCAGATAAAGTAATAAAAGTAATTGGTAACGACCAATCGCTTACTGTTAAAACACTTACTATATCAGATATATATGCATCTGTATCATATTATTTAAACCTTTTACAAAACGTAGGTGCTATAGATGAAATAGATCATTTATCTAATCGTCGTTTAAGACAAGTAGGTGAATTGTTACAAAACCAATTTAGAGTTGGTGTTGCTCGTATGGAAAGAGTAATTCGTGAAAGAATGACTACTTTAGACGTTGAAACTGCAACTCCAAAAACATTAATAAACATAAGACCAATAACAGCTGTTATTAAAGAATTCTTTGGATCAAGTCCATTATCACAATTTATGGACCAAATTAATCCATTATCAGAATTAAATAATAAACGTCGTTTATCAGCGCTTGGACCTGGCGGACTTTCTCGTGATAGAGCTGCTATGGAAGTACGTGACGTTAACGTATCTCACTATGGTAGAATTTGTCCAATTGAGTCTCCAGAAGGTGCCAATATAGGTCTTATTACATCTCTTGCAAACTATGCAAAAGTAAATGAATATGGTTTTATCATGACTCCATATAGAAGAGTAAAAGATGGTAAATTACAAGATCAAATAGATTATTTAACAGCAGATGAAGAAAACGGACATATTATTGCACAAGCTCACGTAGAGATGAAAGATGGAGAAATTATAGAAGAACATTGTCCAGCTCGTCAAGATGGAGAAAATATTCTTGCAAAACCAAGTGAAATAGATTATATCGATGTTGCTCCACAACAAATAGTATCTGTTACAACAAGTTGTATTCCATTCCTTGACCACGATGATGGAAAACGTGCATTAATGGGATGTAACATGCAGCGTCAAGCATTACCATTATTAAAACCAGAAGCAGCATTAGTTGCAACAGGTGTTGAAGCTCAAGCAGCAAAGGATTCAGGAGTTTGTGTTTTAGCAAAAGCTGATGGTGTTGTTGAATATGCTGATGGTAAAAAAATCGTTGTTAAAACAGCAAAAGCAAAGGATATATACTTACTTAAAAACTTTGAGGAGTCAAATGCTGGTACTTGTTATCACCAAAGACCAATTGTTAGAATTGGGGATAAGGTAAAACGTGGACAAATAATAGCAGATGGTCCATCAACAGATAAGGGTGAAGTTGCATTAGGTAAGAACTTAGTAGTTGCATTCATGACTTATAATGGTTATGACTATGAAGATGCTGTAATATTAAATGAAAAAATGGTAAAAGAAGACGTATTAACATCTATTTACCTAGAAGATTACGAAATTCAATGTCGTGATACTAAGTTAGGACCTGAAGAAATTACTCGTGATATTCCAAACGTAAGTGAAGAAGCTCGTAAGAACCTAGATGCTAATGGTATTATTAGAATAGGTACAGAAGTAAAAGAAGGAGATATCCTAGTTGGTAAGGTAACTCCAAAAGGAATGGTAGAACTTACTTCTGAAGAAAAATTATTACACGCAATCTTTGGTGAAAAAACTCGTGAAGTAAGAGATACATCTCTTAGAGTTCCACATGGTGGAGCTGGTATAGTTCATGATATAAAAATTTATACTAAGAAGGATTCTGATGAATTACCAAGCGGTGTTTCAAAAGAAATCCGTGTTTATATAGTTCAAAAACGTAAGATTCAAGTTGGTGACAAAATGGCTGGTCGTCACGGAAATAAAGGTGTTGTATCACTTGTTGTTCCACAAGAAGATATGCCATATTTACCAGATGGTACTCCAGTTGATATCTTACTTAACCCACTTGGTGTTCCTTCTCGTATGAACCCAGGACAAGTTTTGGAAATGCACTTAGGTATGGCTGCTAAGAAATTAGGAGTATATACTGCAACTCCAGTATTTGATGGTGCAACTTGGGAAGATATCCAAGAAATGATGGCAGAAGCTGGAATGGATCCAGATGGAAAGACCGTTTTATACAATGGTAAAACAGGTGAACCTTTTGATAATCGTGTAGCAGTTGGTGTTATGTACATGATTAAACTTGACCACATGGTTGACGATAAATTACACGCACGTGCAACTGGTCCATACTCACTAGTTACACAACAACCTTTAGGTGGTAAAGCTCAATTTGGTGGACAAAGATTTGGTGAAATGGAAGTTTGGGCACTTTATGCTTATGGTGCTGCTCACGTACTTCAAGAAATCTTAACAGTTAAGTCAGATGATGTTGTAGGACGTGTTAAGGTATACGAATCAATTGTTAAGGGTAAACCAATTAATCAAGCAGGTGTTCCAGAAAGTTTCCGTGTTTTAGTTAAAGAATTCCAAGCTTTAGGTTTAAACATTGCAATGATAAATGAAGATGGTAAAGAAGTAGATGTTAAGACTCTAGAAGAAGAGGAAGACAAAGAAGGTTCTCCTTTATCAATCGAAGAAATAGATAATGTATCAATGGTAAAGAAAAAAGAAACTGTTGATATAGTAAGTAAAGAAGAGGAAGCAGAAGAAAGTGATGAGCTTTCGGAAGAAGAATCTGATGATTACGAAGCTGAATTAGAAGACAATTTAGATGAATCGGAAGATTTACAAGTGGAAGGGGATGAAGAATAATGTTAGATGCAAATAGATTTGAAGGAATTAAAATATCTATCGCTTCACCCGAACAAATCCGTGAATGGTCTTATGGAGAAGTAAAAAAACCAGAAACAATAAACTATCGTACTTTAAAACCAGAAAGAGATGGTTTATTCTGTGAAAAAATCTTTGGACCTACAAAGGATTATGAATGTGCTTGTGGTAAATATAAAAGATTAAGATATAAGGATATTGTATGTGATAGATGTGGAGTAGAAGTTACTAAGTCTAAAGTTCGCCGTGAACGTATGGGTCATATCGAACTTGCTACCCCAGTATCTCACATCTGGTTCTTTAAAGGTGTACCAAGCCGTATGGGATTAGTACTTGATATGTCTCCAAGAGACTTAGAAGAAGTATTATACTTTGTATCATACGTAGTTATTAATCCAGGTGCAGCTCCACTTGAAAAGAAACAAACCTTATCAGATAAAGAATATCGTGCATACTATGAAAAGTATGGAAATACTTTTGAAGTAGGTATGGGAGCTGAAGCTATATTAAAACTTTTAAAAGAAATAGATGTTAAAGCTGAAATAGCAAAAATAGAAGAAGAATTAGAAGGTGCTTCAGAACAAAAGAGAACAAGATTATTAAAGAGATTAGATATATTAGATTCTTTTGATAAATCAGGAAATAAACCTGAATGGATGATATTAACAGCACTTCCTGTTATACCTCCAGAGTTAAGACCAATGATTCAATTAGATGGTGGTCGTTTTGCAACAAGTGATTTGAACGATTTGTATAGACGTGTTATTAACCGTAATAATCGTTTAAAGAAATTACTTGAATTAAATGCTCCTTCAATCATTGTTCAAAATGAAAAAAGAATGCTTCAAGAAGCAGTTGATGCTTTATTTGATAACGGAAGACGTGGTAGAAATGTTACTGGTCCATCAAATAGACCACTTAAATCAATTTCTTCTATGTTAAAAGGTAAACAAGGTCGTTTCCGTCAAAACTTACTTGGTAAGCGTGTTGACTATTCTGGACGTAGTGTTATTGCTGTTGGACCAGAACTTAAGATGTATCAATGTGGTATTCCTAAAGAAATGGCACTTGAATTATTCAAACCACACGTTATTCATGGTTTAGTAGAAAGAGATATTGTTCACAATATTAAATCTGCTAAAAAGATGATTGAAAATCAAGATGAAAGAGTATGGGACGTTGTTGAAGATGTTATTAAAGAACATCCTGTAATGTTAAACCGTGCTCCAACACTTCACAGATTAGGTATTCAAGCATTTGAACCTAAGTTAGTAAGTGGTAAGGCTATTAGATTACACCCACTTGTTTGTGCTGGATTTAACGCAGACTTTGATGGTGACCAAATGGCTGTTCACGTACCACTTTCTGAAGCAGCACAAGCTGAAGCAAGATTACTTATGCTATCTTCAAATAATATACTAGACCCAAAAGATGGTAAACCAATCGTTACTCCATCACAAGATATGGTTTTAGGTAACTATTACATAACTACTGAAAAACCTGGTGATAAAGGAGAAGGTAGAGTATTTAAGAACGCTAACGAAGCTATTGAAGCATATGAAAGAAGAGAAGTTACTCTTCATGCAAGAATAGCATTACCAGCAAAATCACTTAAATATAATACATTTACTGATGAACAAAAAGAAATGTATTTGGTAACTACTGTTGGTAAGTTATTATTTAATGAAATATTACCAGATGGATTCCAATATATTAATGAACCTACTAAAGCTAATTATGAAGGATTTACTCCTATGGCTCACTTCTTAAAGAGAGGTTCTAATATTCCAGAAGAAATTAAGAAGAAAGAAATTAATAAACCTTTCGCTAAGGGTGACTTAAAGAAGATAATTGCACAAGTATTTAAACGTTATAAAACAACTGAAACTTCAATATATCTAGATAAATTAAAGAACTTAGGATTTAAGTATTCTACTTTATCAGGTATTTCAATTTCAATTGCGGACGTTGTAAAAAGTGAACACAAAAACGAAATTATTGATAAATCTCAAAAGGTTGTTGACACAATAAATAAACAATATAGACGTGGTTTAATAACTGATAGAGAACGTTATGAAAAAGTTTGTGAAGTATGGAATAATACAACAAGCGAAGTAGAAAAAGAATTAAAACAAAAAGTACAAACTTTAACAGATAACCCAATTATGATGATGGTTAACTCTGGTGCTCGTGGTTCTATTGGACAATATAACCAGATGGCAGGTATGCGTGGACTTCTTGCAAAACCAAATGGTGATGCAGTAGAAATTCCAGTTACATCTTCATTCGTTGATGGATTATCAGTATCTGAATACTTTATATCTACTCACGGAACTCGTAAAGGTAATGCCGATACAGCACTTAAGACAGCTGACTCTGGTTACTTAACAAGACGTTTAGTTGATGTTGTTCAAGATGTTATCGTAAGAGAAGAAGATTGTGGTACTATTCAAGGTGTTGTTGTTAAAGCATTCGTTGATGAATCAGATGGCACTGTAATAGAAAGTCTTCATGAACGTATAACTGGTAGATATACAAACAAAAAAGTTGTTGATCCAGAAACTAAGCAATTAATTATAGACAAAAATGAATTAATTACTGAACCAATCGCTGACAAGATTGATAAGGCAGGAATTACAGAAGTTGAAATAAGAACTGCTTTAACTTGTAAGACAGAAAATGGTGTATGTAAACATTGTTATGGTATTAACCTTGCAACTGGTAACATTGCTGAAATAGGTGAAGCTGTTGGTATTATGGCAGCTCAATCTATCGGTGAACCAGGTACACAGCTTACAATGCGTACATTCCACAATGGTGGAGTTGCATCAGGAGCAGATATAACTCAAGGTTTACCTCGTGTACAAGAGTTATTTGAAGCTAGAAATCCAAAGGCTAAATCTACAATTGCTGAAATAGATGGTAAGATAACTAAGATAGATGAAGTAAATGGTAAATATAAAATTGCTATTACTAATGACGTAGAAACAAGAGAACATACAACTAACTATGGTGTTAAACTTTGTGTTGAATTAGGACAAAGCGTAAAAGCAGGAGATAAGTTAAACGTTGGTTCTGTAAATCCAAAAGAATTACTTGCGGTAACTGACCCAATAACTGCACAAAACTATATTCTATCTGAAGTACAAAAAGTTTATAAATCACAAGGTGTTGATGTTTCAGATAAGCACATTGAAATACTTGCTCGTCGTATGATTGCTCGTATTAAGATAGTTGATGGTGGAGAAACTGAATTAGTTGATGGTAAATTAGTTTCAATGCACGAATTTACTAGAATTAATAAGGAAGCTATTATAAATGGTAAGAAACCAGCAACTGGTCGTCCAATAATGCTTGGTATAACTAAGGCATCGTTAGAAACTGATTCATTCTTATCGGCAGCATCATTCCAAGAAACTACTCGTATCTTAACTGATGCATCAATTAAAGGTAAGGTTGATAATTTAACAGGTCTTAAAGAAAATGTTATTATTGGTAAGTTAATACCAGCAGGTACAGGTTCTAAATATTATTCTAATGTTAAATATTCTCTTGAAAGTGAACAAGTAGAAGATGATGCATTAGATGTATTAGAAGATCAATTAACAGATTAAGAAAGTCAAATTTGACTTTCTTTTTTTAAATATTTATAAAAAAAATATATAGAATATGGAGTTTTTTTCTTTTTGTGTTACAATATACGTTAAGGTGATTTTATGAAAGATGTTTATAAGTTTCTGGATTCTTTACATATAAAAAAGGAAGATATTATAACAGTTGCAGTATCTTATGGACCAGATTCTATGTTTTTACTTAATTTATTAAATAATAAATATAAAGAAAATAAAATTATTTGTTGTCACGTGCATCATAATCATAGAAAAGAAAGTGATTTAGAAAAGGAAAATCTAGAAAAATTTTGTATGAAAAATAATATTATTTTTGAATTTATGAAAATAGATAAATATAAGAATAATAAGTTTACTGAAGAAGAAGCAAGAGAAAAAAGGTATGAATTCTTTGATGAAGTACTAAAAAAATATAATTCTAAGTATTTATTTACAGCTCATCATGGGGATGATTTGGTTGAAACGATTCTTATGAAAATATCTAGAGGTTCTACGATTAAAGGTTATAGTGGAATAAATCTAATATCTAAAAGGGATAATTATTCTATTATAAGACCTTTATTGTATTTAACAAAAGATGATATAAATAAAGATTGTATAAAAGAAAATATTCCTTTTGCTGTGGATAACTCTAATACAAGTGATGAATATAAGAGAAATAGGTACAGAAAGTATGTTTTGCCTAAATTAAAAGATGAAAATAAACTTATCCACAGGAAATTTATAGATTTTTCATTAGAATTAAAAAAATATGATGATTATGTATCTAAAATGGTATTAAAGATTTATCCTAAGGTAGTTAAGGATAATAATTTGGATATTTCTTTGTTGTTGAAAGAAGATGATTTAATAATAGAGAAAGTACTAGAAAAATATTTATTTTATATGTATAAAAAAGACATAGGAAAAGTAACTTCTAAAAATAAAAAAGACATCTTAAAAATGATAAAAAGTAAAAGACCTAATAGTACATTATCAATGCCAAACAATAAAAAAATAATAAAAGACTATAATAAGATATATTTCGCGGATGATATAACTTATAATAATTGGTGTTTTACGTTTGATAAAGAACTTCATTTACCTAATGGATACGTAATAAAAAAGATAGATAAACTAAATAATACAACTAATTTTTATGCAGCGTTTAACTCATCTGAAATATCACTTCCTATTATTGTTAGAACTAAAAACGATGGTGATAGGATAAGCGTCTTAAATCTATCTGGGTTTAAAAAGTTAAAGGATATATACATAGATGAAAAACTTAGTATGAAACAAAGGCATAATCAGCCCGTTGTAACAGATAGTAATAATGAAATAATATGGCTTCCAGGCCTTAAAAAATCTAAATATGATAGGTCAAAAAGAGGAAACTATGATATAATATTAGAGTATTACAAGGAGGAACAATAAATGCAGAATAATCAAAATATGAAAAAGGGAATGTTTCCTTATGTAATGTTATTAGTAATTGGTCTTGCCATAATGTTTTTATATAACATGACTAATAATATGAATAAGGAATTAACATATAATGAGTTTAATAAGGCATTAAATAAAAATAATATTAAAGAAGTTGTTATAACGCCTTCTACGCAAGCTTACACATACCAATTAACAGGTACGCTAAGAGATTCTAAAAAAGGAGAAACATTTAGTGTTAAAACACCACTTTCTGATACTGTTATTAAACAAATAGTAAGTGCAAGTGAGAAAAAGGACTTTAAGATAGTATCTAAATCAGATCCTACATCAAGTACTTGGTTTATGTTTTTAACTAACATACTTCCTTACATAGTTTTAATTGGTATTGCATTTTGGTTCTTTACAAAGCAACTAGGTGGTCAAAAAGGATCAATGGACTTTGGAAGAAGTAGGGCTAAATTAAATCCTGATAAGGGAAAAGTAACATTTAAGGATGTTGCAGGATTACCAGAAGAAAAAGAAGAGTTACAAGAGTTAATTGATTTTCTAAAAAATCCAAAGAAATTTACTAAATTAGGAGCTAGAATACCTAAAGGTGTTTTACTTGTAGGTCCTCCAGGAACTGGTAAAACATTACTTGCTAAGGCAGTTGCAGGAGAAGCAAACGCACCATTTTACTTTATATCTGGTTCTGATTTCGTTGAATTATACGTTGGTATTGGAGCATCAAGAGTAAGAGATATGTTTAAGCAAGCAAAGCAAAATGCACCTTGTCTAATATTTATTGATGAAATCGATGCAGTAGGTCGTCAACGTGGTACAGGTATTGGTGGAGGCCATGATGAAAGAGAGCAAACTCTTAACCAATTATTAACTGAAATGGATGGCTTTGGAGCAAACGAAGGAATTATAATAATTGCTGCAACTAACAGACCTGACGTACTTGATCCAGCACTTTTAAGACCAGGAAGATTTGATAGGCAAGTAACTGTTGCTCTTCCAGAACAAAAAGCAAGGGAAGAAATATTAAAAGTACACGCAAGAAATAAAATATTATCTAAAAACGTACACTTAGATAATATTGCAAAAAGAACAGTTGGTTTTTCTGGAGCTGATTTAGAGAACTTACTTAATGAGGCTGCATTACTTGCGGTTAGAAGAGAAAAAAATGCTATTACAATGTCTGAAATAGATGAGGCAATAGATAGAGTTATCATGGGACCTGCTAAGGTAACTAAAAAATATACTAAAGAAGAAAAGAAGTTAGTAGCATATCATGAAGCTGGACACGCTGTATTAGGAATAAAATTAGATAATGCAAATGATGTTCAAAAGGTAACTATTATTCCACGTGGTCAGGCTGGTGGATATAACTTAATGCTTCCAAAAGAAGAAAAATATACAGCAACTAAAACAGAATTATTAGAACAAATAATGGGATTACTTGGTGGTCGTGTTGCGGAAGAAGTTGTGTTTGGTGAAATAACAACGGGAGCGCACAATGACTTTTCAAAGGCAACAAAGATTGCTAGAAGCATGGTAACAGAATATGGAATGTCTAGTCTAGGACCAGTTCAATTAGAAACTCCAGAAGGAAGTTCTTTCTTAGGAAGAGATTATAATAAAAATAGAAACTTCTCTGACCAAGTAGCATTAGAAATAGATAATGAAGTTAGAAAAATAATTAATGATTGTTATAGTAAAGCTAAAAAGATAATAGAAAAAAATAGAGATTTACTTGATTTAATAGCTTCTAACTTAATTGAGCACGAAACATTAACAAAAGAACAAATCGATTACATAGCAGAAAATGGTAAGATGCCAGTTGAGGAAATGCTAGATGATGTAAACCTTTCAAAACTAAAAGAAATGGCTAAGGCTCAAGGGATTAAAGGTTATTCTTCAATGAATAAAGATGAACTTAAAAAGGCTTTATCAAATGATTCATCAGAAGAAGAGAAAAAAGACGACTAATTGCTAGTCGTTTTTTCTTTATATAAAAATAAATGTATGATATAATTAATGTGATTATAGATACGATAGTTTGGAGGTTTTAATATGACGTATGAAGAAATTACTAATAAAATACTTGGAATGTTTAGTAAGGATATGGCACCCGAAGAAAGAAAATTACTTATTATGTTATATGATACTTGTACTTATAATAAAGATTGGGATGATGAGCCAACATTTAGTTTGTTAAGAGTTAAAACGTCATTTGATAATATCACCAAAAAAATGTCTAGCATATTTAATATAAAATCAAGTAGATTAAAATATGTTGATTCCGATCTTTATGATAAGGATATGTCTAATTTACATGTTGATATGGAAAGTTTAAATAAAATAAGAGAGAATACTCACGAATTTAAACATAATTCTGAAAATAAAAGAGATACATTTGATAAGTTTAAAATTGAATTAATGGAAGATTATATAATGTTAGAAGATTGTATTCAAAATTACAGTGATGATAATAAAATTTTAAAAGCAAAAATTATGAAATTATTAACAGATATGGAAATACTACTAGGTTTACCAGTAACATTTACATCAAAAATTCCAATGTGTGTTAGTGAGATTATTGAAAAAGAAAAAAAACAAGAACAAAAAGGTGGTGTAACTCATGTTAAATGACATATTATATGAAATTAAAAATAAATATGAAAAAGATATTGATACCTTATCTGACAATGTAGTTGCATTACAAAATAGTTTGAACGATGAAATAAATATTAACAGCGCAATAAGAAACTTTATAGAAGAATATAGGTCATCACATAAAATTAATTTTGATATTCTTGAGCCTTATAGAAAACTTTTGATTGAACGTGGAATAATAGAGGATAAAGATTATAAAAATCTAATAAAGATAAAGGAAGAGTTAGAAGTTGATTTTCCTGAAAAAACTATAAAAATAAAAGAAGAATTAAGCAAACTAGTAAATAGTTGTAATTCATATTCGATGAATCATACAAAAAAATATCAGTTGATAGTTAAGGAAAAGTCGAATTTTGAATATATAGCAAGTGGGAAAAAGGAAGAATTAAGTAATATTAATATGTTACTTGAAGGAAAGATTTTTGATGAAAATATATATGACACCATAAATGATATACCATATATTAAACCTGAAGAAAAAGAAGAAATTTATTTTAATATAACTCTTAATGGAATTAAAACTTTTAATTCATATATTTCAATGGAAGCTAAAAAACAGGAAGAATATAAAAAGCAAAAAATGCTTAATGAGGCAAGGAAAGTTAATCGTAAAAGAAAACAAAATATAGAGTTAGATAAAAAAGTAAATCATAGTGAAGAAAATCTAGTTGGTTTATCAGATGAAGAATTAGATCTTATAAAACGAGCTGAGAAAATAGTAAATGAAAATAACACTGAAAATGATGCTTTTTTAAAGACTTTGGTTGGATTAGATTATATTGAAATGTTAGATTATATTGAAGGAACAAAAAATGTAGAAGAAAAAATAGCTATTGTATTAAAACAACAACTAATTCCTCAATTAAAGGCTGGAAAATTAGTAAATGCAAAAAAAGTTTTAGAAACTTATATATCAAAATATAATTTTATTAAAGAATCAAATATTCCTGAAAATAAGTTGAAACGAGTTGGAAAGGAATATGTTTTACAAACTATGGATATGGCCAAAAATATGCTTCAAAATTTAGATAAAGAAGGTGGTTATTATTCTTATATAGAAAAGCCATTGTTGGATATGGAGTATGCTATTGAATCTGATGAAGTACTTAATGATCCTTATTTTGATGAACTATATGATACATTGAAGAACGCCATAAACTATGTTTCCGAACTAATGAATAGTAATAATATAGAACAAGAGCAGAATTCTGAGAAACAAGTCTCTGATCTTGAATTTTATGGTAAAGATACCAATAATTTAATTATATTTGCAGATGGGATAGATTTATCAAAACAAATTGATGAAAATGAAACATTAAATTTTTCTCATAAAAAGAAAGTTTTGAAAGCTTTAGAAAAAATGTCCAAAGATCCTAATATATTAATTACTTCAAACCATAAAGTTAAAGATAATATAAATAAAGATAAATATAAGTTTTTAAGAAGCTATAAATCTTCTGATTATAGAATTGTTTATAGAGTGTTTGCTGCATCAGGGCTAAGCAAATTATATGGTAAGAAGATGAATGTGGTATTTCCTATTCGTGTATTTTATGGAGCAACAGATGAAAAAGATGCTGATTTTAAAAAGGCTAAGCAAATGTATGGTACGGTTCATAAAGAAATAGAAAAATATATAGAAATTTTGAATTCTGATGACTATGATGATATAAAAGATATTGTATCAGAACAAAAAAAGAAAATTGATAAATTTATAAAGGATAGTGATCCTAAAAATCCAGGGGATTCAGGTATTGGTTCATTAGGAGGTGGTAGTGATGAATAATTTAAAAGATTTAATTGTATTATTAGAAAAGGAAATTCGTTATACTTCAAATGATAAAATAAAAAAGTTGGAACTTGCATCAGAAAAACTGAATTCTCCAATGAACTACACTAAAGAATCAATAGAAAATTTAAATGAAATATTAATAGATGAGGTTCGTTTAACAGAAGATGAGTTAGATAGAATTCGTAATTTTGCTAAGTTGAGCGATACTGCTAAAAAATATTATCTTCATGATGCATACTCAGAGGAAGATAAAGTACTTTATTCGATACCAGAAAGAATTAATAAAAGTAAAGAATTTTACCAAAGTAAAAAAATAGGGGAAATTAATGTAAAAAAATTAAAAAGAAAACTAACCGGTAAATTAAATGAACTAATTAATGAAGATGAAATAAATATTATTAATAACTGCCTTAAGAAAAATAATATTTCAGGAAAAAACATCTGGAAAGAAATACATAAAATCAATTTTAATATATTTAAAAATTACAATATAAATACGCAAGAGTTAGGAACTATTGTTTTAGAAGAAACTAATGTAGATGAAAAAGAGCTTGTTAAGCTATTAGCTTCTTATGGCATTGATTTTTCTGAGTTTACAAAAAATGATAAAAGTACATTATTGTTGTATGCTGATTTAGGAAAGATAGATGAATTGTTGAAATTCTTGCAAGATGAAAACGCTCTTACTACTAAGTTGACAAAATACACTGGTATTTTAACTTTGATGTTTATTAGAACTTCACTTCAAGATTTAATAAATTTAAAAGAGTCGACAATTGGTATTGATTTTAAAGATCTTGTTAGTATTTTTCCGACAGCACTATATCCAAATGTACGCACTTATTCAAGAAAAAAAATAATAGGTTCAGAATTCATTCAGACACAAGAAAGTGGATTATTAACCACAATTCAAAAAAATGCTCAACTTATGAATGAAAATGGTATAGATATTCAGTATGTCTGGGATGAATGTCCTTCTTTCCTTAAACAGAGTAATAGTGCAAATAAAGATAATATTGCTGGATTAAAATCTTACGGGATTTCGTTACTTGATGAAAATGGTAAACCTAAAAAAATGCTTAGTGTACTAGGTAATAGAAACCCAAGTATGATAGATATTTATGATACTGCATTAGAAGCGGATGCTAAAGAATATGCCCTTAATAATTTATCTAGTTTGGCTCCATCGACAAGATATAAATTTAATTTGATAAAAGCTGCGAAAGCACTAGGCATGCCTGATTCTGATATTTTTAGAGGTTATAGAGCACCTAATAGAGAGTTATCATTAAATCTAAAAAAATTATCCTTAAATCCTCGCCTTTCAACTGATATAGACAAACAAAATGAACTTTATGGTAAGGTTAATATAGAGATACCAAATTTTAGAGTATATGATAATTTATTTGATATAGTAAATCCTATAAATGTATCAGAAGAAGTATTAGACGATAAAAATATTAAAGCTATTGAAAGATTTAAAGAATCAGAAGAGCTTTATAATTTTAATGGAGTTAAAATATCGAGAAGAAAGGTTTTAAGGCTCTATAGTACTTTAATGCAAAATGATAAGTCAGATGAAATGGATGCTTTATTATATTGTATAACTTATGGCAGTATGTTAGATAAAAATGAATTAAGAAATATTTATAGTTTGGTAAAAAAGGTATGTAATTTTAATAATGTTTCTAGTTTTGATGTTAATACAACTAGTTATGTTGATATAAAAAATGAGGCAAAAGCTATGGTAAATGGAGGTAAAAATGGTTAATGACGATTTAAAAAAAATAAACATTAGTAAGGAATGTTTAGAAGTAGTAAAAAATACCTTTGATTATGATACTATAGTTTCACTGGCATATAATTATGAAAATATAAATAATAATATAAAAATGTTAAAATCTTATGGTCTAAAAGACATTGATAGGTTTTTTATTGAGAAAAATCATATTTTTTTGATAAAAAGTGAATTATTAGCTAAAAAATTTTCTAAATTTAATATACCTGTTTTTATGGAAATTATAAATAATGATTATAGTGCAATAGATAAAATTTTTTAATAGATAGTTATAATAATGTAACTTAATGTTTATGTGGAAGTATCCTATTGAATGTTTTTGCTGAATTACATTTCATCATAGGACTTCTTTTTTTAGTGCCTTTTCCCTAAATTATTTAGATTATAAGAGAATATTGACATTTAAGTATTTATATGTTAGTATAAATGGCATTTATGGGAAAAGGGGTTTTGATATGGAAAACGAAAAAAGGATAAATGATTTTTTTAGTAAAATAAAAAATAAAAACTTGAATAACGACGATGATGTATATACGGAATTAATTACGTTTGAAAGAGACGATAATTTAAAAAATATGAAAGATGAATATGTCATTGTTTCTAGAGAATTTTCTTTAGAAGAAAGGCTTTTACTTTCAGAAGCCTTAAGTTATTATCGTTTATTAAGAAAAAATAGTAATATAAATCTGTTTGAAATATTAACAAACGTGAATTATGATTTAGAAAAATTTTATCAAGTTGCCGAATCTAGAATAAATGAAGAACAAAATAGAATTTTATCTAGTTCACAAAATGATAAGAATTATGAAATAAAAGAGCTAAAAGATTTATCAATTATCATATCTATGTTTAAGAAATATAAAAAATTAAGAGATATATTTTTGATTAGAGCATATAACTTCGGTAATATTGAGGAGTCTTCTAGAAATTTTTCAACATCTCCAGCTATACATATTGATGTGCGCTGGGATGGGTTTATAGCAATTAACACATGTGGGATTGAAGATAAAAAAGAAGAAATGCCACAGGTTAAAATATACGTAACAATAAAAAATGATAAAATTTCAAAAGTAATGGCAGAAATAGGATCATACTATATTGAGAATAATATTGATGGTTTTTATAAAACAAGAGCTTATGAATCAAATGATATGCTTACTATAAGGATGAATGATTTGAGTAAATTAGATGATCTTGTAAAGTGGTTAAAAAGTAATGAAGATTTATGCTTTTCTAATCATCCATTTATGCCCATTGTTGATGGAGTTTCTATTAGCTTAGATGAATCCGGATCATACAATCGTTTCGTTAGTGAGACTATATATAATTATGCAAAAAATTCTAAAGAAGACTTAAGCTATAACGGATTTGTGAATTATCTAAACTCAAAGGAGTACTTAGAAAGCTTAACAGATCATGAAAAAAGAATGTTTGATAAAAATTTAAATTTTGCTCTAAATGGTGAAATGACATTAACTCAATTTAAAAAGGAAATTAGTTCTGCCAAGGATGAATATAAATCATATAATGCCTTAATTGCATCATTTAAGAAATTTGAAAAAAATCTTTGTGAGTCTAACGCCATTTATGATGATAAGGCTCTCTTAGAGGTTATAACAAGAGGCTTTGATGATATTAGGAATGAAAATCCTACTTATGCTGATTTGGGGAATTCAGAATTATTCTATAATTGTTGCTCTAAAGTAACAAATGAAGATTCTTTAATTGATGATTTGATTTCATCAATACCTTATAGAACCTTATATGGTTGTGATAGTATAAGGGTTAAGTATTTGTTTTATAAAATGATAGAAAAATGGAATGAAGAAGGCGGATTAAGAAAAATCCAAGAAGGAATAAGAGAGTTCAGAAAACTATTCTCGCTATGGTGTGTAGATGGATATGCTGCCAATAATCCCGATAAACAGGAGTATGTTGATTTATATAATGAATTAAGAAATATTGCATCAAAAAGTTCTTCAATTGGATTTGGAAAACCATTTGAAAAATTGCTTGACAATGTTACAAATGGAGCAGCAGAACAACATGGTGTTGTAATCAATAAAAAAGCTTCTAAATCATCTGTTTTAAGAAAATGTTTTAAAAGAAAAAAAGAATTATCAGAAAACGACTAATTTCTAGTCGTTTTTTTCTCTTCTCTAATTACAGATTTACTTTTACTTTTATATCCAGGTTCTGTTCCTTTTATATAATATAAAATGGTTTTAAGTTTAGAGTTATTAGTTGCTTCTTTACCAGTATTAACATCCGTTAAAACGCCAACGACATTATTTGGCTTTTCATACCATTTGGCATCCTTTTCTCTTAAGTAACCTTCTATCGTGTCTGCCCATATGTTTTTAGCATATTTATATTCTTTATTAGATAACTTTCTATTATCATCATATCCAGTCCAAACTCCAACTACAACATCGGGATTATATCCAACAGTCCATAAATCATAATCAGTAGTACCACTTTTAACAGCATATTTTTTTGTTAGTTTAGGTTTAATAGAGGCGCAAGTAGGTGATGTATAACTTTTTAATGATGTATCATACGTATTAGATAAAAGTTCACTTAATATATACGTGTATGATTTATTTAATACTTTATCTTTTTTACTTTTATATTCATAAAGTACATCTCCATTACCATCTTCTACCTTTTTTATTAGGTGTCCTTTAACACTATACCCGGAGTTCGCTAAGGTAGCATATGCGTTAGTAAATTCTAAAATAGATAATTCATTAGTTCCAAGAGGAAGTGATGCATTAGCCTCTAATTTGCTTTTTATACCCATTTTCCTTGCGTATTTAATCATCATATCTTCTCCTAAGAACAGATGAGTTTTAATTGCGTATATATTATCAGAGTAACAAATAGCAAGTGCCATTGTTATTTTATCATTAGGATAAATATTACCATAATTGCTGGGAGAATAAGAAATTCCATTATCTAAAGTAAAGGTTGTTGGTTTGCTTAAAAATGTAGTTGATGCAGTAAGTCCATTTTCTAGTGCAGCATAATATAAAATCGGTTTCATGGTGGAACCTACTTGTCTTTTAGATTGCATTGCTCTATTATATTGTGATTTAGAATAATCTTTTCCGCCAGCTAGTGCTATTACTTCACCATTATTTGGATTCATAACAACGGCAGATGTTTGCATTTCTTTTTTCCCTTCTAAATTATTTTTAATTGCATTATCTAATGCCGTTTGCGCATTAATATCAAGACTTGTATATATTTTAAGTCCTTCTTGCCTAATTGTGTTTTCACTTACTATTTTTAAGTCTTGTAATTCTCTTATTACAGCATCTTGATAATACATTAATGTAGATAAATTAAGGTTTTCCTTTTTACCGTAATAGCTTAGCTTCACATCGATGGTTTCATTCATTTTATCTTTTGTAATTATTTTATTGTTTACAAGTGCATTTAATATTTCTTTCTGCCTTTTTTTAGCGGCATTTAAATCATTTAATGGAGAGTAATTATCAGGAGACTTTGGTATTCCAGCAAGCATCGTACTTTCAGATAAATTTAATTCTTTAGCAGGTTTATTAAAATAGTATTCAGATGCATTTTCAATTCCAAGTATTCCGTTTCCATAATTAATTGTGTTTAAGTAGCCTTCTAATATTTCTTCTTTTGAATACTGAGTTTCTAATTTAAAAGCATACCAAGCCTCTTTTATTTTTCTTTCCCAAGTTTTATCAAATGTCAAAAATAAATTTCTAGCATACTGCTGCGTAATTGTTGAAGCTCCTTGCGTTAAATTTTTAGATTTTATGTTTATAAACATAGATTTTACTATTCTAGGAATATCAAACCCATTATGCTTATAAAAGTTTTTATCTTCAGAATATATAGTTGCGTTAACTAAGTCTTTTGATATGTCCTTTAATTTAACCCATTTTTTAGTACCATTATTACCTTCATAGAAACTTTTTTTATCTTTATCATACATATATATACTATTTGAATTTTCTATATCTATTTTAGAACCGTACTTAGCACATAAGAATAATATTGTATAAGAAAGGCAGAATAATAACATTAAAGCGATTATGATTTTACATATTATATTTACTTTTTTCATTTAAATCGCCTTCTTTCTAATTTTAGTATTGCTCAAAAATTAAAAAGTTTTCATAATATTAGATATTTTTGCGTAAAATATTGTAAATTTATTTTAAAAATATCTATAATTGCATTTCATGATGGTATACTTATAATAAGAGGTATGTTTTATGTGGGGTGCTTTATGAATAAAAATAGATATCTTGAAGTGTTGGATTGTTATAGTGATATGGTATATGGATTACCTATGTTTATAGTATTACTTACTAAGTCGCCAGATGAATTTATTAGAAATATAAAAGAAAAAACTTTTTTTGAATTTATGGATAAGGATGTGAAAGAGAATGCTATAAAAATTCTATATAAGACTAAAGAAAAAATAGAAATGAATTTTTTGTTATCAAATGATGCGTTGCTAGATTTAATAGAAACTGTTACTAAAAGAAATATTACAGATCAAACAGTAGCAAAAATAAAATCATCAAATAAAAACTATACTGAAAATTTACTTAAGTTAGAAGATGGAGAATATAAAAAATACAAAGGAAGTTTAGATAATAGGCAGAACAATATAAAAACGTTAAGTGGATTAGATATAGGGGTATTTAATCTAAAAAAGGGTAAAAAAACATATCCAAATGAAAGAACGTCTAATATTTTTAATTTTCCTTATGAAGTTGATGGTAAACTTCTAAATGGTACCTTTTTTCAATTATCAGATGAAAAGAAAAAAAGAGTTATAGAGATTATTTTATCTAATTTACAATTGTGTTATGACTTTTACAAGGAGTATTATTTAAATGAAAAATCAAAAGTTATTCCTACTAAAATAATTTTATCTAATAAAGAAGTTATTGATTATGATAATACATTAGATGAAAAAAATATTCCACATTTATTAGGTATACCAAAGTTTAATGATATTCCTATGGAAACTAGAAAAATTCTTTTAAAAAATGGAAATGAAAGACGATTGTTTAATGAGGAAAGAAAATATGGTAATTCTCTAGCAATACTAAAATTGATTTTGGACAGAAAAGAAAGAATAATAGAACATAATGGTATAATCAAAGTTAATGGTAGAGAGTATGGACTTCTTCCGTGGGAACGTATTTTATTAAAAGAAAATGCATTTATAAGAGGTGATTTTTTTAAGAAAACGGCTTATATGTGTGAAAAAAATGACGATGCATATTTGAATAATAAAAATGAAAACATAGATTATGTTTCACTTACTGCTACTAATTTTAATGATTCAATATTTAAGCAAAAAGAAAGTAATTTAGAGGACTTAAACCAAATTCTTAAAAAATCAAATCCTAACATTCCGATTAAAAATGATTATGTAGTAAAGGGATTAATGGAAACTGAAGGTGGGTATGTACCCATTACAAATACTTCATACATTGGAGAAAAACTAAGTGCAGATGGAGAGATTCTTCCAACATTAAATAACCCTCGTAATTTAGTTGATTTTGAATCAGAAGAAGGAGGAATTATAGTTAAGGTTTCAAACGGTAATCACACATATACTCCAAGTCCCACAGAGCAAATAGAGGCGTTAGTAAATGCCGCACTTTTAGGTGCAAAGGTAGATGCAAAAGTCATAAAAGATAAAATAAATCAAGAATATGAAATAGAAAAACAAGAAAAATTAGCGCAAATTCAAAGAGAAAATGAGCATGCAAAGAATATACTTCAGAAATATGAAAATGAAAATCAGATAAAATCCAAAAAAACTCAAGAAAAAAATAAATACACTGAAGATAACTTTATTGATCCGGATATACAATCTGATACAATAAAGAAAGGCAAGTAATTATTTACTTGCCTTTTGTAATGAAATCAATGAATGTATTAACAATTTTTTTATTAATTTTCTCTTTGTTATAAATTAAGCTAAAAAATCTTTTTGATTTTGGAAATTTATAAGGTATTTTAAACAGCTTTTCTTCGGCTAATTCTTTTTTTACGTAATCTTCTTCTACTATTCCAACGCCAAATCCAGATAAAGTAAATTCTTTTATTAGATTGTTGCTACTTAATTCCATTTTAGGATTTATACTAATTTTATTTTTGAGAAAATAATTATCTAATTCCGTTCTTGCTATTGTTCCTTTTGTTAAAACTAATAAAGGGATATTTTCTAAAGTATCAATGTTTTTGTACAATTTATAATATTCATTATTGGCAATTAAACAACAGCGCAAATTAACTAATTTGATTGTTTCAAATTCTTTAGGTAATTTATATGGTAAATTCATAAAAACGATATCAATTAGTCCTAATTGTGCTTTTTTTATTACTTCAGATGGTGATTCAGTAAATATTTTAATATTCATATTTGGATAAATTTTATAAAAGTTTTCTAAATATGGCATTAAAAAAGTTTTTACCATATTTTGACTAGCAGCTATATTTAAATTAAGTTTTCCCTTTCCTTGCAATGTTAATATATCGTTTTCGGCAGAATCGATTAATTCAATTGATTCTTTTATTTTTGGAAAAATAATTTTTCCTTTTTCACTTAATTCCACACCATTACTTTTTCTTATGAATAGTTTTTCTCCCATTTGTGATTCTAGTGTTTTAATTGACTTACTTATAGCAGGTTGGCTAATTAATAACTCATTAGCAGCTCTTGTGATACTTTTATTTTTTGCAACGTAGTAAAAAATTTTGTACAATTCTAAATTAATATTCATAGCATCCTCCGATATAACAAAAAGTTATAACACATATAATAAATATATATTTCAATTATATCATAAAATGTCCTATAATATTAATTAATTTGAAAGGAGGAAAAAAGAATTGAAATATATTTTTATGTTATATACGCAGTTTTGTAAATCCATTGGGATACCAGTTGATATTTTAGATTTAAATAATATTCCTAAGGAGTTTATTTTATGGATTAAGAACAATCAAAAAACATTATCTTTGTATACAAAATACTTAAATTACTTAAATGAAGATTTTAATTCATTAGAAAAAATTGAGGTTGGAAAGGGATGTTATGATAGCATAGTATCTGATAATTTAAGTTTTGTAACTCCATATGATTATAATAAGAAAATTATTGGTGATGATCTTAAAATAATTGAATATACACCATTTATAAAATCTAAAAATGGATTAATTATTCCTAAAACTGATGTATTTTTAACTCATAATCCATATGATTATAATCCTATAATAGATTGGCATAAAATACATAATTGCACCGATTATATGATAAATGTAGGAGCTTATGGAAATATATATGATTCAAATAAAAAAGAAAAAATAAAATTTATAGAACAGTTAGCATCCATGTTGGATGATAATTACGATTATAATTATGATGAAATCAATGGCAAATATTTTTGCAATATAAGTAGTCATTCAAACGTAAAAAAATTGATAAAACAAAGGAGAATATAATTATGCAAAAAAACGCAAAAAAAATAATATCGCTAGGCCTTGCAGGAGTAATGATGACAACTATGTTTGCGGGGTGTAGCAGAGCAAAATCTTTATCAAAAAATGCACTTCCTAAACAATCTCAGGTAATGATAATAGATGATGAACAAATAATAGTGGAACCTAAAGGATATTTTAATGCAACAAAATTCGGCTATATTTGTGACTCGGATACAGCAAGTCACTATGTAGACGTAATAACAAAAACACGTTATCATGTTGTAGATTTTACATCTGATGAAATTATGGCAAGAAAAAATGAAGATGGAGAAAATATATATCCATCATTAGATGCCGCAAGAAGTGCATTTAAGTGTAAGGATAGAAGAGCGGTAACATTATTTAAGGACGAGGCAATATTATCATCGTTGACGTCTAAATTAAATGAAGAACAATTAGAAAAAATAGAAGAAAATAATTTTACGGATAATGATTTAGTAGAATTACAAAGCAAGTTAAACGAACAAGGAAGTTCAAAAACATTAAATAAAGATTAGATTATAAATATTAACAAAGGGTCAAAAATTTATTGACCTTTTTTCTTATCTATGCTATATTGACACTAGAAAAATTTTAAAGGTGTTTTTATGTCTAAAATTATTGTAAATCATAATATAAAATCTACTTCTTCAACCGAAGTTGTAAAAGATAAAAAAGGAATATTAAAAGATAATATAATTACTTATAATCATGATGGTGCTATGATTAAACTTAAACTTTTAGAAAATAAAATTTTTTTTGAAAGGGAAAATAAGGACGTAAAGATATACTTGGAGTTTGAAAAGAATAAATCTATAATAACTAAATATATTATTAAAGATATGGGGATAGAAATTAAACTTGAATCTAAAACTAAAAATATTATTATAAATGATAACAATCTAATGATAGAATACGACTTATTTATGAATGGTGAGTTTAGTGATAGTTTTAAGTATGAATTAGAATGGAGCGATTTATAATGAATCTAAAAGAACAAATAAAGGAAATGATTAATTCTGCATTGAATGAGTTATCTATTGAATTTAACTTAGAAAGTATTGTAGTTGAAGTTCCTAAAAAAAGAGAGCAAGGAGATTTTTCAACTAACATTGCAATGCAATTAACTAAGGTTTTAAAGGATAATCCAAGAAATATAGCTGAAAAAATAGTTGAAGTTTTAGGCAAGAATACTAATGAAATTAAAACAATAGAAATAGCAGGTCCAGGTTTTATTAATATTTATTTAAATGATGAATATGTTTTTAGCGGAATATCTAATGTAATAAAACAAGGTGAAAATTATGGTTCATCATCCATTGGAAAAAAAGAAAAAATAGATATAGAATTCGTTAGTGCAAACCCAACAGGAATACTTCATTTAGGTACTGCAAGAGGTGCAGCATATGGTTCTAATCTTGCTAATATAATGTCTTTTGCGGGCTATGACGTTACTAAAGAGTACTATATAAATGATGCTGGAAACCAAATAATAAACTTAGGTGTTTCATTAAAGGAAAGATATAAAGGTTTATGTGGCTTAGAAGAAAATATGCCAGAAGATGGTTATTATGGTTCTGAAATTATTGATATTGCCAAAACTATTTTTGATAAGTATGACAATTCTAAGCTAGATGAAGATTTAGAATTCTTTAAAAAAGTTGCGGTTGATTATTTACTTAACATAATAAAAACAGATTTATCTAATTTTGGTGTTACGTTTGATGTATGGACAAGTGAAAAGAGTATTCGTGCTAAAGGAAGAATTGAAGAATCATTAAAAATTCTTGATGAAAAAGGTTTGGTTTATAAAAAAGATGATGCAACTTGGCTTAAAACAACCGTTTATGGTGATGATAAAGATAGGGTACTTATAAAAACTGATGGTAGTTATACGTATTTAGTACCAGATATTGCTTATCACTTAGATAAATTTGATAGAGGTTTCGATTATTTGATAGATGTTTTTGGAGCGGATCATCATAGTTATGTATCAAGATTAAAGGCTAGTATAGAAGCTTTAGGATATGATAAGGATAAACTAGAGGTTAGACTTCTTCAAATGGTAAGACTTCTTCGTGATGGAGAAATTGTTAAAATGAGTAAAAGAACAGGTGGAAATATTACTATTTCTGAACTTGTTGGAGAAATAGGTAAAGATGCTGCTAGATACTTTTTTGCAACTAGAAGTTTAGATGGTCAGATGGATTTTGATATCAATTTAGCTCTTAAAAAATCTAGTGAAAATCCATTCTTTTACGTTGGATATGCAAATGCTAGAATATGCTCTATATTAAAAGATGCAAAAGAAAAGAATATAGATATTTGTACTGATATAAAAGAAGCTATCGATATAGATTCTAAAGCACTTTTATTAAAAGTTTATGAATTCACTGAAGTTTTAGTAAGTGCTGCTTTAAAGAAAGAACCACATTTAATTACTAATTATGTGTATGAATTAGCTAGTATGTTCCATAATTATTATGGTAAACATAAAATATTAACTGATGATATAAAAATGTCAGAAAAACGTTTAGGTTTAATTAAAACGGTTGGCATAACTATAACTAATGCTTTAAGATTAATAGGTGTTAAGGCACCAGAAAAAATGTAGGAGGATTTATTTATGAACGTTAGACAAATGCCTTTAGAGGAATTAGAATTATTATCTTATACAGATATAGCATATGAATTGTTAAAACTTGACAAAAAACCTAAAACAACTCATGCTTTATTTAAAGAAGTATGTGATTTATTACAAATAAGTGAAGATAATATGATGGATATGATAGGAGACTTTTATACTACGTTAACTACTGATAAGAGATTCATCCTATTAGATTCTGCTGAATGGGATTTAAAAGAAGCTCATTCTGTAAAAACAATAATTGATGATGAAGATGATGATGAAGTATCAGAAGATGAAGAAATAGAAGAAACTGAACCTGAAGGAACTGAAGATGAAGCAGTATCGGGTGATTTAGATGATTTTGATGATGCAGATGATGATATGGATGATTTAGAAGACTTAGCCATTGTAACAGAAGAAGAGATGGATGAGTAATGTTTGAAAGATTAGAAGCAATAAAAGAAAGAAATGATGCAATTACTAAAGAGCTTACTAAGCCAGAAGTAATAAGCGATGTTAAAAAAGTTACTAAATTATCAAAAGAACAATCTGATTTATCGGAAATAATAGAGTGTTATGATGCTTATTTAAAAGCTAAGAATGATTATGAGGAAGCTAAGGAATTAGCACGAGATCCTGAGATGAAAGAATTTGCTATGGAAGAGGAAGAAAAAAACCTAAACAAGCAAAAAGAACTTGAAAAACAATTAGAAATTCTTCTTTTACCAAAAGATCCTAATGATGGAAAAAATATTATTGTTGAAATACGTGGAGCAGCAGGTGGAGATGAGGCTAATATCTTTGCAGGCGATTTATATGATATGTACGTAAGATATGCTGAAAACCAAGGCTTTAAAGTAGAAACTTTAGATAGTACTCCAGGTTCTAGTGGTGGATATTCAGAAATCTCATTTATGATAAAGGGAGATAGCGTTTACTCAAAACTTAAATACGAATCCGGAGCGCACCGTGTTCAAAGGGTTCCTCAAACAGAATCGCAAGGAAGAGTTCACACGTCAACTGCAACGGTACTTGTAATGCCAGAAATAGATGACGTTGATTTTGAGCTTGATATGAATGATGTAAGAGTTGATATAACAAGATCATCAGGATGTGGTGGTCAGGGAGTAAATACAACTGACTCAGCAGTTAGATTAACGCATATTCCAACGGGTATTGTAGTTTATTCTCAAACAGAAAGATCACAAATTAAGAATAAAGAAATAGCTATAAAAATCTTAAAATCAAGAGTATATGATTTAAAAATGAGAGAACAAGAAGCTGAAGTTGGAGCAGAAAGAAGAAGCAAAATAGGAACTGGTGACAGATCTGAAAAGATAAGAACTTATAATTATCCTCAAAACAGGGTAACGGATCACCGTATAGGCTATACTACAAACTCATTAGATAGAGTAATGAATGGTAAGTTGGATGACATAATTGAAGCCTTAATAACAGAAGATCAAAGAAGAAAATTAGCTGGAGAATAACTCTTCAGCTTTTTCATATGTTATAATAATGTTAAGGATGTGATTTGATGGAATATACTTTTCCAGATTATAAAAAAGGACTTATAAACGTAATTTGTTCTATTGAAAAATATTTTAAAGTACCAAGTAAACATAATTCTCTTGATTTATTAGATAAAATATTAAAAGAAAATAATAGTAAAAACGTAGTATTATTCTTATTTGATGGATTAGGTTATAATATATTGAAAGAAAATAAAGATATATGTCCATTTTTATATGATAATTTAATAACTAGTATATCATCTAATTTTCCATCTACTACTATGTCTGCTAGAACAACAGTAGAATCGGGACTTACTCCAAAAGAACATGGACATCTTGGATGGGATATGTATTTTAAATGCTTTGATGAAGTTATATGTTTATCAAAAAACGTTATAAAAGGAACAAATAAAAGTCCTTGTAATTATAATGTAGCTAAAACCCTTCTTAAATATGAACCAGTAACTGATATTATTAATAAAAAAGAAGGATATATATCAGAAACTTTAAGAGTTTATAGTAATCATAAAACGGAGTCTTTAAGAAAGATGAAAAAGAAAATAAAAAAACTTACCAAATCAAAAGAAAAGGCCTATGTATATGCTTACTATAATGAACCAGATCATGCTCTTCATAATGACGGAGTAGGAAGCGATAAAATGAAAAAATATTTAAAGCACATAAATAAATGGTTTAAGAAAACTTGTAAGTCATTAAAAGACACTACTATAATAGCATTAGCAGATCATGGACATATAAACGTAGAATATATTAATTTAATGGAGTATCCTTTGATTACTAAAATGTTATCCCATAACATAGCAATAGATGATAGAGCAACTAGCTTTATGGTAAAAAAAGAATATAAGAAGACTTTTCCTTTGGAACTTAAAAAAGTATTAAAAGATGATTTTATAATAATGACTAAAGAAGAAGTTATAAAACAAGGTTTATATGGTCCAGGATATGAAAATAAGTATTATAAGGATGGATTAGGAGACTTTTTTGCTCTTGGAATAAAAAATAAAGCAATTAGATGGAATAATAAGACCAATTTGCATAAATCAGCTCATTCAGGATTAACTTTAGATGAGATGTTAGTGCCTTTAATTGTTGTTAATTCTAATAAAATAAAAAGATGGTGATTATATGGAAAAAGAAATAGAATATTTAAAAAAGTATTATAAAGGTGATATAAAAGATGCTATTAAAAGGCTTTGTAATAATGAGCCTGTTCAGTATATAGTGGGGGATGTGGATTTTTATGGATATACACTAGATGTTAATAAAAACGTTTTAATACCTAGAAGAGAAACTGAAGAATTAGTAGAATATGTTATAAAATATGCTAAAAGATTTAATAAACCCTCTATAATTGATGTTGGAACTGGAACTGGTGCAATTGCAATAGCACTTTCAAAAGAGCTTAATTTGCCTGTATACGCAAGTGATATAAGTCCTAAAGCTATAGAAGTAGCAAGAAAAAACGTAGAAAAAACTAATTCAAAAGTATCATTACTTTTGGGAGACATGCTAAAACCTTATATAGATAAGAATATAAAGGTAGACATATTAGTTAGTAACCCGCCGTATATAAGGGAAGATGAGGAAATAGAAAAAATAGTTAAGGATAACGAGCCAGAAATAGCACTTTATGCACCGGATAACGGATTGTTTTATTATGAAGAAATATTAAAAAATGCAAGCAAAGTATTAAATGATAAGTTTTTAATAGCATTTGAAATAGGAGAAAAACAAGGTGATGATGTTAAAGAATTGGCATATAAATATCTAAAAGATGTAAAAGTAGAAATAAAAAAGGATTTGTCGGATAAAAATAGGTTTGTTTTTGTATATAATTAAAATAAATCACTCACTAGTTAATAGATGGTGGGTGATTTTTAAATGAAAAAAATGATACTTATATTTCTTGCTGGATTAATGATATTTTCTGTTTATAATAAATCAAAAAAGAATGAAGAGGTAAAACTTCCAGATTCTGCAATTAGATTTAGGGTTTTAGCTAATAGTAATTCTTTAAGAGATCAAAAAATAAAAGAAGAAGTAAGAGATAAAATGCAAAAAGAACTTTATACCTTATTAGAAAATGCAAAATCTTCTAAACAAGCAAGAAACTTAATAACTAGTAACATGGATAATTTTAATGATATATTGGCAGAGGAAATGAAAGATAAAGAGTATTCTTACACAATAGATTATGGTATGCATCCATTTCCAGAGAAAAAATATAAAGGAATTACATATGAAGCAGGAGAATATGAATCTTTATTAGTTACTTTAGGTAGTGGTGAAGGTGATAACTGGTGGTGCGTCTTATTTCCTCCTTTATGTCTTTTAGAGGCTGAGGAAACAACTAATACTAGTGATATAGAATATAAATCTTTTATAAAAGAAATAATAGAAAAATATTTTTAAACTAATTGCAATATTATTAATATAGGAAGGTGATTTATTATCATAAACATTATATTAATAGCAATTAGTTTAAGTATGGATGCTTTTTCTTTAGCATTTTCTTACGGCATAAAAAGTATATCAAAGAAAAACGTTATAATTACTGCAATAATAGTCGGCTTATTTCACTTTTTTATGCCACTTTTAGGTAATATGGTAGGTATTTCTCTTTTTGAAAATACTTTTATGAAACCCAAATACGTGCTTTTTATAGTTTTTCTTCTTTTATCACTTGATATGTTAATAAATTATTTTGAAGAAGAACCAAAAATTAGAAATCTAAATGTATTTGGGACGCTTTTATTTGCTATATCAGTTAGCTTAGATAGTTTTGGAGTAGGCATAGGAATAAACTATTTATATGATAATATTTTATTTGTAGTAAGTAGTTTTTGCATAATTAGTTCATTATTTACTTTCTTAGGTTTTTATTTAGGACAAAAAATAAATAAAAAAATAGGAAAATATTCATTTTTATTAGGTAGTATAACACTATTTATATACTCTCTTTTAGTATTGACAAACTGACATTTTTGTGCTAGTATATAGGGCATTCAAACAAAAGGGGGAGATTTGGATGAAAGAAAAAATGACTGAAGAAGAATTACAAGAAAGATACGAAAAAGAGCAAGCAGAAAACATAGATAGCGAAAAAATTTCAACTAAAAGTGGTAATAGTGAGGCATTGAAAAGACATAAAATCAAAGATTTATGGCTTAAATCAACATCAGTAATTGTTTTAGCTGCAACAATTACAACCGCTGGTGTTAAATTTTCTAATTCATATAATGGCGGTGATGTAATACCTGAGGAACCAACAACAAGCCAAGGTGGGCCTGAAACAACTGATCCTCAAGAGAATTTAGAATATGTTTTTGTACAACCATTTAGTATAAATGATGATGACTCTGTAAAGAAAACAATTGATGCAGTAAATGAGAAAAATCAAAAAATTGATGGTCATAATGAAGTAATGACTAAAAGAATGTTAGCTTATTTCAACGGAACTTTAACAAAAGAAGATTTTGGAGATATGAGCGATGATGATATTATTAAAGAAATTAGAGAATATGTAATTGTTTTATTTGGTATCTTATCTGAAAATGTTACTGGTTATGTTAATGTACAGGCGGGAGAAAAAATTACTTATAATTTAGGACTTGTTAATGGATCAGAAAATTCCATAAGTGAAGATAGTGAATTTTATAGTTATGCTAAAGAATTAGATACTATTCTAAATAATCAACTTAAAGCAATTGCTACTTCAAGCAGTGAAGATTATAGTACACAATTTATGGATTTATCTGAAAAAATTTGGTCTGATAGTAAAATGCCAAGTGCAGAAAAAGCCGCTTTAACGGTAGCTTTCAATGCATACAAAGTTTTATTTAAAAGTTTAACGAAAGAACAAATAGATGAATTACAAGCAAACCAAGATAATACTGCTACTTTATCATTAAACGAAATTTTACAAAAACTTAGTTTAAAACCAAAAACTGATTTTGATAAAACAGGAAAAGATAAAACTTCTAATGGATATAATCCTAAGGATAAGGCTGAGGCTAATAAACTCGCTGGTTCAACAGGCGAAGATGAAACAAAATTAGTCAATAAAGGTGGTAAACCTATTAAGGATAATAAAGGAAATAAAGAAACAGTAAGTGAACCTACTACTAAAACTTCAATTTCTGAAAAACCAGCTGATGTTCCAGATAAAGAATTAAATAAACCTACTGAAACTGATAAAGGTGGAGAAGTTGTATCTACAACAAAAGAAGTGGAAACAACAAAGAAAATTCAAGAAGAAATTGTGGAGCCAGAAACAGAAACAACTACTAAGGTTACAACAACAGAAGAAACAGTAGATGTAAAAGATGAAAATGGTGATACTGTTTTAACTGATGATGAATATAATAAGCTAAAGCGAGAAAACTTAAAAAATGCATTGATTAATAGAGAAATGGCAATATTAGGTGGAGTTGCTGGATTGGCGTTGATGTCATTTGCGTTTAGCGATAAAATTATTACAGCTTCTGAAAAGATATCTGCTAAAATAAAAAGAAAAAGAAGATAAATTAAAACTAGACACTCGAATGTAAATTTGAGTGTTTTTCTTTGTCCAAATATGTAAATTATGTTAAAATCGTATTAGAAGGTGATTTAATTGTTAGTAAATGGTAATGCAGTGTTAGAAAAGGCTTTAAAAGAAGGCTATGCAGTCCCTGCTTATAACATAAATAATTTGGAATGGACCAGGTATATATTAGAGGCTTGCCAGGAAGATAAAAGCCCAGTTATACTTGCGGTAACTGAAAAAAGTATTGATTATTTTGGTGGTGTTAATGTTGTGCATAACGTTGTTAAATCTCTTATTAATTCACTTAATATAACTATTCCGGTAGTTTTACATTTAGATCATGGTAAAAGTATATCAATATGTAGGCGTGCTATAGATTCTGGCTTTACATCGGTAATGCTTGATGCATCAGAAAAAAGTTTTGAAGAAAACGTACGTGATACTAATGATGTTATAGAGTATGCTAAAGAAAAAAGTGTAAGTGTTGAAGCTGAAATAGGCTCTATGAATAAAGAAGAAGGAAAAAAGTTAGTTTTAGGTTCTAAAACAACTATCGATGAAGCTAAGGATTTTTATTTACAAACTGGTGTTGATTTTCTTGCACCATCCGTTGGTAATATGCACGGAATATATAAAGAAAAGCCAAACATAGATTTTGACCTTTTAGGTTTAATTTGTAAAGAAGTTAAAATACCACTTGTACTTCATGGGGCATCTGGATTGGATGAAAACATGATAAAGGCTGCTATTTTTTGCGGAGTATCTAAAATAAACATAAATACAGATCTTATGTGTGTTTGGACAAAAAGTGTTCGAGACTATTTAAATTATGATAAAGAAGAGTATGATCCTAGAAAAATAATTTCAGCAGGAGAAAATGCGCTAAAGAAACTAGTTCATGAAAAAAACAGATTATTTGGTTCTATAAATCAGGCTAATTAATCACTTTTTATAGTTTTTTTAATAGAATACTATGAAGAGAAGAAAGGAGTAAAATATGCACAAGATAATAATAGAAGGTAATAACAAGTTAAGTGGAAAAATAAGAATTAGTGGTTCTAAAAACAGTGCGGTTGCACTTGTTCCAGCAGCTGTTTTATGTGATGAAGAAGTAACTATTGCAAACGTACCTAGTATTTCTGATATAGATGCATTAGATGAAATATTAAAGTTTTTAGGTGCTAAAGTAAAAAGAAAAGATGATGTTATGAAAATAGATTCATCTAATATTGAAAATAAATTAATTCCAGAAAAAATATCTAAAAAACTAAGAGCATCATATTATTTTATGGGAGCATTGCTTAGTAAATTTAAAAAAGTAGAGATGTATTTTCCAGGAGGATGCTCAATAGGAGCAAGACCTATTAATTTACACTTAAAAGGCTTTGAAGCGCTAGGTGCAAAAGTAGAAGAGAAAGATAATTTATTTATAATTACGGCAGATAAACTTATTGGAACTAAAATAAATCTAGATTTTGCATCAGTTGGAGCAACAATAAATTTAATGCTTGCAGCGGTAAAGGCAGAAGGAACTACCATAATATCTAACGCTGCTAAAGAACCGCACATAGTTAATGTTGCAACGTTTTTAAATAACATGGGAGCTAAAATAAGTGGAGCGGGAACTAGTGAAATAAAAATAGTTGGGGTATCTAAACTTCATTCATGTTTCCACGAAGTTGTACCAGATTATATAGAAACTGGTACATATATGATTTTAGCAAGTGCTCTAGGAGATGCTATAACGATAGAAAACATCATTCCAGATCACGTAGAATCACTTATATCTAAATTGGAAGACGTTGGTGTTCCAATGGAAATAGGAGTTGATTACATAAATATAAAAGCTCCTGAAAAACTTAAAGCAACGAACGTAAAAACACAAGTTTATCCTGGATTTCCAACCGATCTTCAGCAACCTTTTGCAGCATTACTTACGCAGGCTACTGGAAAATCAGTTATAAATGAAACTATTTATGAAAATAGATTTCAAAACTTATATGAGCTAAATAAAATGGGAGCTACAACCGAACTTTTAACAAATCAAAAGGCTGTAATAGTAGGGCCTACTAAATTAAGTGGAAAAACGGTTAGAGCAACAGATTTAAGAGCAGGAGCATCACTTGTTATTGCAGGTTTAATAGCAAATGGAACAACAACCATATTAGATGCAGATTACGTATTAAGAGGTTATGAAGGCCTTGTTGAAAAGTTAACGAATGTAGGCGCTAAAATAAAATTAGAAAAGGAAGATTAAATAATGGCATTAAAAGAAAAATCAAAAACAAACAACAAAGTAGAAAAAGATAAGAAAACAAATCAAATAACTTATTCTGATGGTGGATATACTATACATGTTCCAGCTGATATAATGGAAAAAGTTCAAGAACGAATAGATAAAATAAATCAAGAAAATTTATCTAAATCAAAATAATTGTACTAAAAAGTTTTTGTAATAAATAAAATAGTATTGCTAGTAAATACTATTTTTTTATTATGGAGGAATACTATGAAAAGAAGGTATAAACTATTAATTGGTTTTTTAATAACGGGAATATTTCTTATAACTATATTTTTTATAACAAAAGATAAGAAGGTTTATTATTTGTCACTAGGTGACTCTTTAGCAGCAGGACAGACTCCGAATAACAGCATAGGTTTAAGTTACGGAGATTATGTTTCTGAGTATTTAAAAGATAAAGAGGTGTTAGAGTTTTATACTAAGTCTTTTGCAAAGAGCGGTTATAGGAGTATAGATTTGTTAAACGATTTAAAAAACAATAAGACGGTTAAGATAAATGGTAAATCACTTACAATTAAACATGCACTTATAAAAGCGGACATAGTAACTCTTAGCATTGGGTCAAATGATCTGTTTTATAAACTAAACATAGGTAATGAATTTGATTTAAATGAGTTTGATGATATATATACGTACGTTGATGAGTCAATTAAAGACATCGATAAACTTCTTTATGAACTTAGAAAATCATGTAAGGAACAAATAATGGTATTTGGTTTTTATAATCCTTTTACAGCATTTTCTAGCACTTTAGCAAACACGGTTGAACCAGTTATTTTATACGCTAATAATAAAATGGAAGATTTAGTTAAAAAATATGACATGACATATGTTGATATTCACGATATGTTTTTAGCTAATGATAATTATCTTCCTAAAAAATTAGAAATTCATCCAACCACTTTAGGTTATAAGGCTATGGCAAAAAGTGTTATTAGTTTAATTGATAAAAAAACACTTGCAAAATAATAAAACAATTGTTATAATATAAAAGATTTTATATCTATGACTTTATAAGAGTCATGGCGAAAGGAGCTATAGAATATGCCTAAAAAAGAAAGTATCTATATGACTTCTACAGTTACATGTACTTGTGGAAACACATTCGAAACAAAATCTACTAAGGATAAAATACACGTAGAATCTTGTTTTAAATGTCATCCATTCTACACTGGTCAAGCAACTATGCAATCAAAGACTGGTAGAGCTGAGAAGTTTAACCAAAAATATGGTTTAAAGAGCAATGTTAGTGCAACAAAAGCTGAGTAATAACCATAAGTAAACTATTGACAAAAAACACAAAATAGTGTTATATTAAATAAGCTGATGTTTAAGTCTTACTATTTTTGTAAGGCTTAAAAATATATCATAAATGAAACACCAGGTAGTGTGTTAAGAAAGGAGTAGAAATTATGCCTACAATAAACCAAATTCTTCGTCATGGAAGACAAAAGAAGACTCGTAAGCCAAAAGCACCTGTTTTACTTGTTAGAACTAATACTCTAAAGAAGAAAAACATCTCTGCTTCATCACCACAAAAACGTGGAGTTTGTACTCGTGTTGGTACTATGACACCAAAGAAGCCAAACTCAGCATTACGTAAGTATGCTCGTGTACGTTTAAGTAATGGTTACGAAGTAACTGCTTATATTCCTGGAGAAGGACACAACTTACAAGAACACAGCGTAGTATTAATACGTGGTGGTCGTGTTAAGGACTTAATCGGTGTGCGTTATCACATCATAAGAGGTACATTAGATACTCAAGGTGTTGCTGATAGAAAACAAGCAAGATCTAAGTATGGTGCTAAAAGACCTAAAAAGTAAAAAATAATTAATCATAATAATAAAAGGAGGACAATATATGCGTAAAAGACGTGCTGTTAAAAGAGACGTATTACCAGATCCAGTCTATAATTCAAAGGTAATTACTAAGTTAATCAACCAAATTATGCTAGATGGTAAACGTGGTAAAGCAGAAACAATCGTTTATGATGCGTTTGATATGATTCATGAAAGAACCGGAGAAAACGCAAATGACGTATTTAAAAAAGCTATGGAAAACGTTACTCCAGCATTAGAAGTTAAAGCTCGTCGTGTTGGTGGTGCAAACTATCAAGTACCAGTTGAAGTTAAACCAGATAGAGCACAAGCTTTAGCATTACGTTGGATCGTTAATGCAACAAGATCTCGTGGTGGAAAAACTATGGCTGAAAAATTAGCTAATGAACTAATTGATGCTTCAAACGGAACTGGAGCAGCAGTTAAGAAAAAAGATGATACTCACAGAATGGCAGAAGCTAATAAAGCATTTGCACATTATCGTTGGTAGGAAAGGATTAGTATATGGCTCGTGAATATTCATTAGAAAAAACTCGTAACATTGGTATTATGGCTCACGTTGATGCTGGTAAAACAACTGTTACCGAGCGTGTTTTATTCCATACCCACAAGATTCACAAAATTGGTGAAACTCACGATGGTGAATCACAAATGGACTGGATGGAACAAGAAAAAGAACGTGGTATTACCATTACTTCCGCTGCTACTACTGCATTCTGGAAGGGTAATCGTTTAAATATTATCGATACTCCAGGTCACGTAGACTTCACAATCGAAGTTACAAGATCACTTAGAGTATTAGATGGTGCCGTTACAGTACTTGATTCACAAAATGGTGTTGAACCTCAAACTGAAAACGTTTGGCGTCAAGCAACTGAAATGGGTGTTCCAAGACTTGTTTTCTCAAACAAGATGGACAAAATGGGTGCAGACTTTGCAGCTAGTGTTGAATCTATTAAAGCAAGATTAGGTGTTAAAGCAACTGCTATTCAATGGCCAATTGGTGCTGAATCAGAATTTGATGGCATAATTGACTTAGTTACAATGAAAGCTTACCACTATGATGGTAAACCAGAAGAAAATCCTGAAGAAATCGAAATTCCAGCTGACTTAAAAGATATAGTAGAAGAAAAGAGAATTGCTATGATTGAAGATGCTGCTGAATTCGATGAAGAATTAATGGAAAAATACTTAGAGGGTGCTGAAATTTCTGTTGACTTAATTAAAAGAGCAATCAGAAAAGGTGTTCTTGCAGTTAAGATGTTCCCAGTAATGTGCGGTACCGCACTTGGAAACATTGGTGTTAAGTTAATGCTTGATGCAGTTATAGATTATTTACCTGCACCAACGGATATTCCTTCAATTAAGGGTCATGATGAAAATGATCACGAAGTATTAAGACATGCATCAGATAGTGAACCATTTTCAGCTTTAGCATTCAAGATTGCAACAGACCCATTTGTTGGTAGGTTATCATTCTTCCGTGTATATTCAGGTACACTAAAGAGTGGTTCATATGTTCTTAATGCAAATAAAGGCGTTAAAGAAAGAATTGGACGTATCTTACAAATGCATGCTAATAACCGTACTGAAATACAAGAAGTATTTGCAGGTGATATAGCAGCAGCTGTAGGACTTAAAAATACTACAACAGGAGATACTTTATGTGACGAAAAACACGAAGTTATCTTAGAAAAAATGGTTATTCCTGAACCAGTTATCTCAATTGCTATTGAGCCAAAGAGTAAGGGAGACCAAGAAAAAATGTCTACTGCACTTCAAAAGTTAGCAGAAGAAGATCCAACATTTAGAGCAGAAACTGATCAAGAATCTGGTCAAACTGTTATATCTGGTATGGGTGAACTTCACTTGGATGTATTAGTAGATAGAATGAAACGTGAGTTTGGTGTTGAAGCTAACATTGGTAAACCACAAGTTGCTTATCGTGAAACTTTAACAGCTGCTGGTGATTGTGAAGGTAAATATATCAAACAATCAGGTGGACGTGGTCAATATGGACACGTTTGGGTTAAGTTTGAACCAAATAAAGATAAAGGATATGAATTCGTTGATGCTATCGTTGGTGGTGTTGTTCCTCGTGAATACATCCCAGTAGTAGACAAGGGATTACAAGAAGCTATGAAAACTGGTGTTTTAGCTGGATATCCTATGATAGATGTTAAAGCAACATTATTTGATGGTTCTTACCATGATGTTGACTCTAACGAAATGGCATTTAAGGTTGCTGCATCGTTAGCACTTAAAGAAGCTAAGAAAAACTGTAAACCAGTACTTCTAGAACCAATAATGAAAGTTGATATAGTAGTTCCAGAAGAATACTTAGGTAATGTAATGGGTGATGTTACATCTCGTCGTGGACGTCCAATGGGACAAGAAGCACAAGGTAACTCACTTAAGATCAATGCTTACGTACCATTATCAGAAATGTTTGGTTACGCAACAAGCTTAAGATCTAATACTCAAGGACGTGGTACATTCATGATGCTATTTGATCACTATGAAGAAGTACCTAAGAGTATCTCAGAAGACATCATTAAGAAAAATGGTGCACAATAATAAATAATCCTGAGGGAAAATACTTGATATTTTCCCTTAGATTAGATAAAATAGATATGTAATTCATATAGGGAGGAAAAATAATTATGGCAAAAGAAAAATTTGATCGTTCAAAACCACATGTTAACATTGGTACTATTGGACACGTTGACCATGGTAAAACTACTTTAACAGCTGCAATCACTAAAAGATTAGCTGAAAAGGGACAAGCTAAATTCGAAGACTATGCAGATATCGATAAAGCTCCTGAAGAAAGAGAACGTGGTATAACAATTAACACTGCACACGTTGAGTATGAAACTGACAAACGTCACTATGCTCACGTAGACTGCCCAGGACACGCTGACTATGTTAAAAACATGATCACTGGTGCTGCACAAATGGACGGAGCAATCTTAGTTCTAGCTGCAACTGATGGTCCTATGGCTCAAACTAAAGAACACATTTTACTTGCTCGTCAAGTTGGTGTTCCAAGAATCGTTGTATTCATGAACAAGTGTGATATGGTTGACGATCCAGAAATGCTAGACTTAGTAGAAATGGATGTTCGTGAACTATTATCTAAATACGGATATGACGGAGATAACACTCCAGTAATCCGTGGTTCTGCTCTTAAAGCTCTTGAAGGAGATCCAGAGTGGGAAGCTAAGATTGATGAATTAATGGACGCTGTTGATGAATGGATTCCAACTCCAGAAAGAGACAATACAAAACCATTCTTAATGTCAATCGAAGACGTATTTACTATCACTGGACGTGGTACTGTTGTTACAGGACGTGTTGAACGTGGTGAATTAAAATTAAACGACGAAGTTGAAATCGTAGGTTTAAAACCAACTCAAAAGACAGTTGTTACTGGAATTGAAATGTTCCGTAAACAACTAGACTTTGCTGAAGCAGGAGATAACGCTGGTGTATTATTACGTGGTATTTCACGTGAACAAGTACAACGTGGTCAAGTTCTTGCTAAACCAGGAACAGTTACTCCACATACTAAATTTGAAGCTCAAGTTTACGTATTAAGTAAAGAAGAAGGCGGACGTCATACTCCATTCTTCTCAAACTACAGACCTCAATTCTACTTCAGAACTACTGATGTTACTGGTGTTGTTACATTACCAGAAGGAACTGAAATGGTTATGCCTGGTGACAACGTTAATATGTCAGTTGAATTAATTGCTCCAATCGCAATTGAAAACGGTACTAAGTTCTCTATCCGTGAAGGTGGACGTACTGTTGGTGCTGGTACAGTTACTAAGATTGATGCATAATTAAGGTTAAACTAAAAGACATTCATTAATGAGTGTCTTTTTTTTGCACAAAAAAACAGAAGAATATATCTTCTGTCTATATTGGTGTATTAAGCCAATTAAGTATTGGGTTAAGTCTGCTTCCTGTATAATAAGCTTTTTTATTTATTACAAGGTCAAACTCTCCAACATATTCTACAATTTTGTTAGACATTTCAGTCATTAAAGTAGATTCATAATCCTTCTTAAATTCATTAGTTAGCCCGCCTAAATTAACAACTTTATATCCCATTTTAGCGTATTCTTGTATTAGTTGCCACTTAAGTAAGTATTCTGGATATTGATCTTTAAATGTTTCGTTAACGCCACTCGCAAAGAATGTTACAGTGCTTCCGTATTTAATTACAGCAACTGCTGCGGTAACAAGACCACTAGGATACCTTTGAAATAAATTACTAGCTTCCAACATATTTTTCTTATATTTAGCAAGTTTTTCATCAGATTTTAATTTTTCATTTATGATGGCATCCTTGTTAGGATTGTTAAAATCTTGCATTTGCATATTTAAATCATTATTTTTTTGCTCTTCTTTTTCATACATTGTTTTACTAGAATTTACGTAAGAAATAGGTTCTAATTTATTAAAATATATTTCAAACATGTTTTGACCATAAAATTGATAATAATCTAAATAATAATCAAGTGGTGGTGTAGTTTTGTTTATTACACTATAAAGTAAGCTAATGTCATTCATTGAACCACGATAAACTCGGTTTCCTAATTTAGATGCTTCACTTATTTTTTCTCTAGCTTCTTTTGATATGGAATTATATAATGCTATTATGTTACTATCTAAAGTAGTTAGTGCATTCCACCTTGGTTTAGAAGCTTCCATACCATTATTAAATCCCATATGAATGTAACCTAGTCCTTGTAGTTTTTGAACTAAACTTTGATTAGAATCTGAAAGTGTTTTTTCACTTCCATCTATGTTATGTTCCTTATATACTACCATAGGATCTACTTTAACATAAGTAAAGTTTCTTTTAGATAAAAAGTCCTTTAATTTTTCGGTAAATTCTTTTACTAAATCATCATTATTCCAATCTATTAAAAAACCTCTTGGAGCATATCCCATTTTTCTTTTTTCTTTTGAATCATTTTTAACAATAATTAAAGTTGCGGCCTTAATTTCACCATCATCAGCGGCGAGTCCTAAATAATAAGCATTATGTCCATGCTTAGTCATAAGCCTACCATAATTACTTGTTTGGTAATAGTTGTGATTAGGGTGAGAAATTGCAAATTGATCAAATCTAGCTTCATCAAGTAATATAATTTGCATATTAATCCCTCCCTTTATTCTTAAGATATTATTATACCCTAAAATACTATATAAAGTCAATTTACATATTTTGATAAAAATATTAATTTAATGATGCTATAGTGGTATAATAATCTTATAAGAAAGGTAGGCACAAAATATGAAAATAGCTAATGTAAAAGCAAGAGAAATACTTGATTCTAGAGGAAATCCTACTGTTGAAGTGGACGTTACTTTAGAAAATGGAATAAAACAAAGGGCATGCGTTCCATCTGGAGCATCAACTGGTGTGCGTGAAGCTCTTGAAATGCGTGATAATGATAAAACAAGATTTAACGGTAAGGGAGTATTAAACGCCGTTAAAAACGTAAATGAAAAAATAAGACCAGTAGTAGTTGGTATGGATGTTAAAGATCAATATAGCATTGATAATGCCATGCTAGAGTTAGATGGTACTAAAACAAAAAGTAATTTAGGAGCTAACGCAATATTAGGCGTTTCTATGGCTTGTTTAAAGGCTGCTGCAAAAGAAAGTGGGATGCCTTTATATAAATATGTTGGAGATGGAAAAACTCTTCCTATTCCAATGATGAACATATTAAATGGCGGTGCACACGCTGACAACAAATTAGACTTTCAAGAGTTCATGATAATACCACAACGAGATACTATTCATGAAAGAGTAAGAGTAGGTTCAGAAGTATTCCACGCTTTAAAAAGCGTATTAAACGAAAAGAAATTATCGACTGGAGTTGGTGATGAAGGTGGATTTGCTCCTGACTTAGATTCAAATACAGAAGGTTTTGAACTTATTATGGAAGCTATTAAAAAAGCTGGATATACGCCTGGTGTTGACGTAAAACTAGCAATAGATGTTGCAGCATCAGAGTTTTATAGTGATGGTAAGTATAATTTGGAAGGAGAAGGAAGAAGTCTTTCTACTGACGAATTAATAGATTTCTATAAAGAGTTAGTAAGTAAGTATCCTATTGTTTCAATAGAAGATCCTGTAGATGAAAATGACTGGGAAGGTTTTGCTAAGATAACTAAAGAATTAGGAGATAAGATTCAGTTAGTTGGTGATGATCTTTTCGTTACAAATAAAGAGTGTTTACAAAAAGGCATTGATATGAAAGCAGGAAATGCAATTCTTTTAAAGGTAAACCAAATAGGTACTATAACGGAGACTTTAGAAACAATTAAATTAGCTAAAGAAAATGGTTATAAAACAATAATATCCCACAGAAGTGGTGAAACAGAAGATACGATAATAGCAGATTTAGCTGTAGGTCTTGATTTAGGTCAAATAAAAACAGGCTCTATGTCTAGAACTGATAGAATATGTAAATATAACCAGTTAATGAGAATTGAAGAAGAACTAGAAGGCTAGTTCTTTTTTACATTATATTTACAAAAGAACATAATAGATATAGTAAAAATACTAATTTATGTATATAATATAGGTAGTAAATAATAGATGGAGGGGTGATTATTTTGAATATATCAAGAAGAAAATTAAGAAATATGATATTAGAAACAGTACAAAATTATAAGAATACATCAGATAAAATTCCAAAGGCTGATATGCGTGAAATTTATGATGGAATAATATGTTGTTCGGAATATGCTTATGCAAGACATTTAATAAGAAACTGCAAAAAAAACATACCTGATTATTATTTAAATAATTTGAATTCATTTATATCAAAAGAATACTTAGATAAACTTTCAGACGAAACACACAGACTTCTTGCGGAAAGATCAAGACACTTTAGTGCACCAGTAGAAAATGCTTCTTCTGTGTCGATTAATGAGGATGATCAAAAAATGTTAGATGAGAGAGAAAAAATGTTTGAGGATCATAATGAAACTTTAACAAAAGAAGGTTTTTCTGATAAGAGTGATGATATTGCAACTGAAGTTAAAGACTTTAATACAACATTAAATGAATTTACTTCAACTTCAGCATCTATTTTAGACTATGTTAATTTAAAAGATAGTGGTGATACATATCAAAAATATTTAGACATCTATAATACAATTTTAAAAGAACAAATGAAAGATATAGTAAATGGCAATAAAGAAAACTATTCTAAAAATGCTAGAAAGTTTATTAAACTAAAGATTGACGTTTTAAGTGATTATAAGATAACAAAAGCTGAAAAGCAAGCTCTTTTAGTAATAATGAATGCTCAGGCACCATTGTTTTGGAATGACATGACTAAAGATGAACAAGATTATTTCTTAAAAGAAGATCAAGGTAAATATAATACATCAGCAGTTGATGAGTGGTTCAAAGCAAATGATATCGAAACAAGCACAGATTTTAATAAAACTGATGATGGAAATAAGTCTAAAAATGAATGTGTAGCTAGTGATAAAAAAGATGCTGAAAAACATATTGGGGTGACAGATGAAGATGAAACAACAAAAGATGAAATTAATAAATGTAGAAAAGTTGTATTTACACCTCAAAAAATAAAACCAACTTTTGAAATTAGAGAAGTTGTTCTACCAATAGAATACACGGATGATGCTATTAATAAAAAAACACAAAAAAAGTAGACCAATATAAAATGTAACAAATAATTCCGGGTTGAAATACATATTATAATATGATAAAATAAGTAGTAGCTAGGAGGGATACATATGCTTACAGTGTTAATGATTGTATCTGTTTTACTTATTATTATAGTATTACTTCAAAGTGAGAAGGCTGAGTCTGGTAATATAATTACTGGTGGTAATGCTGATTTATTTATGAACAGAAAAGAACGTGGTGGAGAGCTATTTATTACTAGGTTAACTTACATTTTAGGAATTATATTCTTTATTTTGTGTATAATTATAGACATATAGTTAAAAAAGGCTTTATTAATAGCCTTTTTTTGTTTTATAATATATATAGAAAGATAGGTGAAACTTATGAAAGATAGAATACTAAATATTTTAGAAGAGGAAGAAAGAGCATATACTGCAATTGAACTTAAAGATATACTAGGTTTAAATACTACTGAAGAAGTAGAAGAGATGTTAAAAGTGTTAAATGAATTAGAGAGCAATTTAACAATATATCATACAAACAAAGATAAATATATGGCTTTTTGCTATAGTCATTTAAAAAAAGGTAAGATATCTGTTTCGGATAAAGGCTTTGGTTTTGTATTAATGGAAGGTGAAGATGATATTCACGTTGATGCTAAACATTTAAATGGTGCTATAGATGGTGATATGGTAATTGTAGAAATTACTAATAAAAATACTGGTTCTAAAAAAGAGGGACGAGTACTTAGAATAGCATCTAGAAATTATGGGCCAATAGTAGGGGAGTTTAAGTTTATAGATGATATGCCAACAATTATCCCAAATGATAAGAAGTTTAAACAAAAAATAGTTTTAACTAAGGAAAGTACAAAAGACTGTGTAGAAGGTCATATAGTAGTTGCAAACGTTGTTAAAGAACTTGATAGAAATACTGTTTTAGCAGAAATAACAACTATTATAGGTCACAAAAATGACGTTGGTGTTGATGTTGAGGCAATCGTATATAAACATATGTTTTCTCCTAAATTTCCTGATGAAGTTTTAGAAGAATTAAAAGATATACCAGATTCAGTAAGTGATGATGAAAAAAAAGGAAGACGAAATTTAACTGACGTTACAATATTTACAATAGATGGTGATGATACAAAGGATATAGATGATGCTATTTCGATAAAAAAACTTGCTAATGGAAATTACGAATTAGGTGTTCATATAGCAGATGTTTCATATTATGTCAAACCGGGTACTCATCTATATGATGAAGCATATGAAAGAGGTACTAGCGTTTATTTAGTAGATAGGGTAATACCTATGCTTCCTCATAAATTGTCTAATGGTATTTGTTCACTTAATCCTGGAGTAGAACGTTTAGCGCAAAGTTGCGTAATGGAAATAGATAACAAGGGAAATGTTGTTTCTCATGAAATATTTGAAAGTGTTATTAAATCAAGAATTCAAATGACTTATAAAAAAGTTAATAAATGGTTAGATGAAGGTATTGTAGAAGATGGATATGCTCCTTTTACAAATGATTTATCATTAATGAAAGAATTAGCAGACATTATAAGACACAATAGAGAAGCACGTGGTGCAATTGATTTTGATACTGACGAAGCTAAAATAATTTCAGATGATACCGGAAAGCCAGTAGATGTAGTTTTAAGAGAACGTGCATCTGGTGAAAAAATGATAGAAGACTTTATGATAGCGGCCAATGAAACGGTTGCATCACATATATTCTATATGGATTTACCATTTATATACCGTGTTCACGGAACTCCAAAGGAAGAAAAAGTAAATGACTTTTTGGATTTCATAAGTTCTTTAGGGTATAAAATAACAGGTAAGGTAAACATTAAGTATCCATCTTCAATAGAAAACGTATTAAGCCAGTTAAAAGATAAAAAAGAATATAAAATATTAGCATCACTTATGCTTCGTGCAATGCAAAAGGCCGTATATCAAACAGATAATATAGGTCACTTTGGACTTGCTAGTAAAATATATACTCACTTTACTTCACCAATTAGAAGATTCCCAGATACAACCGTGCATCGTCTTTTAAGAACTTATTTGTATAATAATGATGAATCTAAGAAAACGACTGATTACTTTAGAGAGTATTTACCACAACTTGCAGAACATTCATCATTAAAAGAAAGAGATGCAATAGAATGTGAAAGAGAAGTTGAAGATATGAAGATGGCTGAGTACATGATGGATCATATTGGAGAAGAATTTACTGGTATGATAAGTGGTGTTACTTCATTTGGTATGTTTGTTGAACTACCTAATATGATAGAGGGTTTAGTTCATATAACTGATATTAAAGGAGACTATTATAATTATGATGAAAGAACAATGTCTTTAGTAGGTCAAAAGACAAAAAGAAGATATAGAATTGGAGATACAGTAACGGTAATTTGTAAAAGTGCATCAAAAGAAGAAGCTTTTATAGATTTTGAAATAAAAAAGGAAGAAGTAAAAGATGAAGAGCAAGAGAAAGTTAAAAACGCAGGTTAAGTTTTTAATTCATATAATTTTATTATCTATTATAATATTTTTAGGGCTTTTCATTTATGTAAAGTTAGATATGGATAACAAAAATGATAATAAAAAGCAAAAAGTAACAACAAAAAGTACTGAATCTAATAAAGAGTCAAATATGCTTTCCATGGTTATGGTAGGAGATTGCTTGATTCATAGATTCATATATAATGATGCTTCAAATGGTGATGGAACATATTCTTTTGATAGTATGTTTGATGAGGTTGCTCCTTTAATTAAAGGACATGATTTAGCCTTTTATAACCAAGAGAGTATAATAGGTGGTAAATCTTTGGGACTTTCAGCATATCCAAGATTTAATTCTCCTGAAGAAATAGGAGATACAATGGTTAACTTAGGCTTTAATTTAGTTAGTTTAGCTAATAATCATACCATGGATAAGGGAGAAATAGGAGTAATTAATTCGGTAAACTATTGGAAAACTAAGCCAGGAGTTTACTATTCTGGTCAAGCACTTTCTTCATCTGACAGACAAAGCAATATAAAGGTAGAAGAAAAAAATGGTATAAAGTACGCTTTTTTAGCTTATACATCAGTTACAAATGGTTTATTACCTCCTAGTGGTAAAGAATACTTAACTAACATCTATTCTAAGGAAAAAGCCCAAAAAGATATTAATAAGATAAAGGATAAAGTAGATTTAATAATTGTATCAATGCACTGGGGAGAAGAATATGTAACAACTCCAAATAATTCTCAGAAGCAAATAGCAAAGGAATTATCTGATATGGGTGTAAATTTAGTAATAGGAAATCACGCTCATATGATAGAACCAGTAGAGAAAATAAACAATACCTTGGTATTTTATGCACTTGGTAATTTTATTGCAGCACAAGATACTAATGATAAACAAACGGGTGCTTTAGTAACTTTAAATATAACCAAAGATAAAAATGGTAAGATAACCTTTAGTAACGTAAAAGCAAACCTTTTATATACTTATTTTAAAGGTAGCCATAACTTTAAGGTATATCCTTATACAAAATTAAATAATAGTCTTTTAAATAATTATGAAACATACTATAATAAGTACAAAGGCGTTTTAACTAAGTATACCAACATAGTAGAGGTGGAATAATGATAGAAATAAAAAATAAAAAAGCTTCATTTGATTATTTTATAGAAGATACGTATGAGTGCGGAATAGTTTTAACTGGTACTGAGATAAAGTCCATTAGAAAAGGTAGTTGTAATTTAAAAGATAGCTATGCTAGAGTTAAAAATGGTGAAGTTTTTCTAACTAATATGTTTATTTCTACTTATGAAGAGGGTAATCGTTTTAATCATGATGAAAGAAGGGAAAGAAAGCTTTTACTTCATAAAAAAGAAATATATAAAATAAGGGATAAAGTTGAAAAAGAAGGTTATTCGCTAGTTCCTGTTAAGTTATATTTAAAAGATGGAAGAGCTAAAATATTACTTGGTATAGCAAGAGGTAAAAAGCTTTATGATAAAAGACAAAGCTTGAAAGAAAAAGACATTAAAAGAGAAATGGAAAAAAATATAAGGTATTAAAAAAGGTTCCAAATTACTTGGAATCTTTTTATTTGTCTGTAACTATTATTGATGTTGCAATAGCACGGGTTCTATGCCTTAAGGCTCCATCTACTGGATCATTTATATAACAATATGTGCTAGTACAAATATCTTTATATTTTAAGGCTTCCTTTTGTGGTAATACCATAACAGTTGATGTTCCACCATCTAAATTAGCAGCGTTAATAGCACCGTATTTATCCATTATATCTGTTAAATCTACCATATCGGCTCCCTTTGTTCTAGAAGAATTACTGTTGATAACTAAAAGTAATATAATACCATCTGATCTTTGTCCAATAGCGGTTCTAGCAGCATATCCCCAACCACCATTTCCTTTTATAAATGATTTTTTACCATTTACGATTAAGAATGGTCCCCAAGATACACCGTCTCTAACGTTCAAGTTTAATGCTTTTTGTGCTGTAGCACCTTTAATTAACACTAATTTATTATCATTTGTGATACCAATTATACCACCTGACTGGGTGTATGAACTATAATTATTATCTGTTATTACTTTACCATTAGAAATTGTTACACCAGTTGGCATACCACCGGTACTATTATTACCTGGATCATAAAATCCACCACCATTAACTGACAATATGGCCTTATTATCTTCGGCCATTTTCGTAACTAACTGTCCTTTTACGCCTAAACTTTTGGTTACTGAAACTTTAACCATAGAAGGATCATATATAGCAGCTAGATAACCTTTTTGCCCGTTTACTTCTAATTCTATTATTTTATATTTTTCATCTTTATCATGTTTTAAAATCTGCTCTTCATATTCATTATCATAAGTTATTTCTTCTTCCATATCTATTAAGTCGGTATTTGTCTCTTCGTTAACTTCTACTATGTAGTTTCCTTTAATTACCTTTAATATTTCATCATCATTATAAAACCATTTACATAAGTATTGATGATTCATAGTAGACATCGCGGTAGATATAAGCCACGTTCTAAAATTATCATAAGGTCCATATAATAAGAACGTAAAACCAAAGCATCCTAGAATATATATTGTAAGTATTATATTTTTAATAACTTTAAATACTTTTTTCTTTTTAGTAGTGTTTTTTTTGCTTTTCTTAATTTTAAATAATCCTATGATAAAAAGGTATATAAATACAGATAGAAGTACGCAAGATATATAGTTAAATGGAACTTTCACAAGTCTTTTTGTATGTAGTGATATTACGGTTAATAAAAATAATATCGGTATCATAATAAGAGGAATTGTTCTAAGCCATATTTTTATTTTACTGTTTTTATTATTATTATTATCTATTTTATTTTTATCATTAAAATCGTAAAATTCTAATACTTCTATTTTTTTGTTATTATTCATATACTTCTCTCCTATTGTTAATTATACAGAAACTTACAAAAATTGACAATTAAAAATTATAAATCTGTGTTATAATACTATTGTTATTTATATCTATATGGGGCTGTTATTGGTTTCGACGGTAAGTATGAGGCTATGATTGCAAGTGGAAGGTACTCCTTACGTACAAACAAAAAATAAATAACAACAATAATAATTATGCTTTCGCAGCTTGTGCTGCCTAGTCTCTAATAGAGAAAGCGCTTCTTTTAAAGTTTTACTCACGGATTTTTTAAGAGGCTCATTTTAGTGAGTTATATTATCTTGTTTGTTTAGGATAAGATAAAGAATTTTACTAAACTCGTTATTTGGTGGGTATGTTAGTTACCTTTATCATTTAATTAAATTTAATTACTAACTAAACTTGTAGACGTCATAGAGTACTATTTATCGGACACGAGTTCAAATCTCGTCAGCTCCACCATTAATGAATTATCCGAACCATTTAGTTCGTTTTTTGACAATATCAAGGAATTATGATATTATTGGTATGTAAGCGAGATTTCTTGCATAAAATAAAAAAGGGAACATTCAGTCCTCTTAAGTTGAATGTCTACCCTAAATACTTAAGTTAGACATTTAATTCAAATTGAATTAAGTGTCATTTTTTTATTACTATTATCATAATGATGAATAGAGATAAAATGATAGTAATGTAGCGAAGGACTTTTATTATAAAAGTCCTTTTCTTCATATTTATCAAACCTCCTCTCCATAAGAGATTTGGTAGACACTCAACAACTAAATGTTCCTAAAGAAATTATATAATAACTATATTTATAAAACCAAGAAAATAATTATTAAAAATTATTAAGAAAGTCATTATGTATTGACTTTCTTTTAAATTAGTCATATACTATACTGGTATACCGAATTGGTATAGTGGTATATTGGAGGCGATTATGAATAATATTAAAGAGGACATATTAAAATCATCCAGAGAACTATTTACCAATTATGGGTATAAAAAGGTTAGTATGGATGAAATTGCAAAGGCATCTGGTGTAACAAAAAAGACTGTTTACTCTTATTTTAAAGATAAGGCAAGTTTGTTAAAAACACTTATTGATGAAGAAATGGCAAAAATGAAAAAAATCATAATTAGCCATTCAAATATCAATGATGAAAACTTCTTTGAAGAGGTTAACAAAACTTTATATGACTTACTTAAGTATAAGAGAGAAGCTAAATTGTTTGTTACTTTAACAAAAGAGGCCGATGAACTTAACACTATTTCTTCTAAAAATTCAATAGAAATGATTGATGATGCAATTTTAAGCTTTATAAAAGAGCGTTTATCTTGGGCTATTGAAAAAGGATATGTAAAAAAATGTGATCCAGATTTATGTGCTTTTATAATCTATAAAGTGTATGTAGCAGTTATGTTTGAATGGGATAAAGAAATAGATGAAAATGAAGTTACTCAAAACGTAACACAAATATTAAAGGAAGGATTATTCAATTAATTGTAATTAATTATAATTGATTGTATTTTGTGGGGGATGATAATTATGAAAAACAAAAAAAATACAAATAAAAGTAATTGGTTTAGTTATGTAGTGCTAGCGGTAGTATTACTAATACCTTTTATGTATAGCTTCTTCTATCTAAAAGCATATTGGGATCCATATGGACATATGGATGATATTCCAGTTGCAATAGTAAACGAAGATAAGACGGTAGAAGGACAAAATAAGGGTAAGGATTTAGTTGATTCTTTAAAGAAGAAAAATACCCTTGATATCAGTGTTGTAAATAAAAATAAAGCAGATAATGGTCTTAAGAATAAGGATTATTATGCGGTTATTACAATTCCTAGTGATTTTACTAGTGACTTGTTAAGTGCTGAAAATGATGATAAAACAGCTGCAACGATTACTTATTCACCTAACCAAAAATCTAACTATTTAGCATCTCAAATAATAAATAGAGTTGTATCCGAAGTTGAAAAACAAGTTAGATCTAACGTATCAAAAGAAGTTGTTAAAACACTTACAGATAATATAAATGGAGTACCTAAAAAGGTAGAAAAAATAGATGATGGTTTAAAACAAATATCTAATGGTACTAATGAACTTAAAACAGGAACTTATAAATTACAAGATGGAACAAGTACTTTAAGTTCAAAATATGCATTATTTAATAATGGTGTATCAAGCGTTGATAATGGAGCATTAACATTATCACAAAATATTAATTTATTAGATAGTGGTCTTGGTAAATTACAATCTGGTGTTAATGATTTTGCATCTAAAACCACTAAGTTAGATGATTTAAAAACTGGAGTTACTAAGTTAAAGACAGGAGAAGATAGTTTTGATTCAGGACTTAATACATATGTTAGTTCTGTTAACACTATTTTAAGCGAAGCTAAAACAAATCCTGCTATATTAACAACTCCAATACTTACTTTAAAAGGTGCAACTTGTACTTTAGGGAGCCCTATTTATAATGTTTCTAAATGTGCATATTTTACTCAAATAGTTAATGCTTATGAAATTAGTGATAGCACTTATACAATGGTTGATTTGTTAGCTGATTCGGGCTCTAAATTAACAAGTTCAAGTGCTATGGTTAAAGCGGGTGTAGATGAATTAGATACCAAAACAGATGAATTAAATAGTATTAAAGCAGGTGTTAATACATTAAAGACAAGCGTTGATACTTTAAAGAATGGTTCATCAAAACTTGCATCTGGTTCAAAACAATTAGTTAGTGGAACAAATACTTTATCTAGTAGTTCTAATGAAGTATTAAATGGTATTAATACATTAAATAGTGGAGCAAGCACTTTAGCTAGTGGAACAAATACATTAAATAATGGTGTTAATACTGCTAAAAGTGAAGTATCAAATTCTATTAGTTCAACTAATAGTGAACTTAAAAAATTAAATGGATTAGATGAATATACAGCAAATCCTGTTAAAGTAGAAGAAAAAGACGTAAATGAAGTTAGTGAATATGGTACTGCATTCTCTCCATTCTTTATGTCAATAGCATTATGGGTTGGATCTCTTATGTTATTTATAATCCTTTACTATGATGCAAATGATAGATTTAAGAATTGTAGTCGTAATGCAGAAAACAAAGTAAAAAGAACTTTCTGTTACTTAGGACTTGCAACATTGCAAGGTATAATCTTAGGAATATTATTACTTGTAGGTCTAAAATTTAGTGTTACAAATTACTTCTTATATTTTGCATCATTAATATTAGTTGCTTGGATGTTTGAAGCAATAATGGAATTTTTAATAGTTCACTTTGGAGACATTGGTAAGTTCTTAGCTCTAATCTTGTTAGTATTACAATTAGCAGCAGCAGGTGGAACTTTCCCA
>ULNT01038841.1_pt1 | contig 84882 bp, 72 predicted proteins | sample 1952001 | NCBI WGS metagenome assembly ULNT01 (sample SAMEA4835585, study PRJEB28245) | human gut metagenome | biome: gut microbiome; material: fecal sample | place: Denmark | collected 2008
CGACGGTATTCGGGACGGAAATCATGCCCCCACTCTGATATACAATGCGCTTCGTCTATCGCATAGAAAGAGATTTTAACATGGCGCAAAAAGTCTACGTTGTCTTCCTTGGTCAGAGATTCAGGAGCCACGTACAATAGTTTGGTTTTACCCGATACTATGTCCGACTTTACCTGATCTATAGCCGACTTAGACAGCGAGGAGTTGATGAAGTGTGCCACACCATCTTCTTCGCTATAATTGCGCATGGCATCAACCTGGTTTTTCATAAGAGCTATAAGCGGAGATATTACAATTGCCGTACCTTCCATTAGCAACGAAGGCAGCTGATAGCACAGTGACTTACCACCCCCGGTAGGCATCAAAACAAACGTATCATTCCCATCCAGCAAGTTACGGATGATTTCTTCCTGATGCCCCTTAAATGTATCAAAGCCGAAATATTTCTTCAGCTCAGCAGTTAAATTAATAGTCTCCGCCATTATTCCCTTATTTTAGTGATTATACATCCGACCAAGAGATGTCTCTCTCTTTACGATTGTAACAAAGTTATAAACAACTTTTAATATTACACAAATAATTCGAGGAATATTTTACCGAAAGAACTTCCGTTTTATCTATTTTCCACTTTTTTCTATCATCACTCCATCTGCAAACGAGAAAAGTTAACCTTTTCCATCTGCTTACGTGCATAGTCTAAAGTAACCACAAAATGATCTATATTCTCTGACGGTACATCGTACATGGCATCCATGATGATGGTTTCGACGATAGAACGCAAACCACGCGCACCCAACTTATACTCTACAGCCTTGTCTACTATATAGTCGAGTACCTCGGGCTGGAATTCCAGCTTCACTCCATCCATCTCGAAAAGCTTAATATACTGCTTCACGATAGAGTTTTTCGGCTCTGTAAGGATATTGCGCAATGCTGTACGGTCTAGCGGATTCAGATAAGTCAGGATAGGCAGACGTCCGATGATTTCTGGAATCAGACCGAACGACTTCAAATCCTGAGGCACGATATACTGCATCAGGTTAGAGCGGTCTATCTTTGTAGTTTCCTTAGCAGCTCCATATCCCACCACGTTAGTATTCATACGCTGAGCAATCTTACGCTCAATTCCGTCGAACGCTCCGCCGCAGATAAAGAGGATATTTTTAGTGTTTACTTGAATGAACTTCTGCTCCGGATGCTTACGTCCGCCCTGAGGTGGCACGTTTACTACCGACCCTTCCAGCAGTTTCAGCAATCCTTGCTGCACACCTTCACCGCTTACGTCGCGAGTGATAGATGGGTTATCTCCCTTACGTGCTATTTTGTCTATTTCGTCAATGAATACGATACCGCGTTCCGCCTTGGCTACATCATAGTCGGCCACCTGCAACAGGCGCGAAAGTATGCTTTCTATATCCTCGCCCACGTATCCGGCTTGAGTCAGCACCGTAGCGTCGACAATAGTAAACGGAACATGAAGCAACTTGGCTATAGTGCGAGCCAACAGAGTCTTTCCGGTTCCGGTGCTTCCCACCATAATGATGTTCGACTTTTCAATTTCCACATCATCCTTAGTCTGAGTCTGAAGCAAACGCTTATAGTGATTATAAACGGCTACCGAAAGATAACGCTTGGCATCGTCCTGACCAATCACATACTGATCGAGAAAAGCCTTAATATCTTTCGGCTTCGGAAGATCGGCCAAGCCTAAATCAAGACCATCGGCTACATTGCCATGCGAATGCAAAGCCTCATTAACTATCTCATGAGCTTGTTCGGCACAGCTATCGCATATATTGCCGTTCAGCCCTGTTATCAGGAAACCAACCTCATCTTCGCTACGTCCGCAAAAACTGCAATAGCGTTTGTTCGATTTCCGTCTCGTTGGTTTATCTCCTTCCAATGTTCTCTTATTTATTCTTTTATATTCAACTTATTCTTTCTGTTCTACACTCTTAATCATTTCTGGTCTGCAGGCTTGCGCGACAGAACTTCGTCTATCATGCCGTATTCCTTAGCCTCAAGAGCGGTCATCCAGTAATCACGGTCGGAGTCGGCCCATACCTTGTCGAATTCGGTATGCGAATGTTCCGCAATGATAGTATAGAGTTCCTTCTTCAACTTCTGGATTTCGCGGGCAGTGATTTCTATATCAGACGCCTGTCCCTGAGCGCCACCCATCGGCTGGTGAATCATGACGCGAGAGTGAGTAAGCGCAGAACGCTTTCCTTCCTCTCCGGCAACGAGCAATACCGCAGCCATAGAAGCAGCCATACCTGTACAGATAGTAGCTACATCGCTAGAGATAAACTGCATAGTATCATAAATACCCAAACCGGCATATACCGATCCGCCCGGAGAGTTGATATAAATGGAAATATCTTTTCCTGGTTCTACAGAATCCAGATACAACAGCTGAGCCTGTAAGGTATTGGCTGTATAATCATCGATAGCGGTACCCAAAAAGATGATACGATCCATCATCAATCGCGAGAACACGTCGAGCTGAGTAACATTGAGCTGGCGTTCTTCCAATATATAAGGATTCAAATATCCATTCTGCGACTTGATAACATCGTCAAGCACCATACTGTTCATACCTAAGTGCTTGGTTGCATATTTTCTGAAATCGTCCATTTTATTTCGTTTTATTAAATTTACCTATATATAAAGAGGAGCTTCCGACCGTCTTGTTCACTTGTAATTGGGCAGAATTATAAAATCTTCAGCTCAACAACGGAAAAGCCAGATCAAAAGCTCCACTTCTTATCTAATCGTTTCAGTAATCAGCGTTGGGACATCAGCCCCTACGTTTTGATTACTCAAACATCTTGTTGAATTCTTCTGCCGATACAGCCTTGTGGTTCAGAGTAACCTGACCTTTCAACACAGCACACAATTTAGCTTCTACTGCACGGTTAACCAAAGCTTCTACAGACTCTTGTTTCTTCAGCATTTCCTTGCTGTAGTTTTCGAGCAATTCTTCAGGTACATTGATCATACCGTACTGAGCGAACTGAGCGCGAGTAGCTTCCTTAGCCATCTCAGTAATATCAGACTGTTCAACCTTAATATCGTTAGCTCTAACCAATTTTTCCTTAATCAGGTGCCAAGTCAATTCTTCGATGCTCTTGTCATAGTGTTCAGCAACGAATTCTTCACCTTTTTCCTTGTTGTTTTCCAACATGATACGCTTCATCAGTTCGTCAGCGAATTCCAACTTGCCTACTTTGTTAGCAGCGTAGTTACGAACGTCGATCAAGAACTTATAGTCGCTGTCAGCTTCGAACTGCTTAGCGATAGTTTCCTTAATCTGAGCGCGGAACTCTTCTTCGTTGTGAGCTTTGTCCTTACCCAAAACCTGGTCGAACAATTCCTGGTTCAATTCACCCGGAATCAAGCGAGTGATTTCTTCAATCTGGAAGCTGAAGTTACCCTTGTGGTTTTCAACATCTTCCTTAGCAACCTTCAACAAAGAAGCCAATTCTGCTTCGTTGTTATCGAAAGCAACAGAAGGATTAAACACCAATACAGTGTTAGTCTTAGCTGCGTTGAAGATAGCTTTCTGATCGTCGTTCTTCATGTAAGAAGGCATCATAACAGCACCTTCTACCTGAACGCCACCTTCTTTAGTGTTGCCGTTTTCATCAAGTTCAGCCAACAGACCCTTCAACATATCGTTATCCTGATACTCTTCTACCTTATCATATTTACCGGTACGCTGAGTATACATCTTAACCTGCTGGTCAACCATTTCATCTGTTACGTTGATATCGTAGTAATCAACAGTGTCTTCGTTAGACAAAGTCAATTCAAACTGAGGAGCCAAAGCGATATCGAATGAGAATTCGAAGTTTTCGTCAGTTTCAAAGTTTGCGTTGCTCTCCTTAGGAAGCGGAGCGCCCAACATATCTACCTTATTTTCACGGATATATTCGCCTACTTTTTCCTGCATCAGCTTATCAACTTCTTCTACCAATACAGATACGCCATACTGTTTCTTAACAAGACCCATAGGAACCATACCCTTACGGAAGCCCGGCATATTAACTCTCTGACGAATAGTTTTCAACGATTTTTCTACTTTTTCCTGATAGTCAGCTTTTTCAATCTGAACAGTAAGCAATGCGCTTACTTTGTCTACATTCTGCAATGAAATATTCATTTCCGACTTTATTTATTTAATTATTACTTTATTATGTTCTAATAGTTCACTTTATACAAAGAGTGTGCAAAAATAATGTTTAATATTTCAATAACCAAAAAGGTACTAAAAAAAACACTTTAATCACTCATAATATTTGTTTTGGCAAATATGGATTCTATTGCAACATATTTAAATTCAGTTGCAATAGAAATATATTCTGTTGAGACAGAATTAAAATCACCCGTAACAGAAATAAATCCGTTCACGACTGACAAACTGTCTGATAAACACCTCGCCTGCCATCTAAAAACGCTACATTTTATTTTTTAAAACTCTTGGTTATCTTATTTTTTATACGTTCCTTTGCTCGCGATAGTGGTATTAAAATTAATCACAGCGATTTCTATTACTGGTTTTTACCGCATACGCGAAAGCCCATTGTGTAAACGCTCGTCGTTCGAATCTCTCATATTTCTTTTTCCATCACTGTCGTAGAGAGAATATTTCAATTATTATTTTTATTTCATTCAAATCAAAAAAACATGAATTTGTATTTGGGAAACCTTAACTATCGAGTTAAGGAAGGAGACTTAGAACGTGCGTTAGCAGTGTATGGCACTGTGCATTCAGTAAAAATCATCAAAGACCGCGAAACAGGAAAATCTAAAGGTTTCGGTTTTGTAGAAATGGACGACGAAGCTGCATCACAAGCAATTAAAGAATTAAGCGGAAGCGACTTTATGGGTCGCCAAATGGTTATAAAAGAAGCTTTGCCTAAAGCTTGATTTTTCCGCCAACAAAACAAAAGCCATTCCGGGATATTCTCTCCGCAAAAGGAAGAAACCGGAATGGCTTTTATTTTTCATTACTTTTTTCCGCCCCACACGTTTGTTGGCGATACTACCCAAGCCGGGTCGTGAGGTACGATGATATTAGGATTAGCATTCATGCCTTCTTTATCTGGAATACGGATATAGTATACCGATTTGCCATGTACCGGAAGCGAAGAGGTTCTCAGCCACGGATTCATATTACGCAGAAGCGCATAGCTTATACCTCTTCCCTTAGCAAAGCGAGGAAGATCGTCTATCGTCTCTTCTACTTTTATCTCTCGGTATGGTATCATCGGATAAAGATCGGACGCACGTAGAACGAATCCGAACTTCTGTGGACTGGCGAACATAATCTTTGCTGCGAGAATTCGATACACGTATCGTGCGGTCTCTTCTACCAACTGAAGGTCGAGCGCATTTTCTTCGTATTGCTCGGCAAGCGACTTTGATATTCTTCCCTGACCGGCATTATACGATGCCGCCACGCTCACCCAATTTCCAAAACGCTGGTAGGCTTGCTTCAGATAACGACATGCCGCACGGGTAGCTTTCTCTACATGATAACGCTCGTCCACACTATGTCCACTTCGAGCCCGAACTCGCGGGCAGTAGCCGGCATAAGTTGCCAAAGCCCAGCGGCGCCAGCACCCGAACGAGCCAACGGGTTATTATTACTCTCTATAGACATCAGATACTTAAAATCGTCGGGTATTCCGTTTTCGCGCAGTATGTCTTCTACTATCGGAAAGTAACGGTTGGCACGTTTTATCATCTGAATGGACGTGCTGTGCATAAACGAAAACGCCAGCAACTCACGATCCATGCGTTCTCGGCGGTCAAATCGGCTCAAGTCTACCGTTTCACCGCAAAACACCATGTTCCGTGGAACTTCCACACAAGTGTATTCCACGTCATCGCCCACAGTGGCAGCCTGCATGGTAGGAGTATCAAATGGCAGTGTGGCCAACAACGAACAAAAAACTAATTTCTTTACTGATATATATGATAATTTCATCCCAGAGACATTTTAAGGTTCTTAAATATTGCCTCTAAGTTAGATATTAAAAATAAAAACGAGATAATAGTTAAGCCAATTTAATACAACATTTTATTCGAACAGCTGAAAACTTTTCAGTATCTGCAGTGGAACTTCATCCGTTTTCTTCTGATAAATAACTGATAGATAGAAGCCTGTTCCCTCTTTCTTATCGAGCAGATAACTATACATACACTGATCGGTTTCACAATTGCCTTTCAGCCATACCACGTAGAATTGCGGCGTTTCGAACGATTCAACCTTTGTCTGCTGGGTCACTTCATCGTCGGTGGCCACATTCTTCAAATCCTTAGCCAACTCGGAACGCTTAATGCCATCGCCCTCCAGCAACTGCACCGTAATATAATACTCTTTTGTACTGATGATGTAGCCGTCTTCCGAATCATCTTCTACAACAAAGCCTACGGGCGCATTAAACTGTACCCCGTAGGCTTTCCATTTCACCTTTTGCAACGCCTGCGCACTCGAAGCACTTACGGCACCGAGAGCCAATATTAGCACTACAAGAAATTTTAAATTCATACTCTTCTCTCTTTAACTACTTTTCGTGCATACACCTCCTCTTCCTTATTAACCATAACCAATACTGTACCTCCTACATTAGAATAAGGAGATGTTACCGCCGACAATGTCTCATCTTTAAGCATTGCGTCTACTCCAGCCGAAATCAACAGTCCCTTGACCAATTCAGCTTCCCAGAGGCTACCTTTAAAAACCTCCACCAACGATCCATAAGTTCTTTCTGCCATAGTCTTGTTACGTTTTAAAGGGTTAATATTAAATAAGGATAATGTTCTCTGTATGTTTATCCAAAGATAGTCTTTTTTTCAATATATTCGAATCGAAACCTGAATATTTTAATCGGAATATCAGAAATAAGGCTATTTTTGCAATAGTTCATCAAACAGCGGATAGCTTGGTGATGAATGAAGCACTACAGTATATAAACATAAAACTTATTATATCATGAGAACTTATACGAATGTATTCGACCTTGGCGACTTGAAGACCGCCCTTTCTGAAGCCTTTGAAATAAAGAAAGACCGTTATAAATATGAATCGCTTGGCAAGCACCGCACTTGCTTGCTTATATTCTTCAACAACAGTCTTCGTACACGCCTCAGCACTCAGAAGGCTGCACGAAACCTTGGCATGGATGTAATTGTGCTCGACGTTAATCAGGGTGCTTGGAAACTGGAGACTGAGCGCGGCGTAATTATGGACGGCGACAAGAGCGAACACTTACTCGAAGCTATCCCCGTAATGGCTTCTTATTGCGATATCATCGGAGTGCGTTCTTTCGCACGTTTCGAGAGCAGAGAAGACGATTACAACGAAAAGATTCTGAATCAATTCATAAAATACTCTGGCAAGCCTGTCTTCTCTATGGAGGCTGCTACAGGACACCCGCTTCAGGCTTTCGCCGACTTGATTACAATAGAGGAATATAAGAAGACAGAGCGTCCTAAGGTTGTATTGACATGGGCACCTCATCCACGTGCACTTCCGCAGGCTGTTCCTAACTCATTCGCCGACTTCATGAACGAAGCCGACGTAGACTTTGTGATTACTCATCCGCACGGATATGAGCTTGACCCCAAATTCGTACGTGGAGCCAAAGTGGAATACGATCAGAAAAAAGCGTTCGAGGGTGCCGACTTTATCTACGCCAAGAACTGGGCTTGTCCTGGTGTAACAAACCCTGAAGATTACGGAAAGATATTGAGCAAAGACATGAGTTGGACCGTAGATACAGAGCACATGGCTCTTACTAACGATGCTTTCTTTATGCACTGCTTGCCGGTACGCCGTAACATGATTGTTACCGACGATGTGATAGAAGCGCCTACTTCATTAGTTATCCCAGAAGCTGCCAACCGTGAAATCTCGGCTACAGTAGTTTTGAAACGAATGTTGCAAGCGTTGAAATAAGCATAACTATCATACTGCCCGGTAAAAGCCAGCCACAATATTATATAAAGCTGACTTTTACCGGGCAGTATTAATAACAACGTACAGGAATCTGTGATTATGCTACTGTACCAATTTCATATAAAAACTCGGGAGCAAGATCTGCTCCATTGGCCCATTCAATAGTAACGCGAGTCAAGCCATATTGAACAAATTTCTCCTTATCCAATAATTCACCGAAAACCTCGCCTTTAAGATATGGTTCCAAATTCACAATCTTTCTATTCCCATCGCTGAAAGTTACAAGAAGCTTGTAATCGCTGATATAATCTACATCTATTACTCGTAACATAAGCTATTTATTTTAAAGGTTCTATCTTTTCTATCTTCTCCCCTTTTTGAGCCTTTTCCCAAAGAGAAAGAATTTCTGCTTCATGCAAATCAACCCACTCATTTACTTTTGCGATAACTTTCGCAGGTGCTTGACCGTCTACAATTCGATCTAAAACACTAATAGAACATTCATAATCACCATAAGTAAAATGAATATGTGGTGGATTATGATCTTTCCAATAAAGGAATATAATAATACCGAAGAATCTACAAATTTCAGGCATAAGCTATATCGTATTAGTAACTTACACAAATATAAGCATTTAAAATCATTACATATATTTTTCAGGCTATATTTTTTATTCAAAGTCCACTATACAAAACAACAAAAGGTCCGATGCAGCGGCTTAATCGCCTTACTGCACCGGACCGGGTAAATCTATAAGAAAATGTACAAAAGCCTATATTAAGGTTTCATGTTCAGATACTGCTTGCCTTCGGCTGCGCCATCCGCTGAACGAGCAGGACAGAGACGGAACGAGAACGACTGGCGTTCTGCCGGAATCAAGTACTGCTGATGAGGGAATGCACCCCAGCTGGTATCACCACCTACACCCATTTGCTTAAGATCGAGGTTCCAAGTGATAACGTCTGATTCGCGAACATCACTCTGGTGACGCTGGCTCTTGCGGAGACCCGGTTCATCCAAAGATGCAGGATCATAAGGCCATGCGCTTGTGCTGAGGAACGGCTGTCCGATAGCCATTAAACCTGCACCCTGTGCATCGGTCAATGACATCCAACGAACGTCTGTCTTGTTTCCATTTTCTTGAGGACGGTCGTAAAGATAGCATTCATCTTTTACGGCACCGTGGTAAAGACCTACGTAAGCCGAAGTGTTACGGTCGCAATAGTTTTCGTGAGGACCACGTCCCAACCAACTCATCTGAGAAGCTTCGCGTGCCAAACCTACGCTGACACCCATACGAGGCATCAACGGCAATGTATCGTTAGCCGGGATGAAGAGGCATTCTACATCGAGGCAACCACGAGACTGCATACGATAAGTAATCTTGAATGTAGAACCAGCTACACTGTCAAGGCGATAAGTAGAAACCACTTCATAACCGCCTTCGTTCAAAGCGTGGTGAGTCATTTCTTCGAGACGAGCGTTCTTACCAGCTTCGCGCCAAGCACGGAGAGTGTAGTTCATGCCGTTACCCATATCGTTATCAGTAACAGGACGCCAGAAGTTAGGAAGCAACGGAGACTTAATCCATTCCTTGCCAGCTTGTTTCCAAGAGCAAAGAGCACCGTTTGCCTTATCAAATTCCACTTCAGAGCCGTTAGCCGACAGAGAAAGTCTTTCAGCTGTTTGCTTCATATCTACCTTGCCAGCTTGCTTAGCTGCCTGCAGCGGCTGATAGAAAGGCAATTCAGCTTGAGCGTCTGCCAATTCTGTGTTTGCTTTCAACAAACCTTCGTCATTTTTCAAGCAAGCATAGAAGCGAACGAAATATTCTACTCCAGGAGCAGGTGTAACCTTCGGGAAAGATGTACGGAATATCGCCTTTTGTTGTGGAGCCAAAGCAACGTTTTCAATCTGGCCCTTTGCCAACTCTTCACCGTTGCCTTCCAACTTCCAGTAGAAGTTGAAGTCCTTCAAGTCTTTGAAGAAATACTTGTTCTGCAATTCTACCAAACCTTCGTGATAGTCGGCCAGACGGAATGCGATATTCTGGTATACGCGTTTCACTTCGTAAGCGTGTGGTTTGAGAGTACGATCGGCAGCAATGATACCGTTCATACAGAAGTTAGCCGAGCTAGGAACGCCCTTAGGAGCCAAGTCACCACCGTAAGCCATGAACGGTTTGCCGTCGGCAGTCTTAGTTGCGAATCCCTGGTCAACCCAGTCCCAAATATGTCCACCCTGCAAAGAAGGATATTTCTCTATTACATCCCAGTAATCTTGCAAGTTACCGATACTGTTACCCATTGCGTGAGCGTATTCACAAAGAATCAACGGCTTGTTAGGCAAGTAGAGAGTGTGATTAATCAGCACGTCAATCTTCTTATACATCGGGCAGAAGATATCAGTGAAAGGACCCTTGATACCGTCTTCTGAATGAACAGGGCGCTGTGAACGGTCGTTAGCGTGTACCCAGCGGTAAGTAGCCGCAAAGTTACATCCTTCACCGGTTTCGTTACCCAAACTCCAGATAATTACAGACGGGTGGTTCTTGTCGCGCTCGAACATACGTTCTGTACGGTCGATAAATGCTGGTTCCCATTCAGGCTGGTTAGCCAAGCACTTGTTAGGATCATATCCCATACCGTGGCTTTCTATGTTTGCTTCGTCTACTACATAAAGTCCGTATTCGTCGCAAAGTTCATACCAGCGTGGGTCGTTAGGATAGTGAGAAGTACGTACACAGTTAATGTTAAGTTCCTTCATCAACTTGATATCCTGTATCATAGACGCTTCGTCTACAACGTGTCCCTTATATGGGTCGTGTTCGTGACGGTTTACACCTTTAATATAGATAGGCTTACCGTTAACCAACAGCTGTGCGTGACGAGTTTCGCATTCGCGGAAACCAATCTTGCGAGTGATGTACTGCTGTACCTTACCGCCTACGCGCAAAGCAATCTGAAGACGATAGAGGTTAGGAATTTCGGCACTCCACAAAAGCGGCTTTTCTACGTGGCGCATGAAATGCAGAACATCTTCCTTAGGATTCCAACGCTTGGTTTCTTTATAAATAGTCTTGCCTTGTGCATCCTGCAATTCGGCTTCAACTTCTGCTCCGCTAATTTTGCCACCGTCGGCTTTTCCTAATTCTACATAGAGATGGAAATCGGCATCGGTATAAGTGCGGTCAAGGTCGGTAACAACTTCAAAGTCGCGTACGTGTACTTTCGGACGAGCGTAAACATATACGTCGCGTTGGATACCTGCCAAACGCCAGAAGTCTTGGTCTTCAAGATAGTAACCGTCGCTAAACTTGAACACCTGAACTGAGATTTCGTTTTCTCCTGCTTTTACATACGGAGTGATATCGAATTCAGCCGGAGTCTTAGAATCCTGCGAATAGCCTACCTGCTTTCCGTTAACCCATACATAGAATGAAGAGGCAACGCTTCCGAAGTAAACCACGATTTGTTTTCCTTTCCAATCGGCAGGGATAGTAAAGGTGCGTTTGTACGAACCTACAGGGCTGTTTTCTACTGCAATCAACGGTGGGTTCTTCTTGATACCGTAACCTGAACCTACGTAGAATGGATATCCATATCCTTCCATTTCCCAGTTAGACGGAACGGGGATGTCATTCCAAGAAGAAAGGTCGAAACCTGTTTTCCAGAAATCCATCGGACGCTGGTCGTAACGGCCTACGTATTTGAATTTCCAAGTACCGTTCAGTGAAAGGAACCAAGGAGATTTAGCCTTGTTATCTTCGCGAGCCAATTCGCGGGTAGGATAACCCAAGAATGTAGCAGCCGAAGGAAGACGGTTGATATGAAGTACATTAAAGTTTTCCCAGTCGTTATCAGAGTGAGGATATTTGTTACGCTGTACCACCTGCTGTTGCTGCTGCTTAGCCTGCTCCTGCGGTTTCTGCATAGGCTCTCCGTTGTACTGAGCATACATTGCCATCCAAGGAGCGCACAATGCGAATAGCGTAAATTTCAATTTATTATTCATGTTTATTTTATTAAGGTATTAGAAATTGAAGTTGTTTAATTCTCCAAAAGCATCTTTATAATAGTAGCCGATGACCAACCGAAGTTAGGTGCATTAAGCTGTTCACCTGTCAACGGGTTATAGTTTTCGTTGATAGTACCGTCGGTAGTAAGACCCTGAGCGTTGCGGATGAACTTCTCTGTCAAGAAGTCAGCTTCTTTGTTGAAGCCGTATTTACGCAAACCAGTGATACCGAAGTAAACTTGGTCTACCCATACCGGACCTCTCCAATATCCACGAACAGGGCGCAAGCGCGGATGATCTACAGCCAATGTTCCAAGAGGAAGAGTTGAATTGAACTTGTTAGTATCCATCATCTTTTCCATAACAGCCTTAGCTTGTTCCTGAGTAGCGATACCAGCCCAAAGCGGCAACCAGCATTCTGCTCCCATCACCTTGATGAACTCGCCTGTTTCGAGACGTGTGTCATAGAAGAATCCGGTTTCAGGATCGAACATCTTAGTACGTACATGTTCTGCTACTACTTCTGCTTCTTTCTTAAGCTGTGCGGCTTCGTCTTTCTTGCCGAGGATTTCTGCCATTTCAGCCAAAGCCAACTTATCAGCATAGAGGAATGAGTTCAAGCAGATGTTTTCCTGATTCATTGACCAAGCGTTTTCGCCGTTCTGAAGCATTACAGCGTCGTCAAAACGTACGCCATTATCCATACCGCTTTCCCATGCTGCTGCTATAAGAGTACCGTCGGTAGAACCGTATTCGCAGATACCGTTATGATCGTGGTCGCGTTCTGCATACCACCAGCGATGGAACTTCATCAACTTCGGATACATTTCTGCCAAGAATTCCTTGTCGCCAGATGCGCGGTATACGTTCATTGCGCCCCATCCTGCTACAGGTGGTTTTGTATCACGCCAGTTGTTATATCGACGATTATATCCGATAAAGTCGGGCACCATGCCATTAGGAGCTTGGTGGTCGAACAAAGTACGCATTTCGTCCTTAGCCATTTCTGGATTATACAGAGCGTTGGCAGAAGCGATTTTCCAAGAGTCCCATGACCATATACCGCCCAAGAAGCCAGTATATGATGGGTTGCTACCTGCGTGCAAGATATCACCGGCAGCCGAACGCCAGTTACTGTTAAGCGTCATCATAGCTTTAACAATCACGCGGCGATACATATTATCTTTCAGATATTTACTCTTTCCGTTCAGCAATGAAGCGAGCCATCCGTTCCAACGTTCAGCGTTCTGCTTCAAGCATTGTTCTGCATCGGGAGCTTGCCATTTAGCAAGTTCTGCCTGCATATCTTCATTACGTAACATCAAAGTCTGAGTATAGTTTGATGTGTACGATTCTCCAGGTTGCAATACGAAATCAGATTTTTCGTTTACACGCAGACTGTCTTTGCCCACTGGGGTAACATCTGCTGCAGTAATGAAGCGAGTAGCTACACGTACCGAGTCTCTAAGACGGAGTGCTGTAGCCTGATGGTCTTCGAAGCTCCAAGTTGCTGTTTCGGGGAATGATCCACCTTTCCAAGTCCAAGACAATGTGAGAGGCTGATTGCTGCAGTTTTCTACTGAAGAATGTACCAACACTGTTCTTGAAGAAAGGAAGCATAGTTCGGTTTTAACTTGAAGTTGTTCGTCGCTGAATTCCTGCACCAAACGTCCGGGCAGATATTTGCTGGTCTGTATGTTACGAGCCAAGTCGTAATGGTTTCCGTTGACTTGGATGAAAGGCTGAGCCATAGTTGCCGACACCCAACCGCGTCCGGTCATAGCCATAGGGCCGATAAATGCGCCGGCGTAGTCGCTGCTCTCGTTTTCAGGAAGTGCGTATCCCGACCATGAACCCAAGTCAGCAAAAAGATTAAGCATAACATAAGGATTACGCGGCTGAATAGGCACATTCTTGACATTTATAAGATTATAAAAGTCTGATTGTTGAGAGAGCAATGGTTCGTTCGATTCTGACGAAGACGGAGAGCATGCTGTAGCAAGGCATAGCAGTGCCGCTCCATTCAAAAGCATTGATCTGGTTTTCATATAAAATAATTAAGGTAATAAAAAAGGGGAGGGAACCCTCCCCTTTCAGAATTTTAAGAATTGTAAAAACGATTATTTACTATAGTGGTCGTTCTGTTTCCAGTCTGGGTTCATCAAGAATTCATTATGAGGAATAGGTAACAGTTTATGTTTAGCTGCTACGAAGCTTTCACTATTAGGTTTCTGATGGTCTTTCAAAGCATTCTCTACGATACCCCAACGGATAAGGTCGTACCAGCGTGAGCCTTCGAGAGCCAACTCGCAAGGACGCTCTACATCTTGCAAGTGTTTCAAGACAGCGTCTTTGCTCATATCCAGCGGCAATCTAGGAACATTTACACGGTCACGAACTTGATTAATAAAACCAATAGCTTCTGCTGTTTCTCCACGGGCGTTCAAACATTCAGCATAAAGCAAAAGTACATCGGCGTAGCGAATTAAAGGAATATTGAAGCCACTCTTGTACCAAACCGGGCTCAATGAAGGATCATAGTATACATACTTATGCCAGAAGCATTCACCTTCTTTATGATAGTCTTTAAATGATTTACCTGCTTCATAATAATAAGGACGGCAATCAGGATCATCAAAGATAAGTGTACCGAGTGCACGAGCACTATGTTTACCATCTACAGTTTTATCTTCCATCAAAGTATTATAGATCCATTTTGTAGGATAAGCTTCTTCATAGCCACCACCGGGAGCAGTAAACGGAGCTAAATGTTCTGTAAAATGGTTGTATTCACTGTGTCCGCCATTAGTATCACCTGTAAACTGAACTTCAAACACTGACTCTGAGTTATTCTTATGTAAGCCTGTGAAGTTATCGTAGTAATTAGCCATTAGCTCAAACTTTCCAATCAGTTTCTTGAATTGAGCTTCTGCATCACTCAACTGATGACGGAACATATAGAACTTACCTAATAGCGCAGCTGCAGCGTAGCATGTAGCACGTCCACCATTGTCAGCGTCATAGCTTTCAGGCAGGTCTGTCTGTACTTCTTTAAGTTCTTTTTCAATAAATGCTACTACTTCACCTGGTTTAGCTTGTTCAGGATAGAACTCTTCTTCTGTTCCTTCCAACTGATGAAGGTAAATAGGCAAGTTCTCACCAAAGTTGATGAATAGACGATAGTAGTAGAAAGCACGCAAGAAACGAGCTTCTGCAAGTGCTTGCTTCTTGGTTGCAGCTACACTGCTACTTGTTTCAGGTACGTTCGGAATATTATCGATACACTGATTGGCATAGTTAATACCTGTATATAAGTTTGTCCACTCTCTAACAGAAGCTGTATTTGTTGCATCATTAGTAAAAGTAGCCAATTGTATCCATCTAGGCACGTCAGCACGGAAAGTACATTCATCGCTACGGAAGTTATCTATAACGATATAACGTTCAAAAGACACAGCATAACCAGAAGGCTGCATATAACCATAAGCAGCTGTAAGTCCTTTCATAATATCTGCTTCACTTTTCCAAAAAGTAGAAGGCGACAAAACATTCGGGTTCATATCTTCGTCCAAGAACGAGCCAGAACAAGATGTCATTGCAAGGCTACCGGACAAAGCAGCCAACAACAATATGTTTTTCATTATTTTCATAATATTCTATTCAATTTATCGATTAAAAACCAAATTTGATACCAGCCATGTATGTACGGCTCAATGGTGATGCTGCATAGTCAACACCCATAGAACCTACTCCAGAACCTGTAGATGGGTCATATCCCTTATATCCAGTGATAGTGAAGAGACGAGTAGCACCAACGTAGAAGCGGAGGTTACTGATGCCCAACTTAGTGCAAGCCTTCTTAGGCAAGTTATAGCCTAACTGCAAGTTGTTAAGGCGCAAGTAGTCACCGTTTTCAACGAAGCGATCGCTTGCCAAACGAGCGTTACTATTCGGGTCTGCCTGTACGGCACGAGGTATATCAGTATTCGGATTTTCAGGAGTCCATGCGTTCAAACAGTCTTTACCATAGTTAAAGTTCTGATCCATTCTCTGCAGATAGTACTTAGTATAGTTATGACGTTTAACGCCGAAGTTACCGTAGAAGTTAGCTACCAAGTCAAAGTCTTTGTATGCCAAGTTTACGTTGAATGCCAAAGCAACCTTAGGTACACCGCTACCGATTTTATATTTATCGTTGCTATCTATCTTACCGTCACCGTTAAGGTCTTCGAAACGGATATCACCCGGTTCAGCATTTGGCTGCAATGGATACCATACATCTTTCTTTGTCGTTTCATCATAAGCTAAATATCCATGATTCTTGTTCCATTCATCAACTTCAGCTTTGTTCTGGAAGATACCAGCTGTTTTGTACACCCAGAATTCACCGATTTCACCACCTACATAAGTACGTGCTGCACCTTTTTCATAGAGATAGTTAGGATCGGCCATAGATTTCAATACACTCTTATAGTGGCTAAGGTTCATATCCAAATCGTACTTGAACTGACCTGCGCTACCATGATAGATAGTCTGGATTTCGAAACCAGTAGTACGCAATTTACCATCGTTTACAGTCAAAGAACCGAAACCTGTACAAAGGCTGATGTTCTTTTCAGAAAGCATATCGCGTGTATCCTTGATATAAGCTTCAGCAGAGAACTCTAACTTATTGCCGAAGAAAGCAAGGTCGATACCGAGGTTCTTATAAATAGTAGTTTCCCACTTGATATTAGTTGAAGGTAATGAAGTAACGGCATAACCCAAAGAAGTATTCTTACCACCGAACGGATAGTTCAGGGCTGAGTCATTACTTGACAAAGTAGGGATGTACTGATAAAGACCAATGTTCTGGTTACCCAAACCACCATAGCTCAAGCGAACTTTGAATGCGTTAATCTTATCCTTCATGTTTTCCCAGAAGTTTTCGTTAGCTACATTCCAACCCAAAGATACTGATGGGAAGAATCCCCACTTGTTACCTTTAGCGAAACGAGAAGAACCATCGTAACGGAACGAAGCCATCAACATATAACGCATCTTATAGTTGTAGTTCAAACGACCGAATACAGAGCGTAAACCGCTACGAGTGTGTGAACCACCTGCTGTATAGTGATCCTGTGCCTGATCGAGTACAGACAAATTGTTATTTTCAAAGGTATCACCTGTAGCATTAAGTCTCTTATAAGTCTTTTCTTCTTGTGAAGCACCTAACAAGATCTGCACTTCGTGATCTTTCCAAAGAGTTGTGCTATAGTTAGCGGTAGCTTCCAACAAGTCATTCTGAGTTCTTGTATTTGTTTCTGACAAGTATGCAAGAGAGTTTTTCTTCATTGAACCCAATTGATAGGTTGGATAGAATGAACGACTTTCTCCGAAGTAAATGTTACGAGCTGCCTGTGCTTTAATAACCAATCCCTTAATCGGCTCATACTGTATATAACCAGATGCAGCGATGTAGTCATTTGCACTTGTATATTCAACCAAATTATTATAACCAACCATGTTACAAGCATCGCTCATACCCATACCTGGGATGGCACCACCATAACCGCCTTCGAAATTAGAATCATAAACAGAGGCAAGAGGTTCCATGTTAGTAACCTGATAGATACCTGGGAAACCAGAGTCTGCTTCCAAATCGGCTGTCCAACGGCTATAGCTGATGCTTTCACCCATTTTGAACTTACCGCGCTTAACGTCAGAGTTCAAACGGAAGCCCATCTTTTCATCGCCAGTACCTATTACTACAGCGTCTTCTTTAGAATAGAATGCAGAAAGTGCAATATTTGTAAATTCTGTACCAGCAGTATAACCTACGTTATATTTCTGTACGAAACCACGGCGATAGTATTCATCCTGCCAGTCTGTATCTGCGAACTGAGAAGGATCAGCTTCGTAAGCTGCGATGTATTTCGGCCATCTTGACTTATCAATGTGACCATTAGTCAACGCCATCTTACGAACCTTGATAAATTCTTCGCTGTTACACATATTCAACTTCTTAGGCAGGTCGTCCATACCCCAGTAAGCAGAGAATGAAATTTTCGGTTTAGATTCAGAACCACGGTTAGTTTCAATCAAGATAACACCGGCAGCAGCACGAGCACCATAGATAGCGGCTGTAGCGGCATCTTTCAATACAGACATTGACTTGATATCTTCAGGGTTCAAATAAGCCATATCACCCGGAACACCATCGATGATAACCAACGGAGAGTTATCAGTACCCCAAGAGGTAACACCACGTACCTGAAGGCTTGGAGAAGAACCGGCAGCACCACTACCGAAGTTTACGGCAAGACCCGGAGCCATACCTTGCAATGCAGCTTCAGCATTTGCGGTAGGCATCTTATTTAATTTATCACCTTGAACGGTAGTAACAGAACCAGAAACGTCTGACTTCTTCTGAGTACCGTAACCGATTACTACGACTTCGTCAAGGAGTTTAGTATTTTCTTTCAAAACAATCTTCAACGGCTTGTTGTCTGTAACCTTCACATTCTGTGTGATAAAGCCTACATAACTAATCTGAAGTTCGCCACCCTGAGTAAGAGTAAGTTCGAAGTTACCGTCGAGGTCTGTAATTATACCATTGCTGGTACCTTTTTCAAGAATAGAAGCACCGATGATAGGTTCACCGTTTGCTGCGATAACTGTACCAGTCACTTTGCGGTGCTGCTGAGCAGAAGCAGCGCTGTGCGACGGTGCGTTCTTAAAGAGTACGATATGATCGTTTTCAATTTTATAGTCAACATTCTGACCAGCGAAGAGTTGATCAAGTACTTGGCTGAGGTCTTTACCCTCAACGTCTACAGAAGCCTTGCGGGCTACATCTACTTGATTAAGGTTGTAAGTGAAATAAACATTGCCCTGTTTTTCGATGACACTCAAGATGTCGCGAACAGGAGCAGACTTCATGTGAAGTGAAATTCTCACGTTTTGCGCACCAGCTGAAGCGGCGAAAGTAGGCGCAGCCTCCAATGCTAAGCAAAGAAGAGACAACTTCGCGATACGCGCTGTTTTAGCAAGATAATTCATACTTTTTAAATGGTTAGTTGGTAATTCAAGTATTTTAAGGTAATTAATTCATGTTTCGGGAAAATTATATAAGAGAGAGTTATATATCTTACATTCCCTTAATTGGTAATTTTTCTAATTATTCATGTTTCATAGGCACTCATGGTATTAGATACAAGGTTTGACTTTATATTTATATTTATATTCTTATTTCATTTTTAAGGTCTGAAAATATATACCGAGTCATGATTAATAGTATAATCAAGACGACGAGTTTCTTTCAGCAATTCCATAACTTGATTAATTGTCAAATCCTTACGGATGTGACAAGTAAAGTATTCTTCAAGCAAAGCATTGTCGCCCACGTAAATCTTCACGTCGAAATGACGTTCCATCTGACGTATCATTTGGCGCAATGTCATATCTTTAAGCATCAAATCGCCTGTAGTCCAAGTATCAATCGATGTATCTTTCTTTCCTTTTATCAACACCAAACCATTACGCGGAGTGTAATTAACCTCATCACCCGGCTCCATGCGCTGACGTTTAGCGTGGTCGGCAGTCTCAACCTCTACAGATCCTTCTTTCAAAGCTACCGAACAAGGTTCGCCAGAATAAGCGCGTGCATTAAATTTAGTACCTAACACATGCACATCAAGCATCGGCAAGCTAAGAGTAAACGGACATTTAGGATTATGAGCTACTTCGAAATAACCTTCACCTTCGAGTTTAGCCTCACGATGGTCGGCAGTGAACTGTGTAGGATAAGAGAAACGGCTTTCCGAATTAAGCCATACAGTAGTACCGTCGCTAAGCAATAAAGATACGCGTTGTCCTTTCGGTACAAACACTGTATTCCATGCTTGCTTTTCTTCACGAGTAAGGAAGAATACGTTTACTACCAAGAGCAACAGTACGGCAGCTACCGAAGCTACCTTATACCATGCAAGGCGGAATGTCTTAGCTGTCTTAACCGGTTTCTGTTCTTCTTCGGCAAAATCTAAGCGATCACTAAGGGCAGAGAAAGCACGATCCATGCGCTCCGTATCTTTTCGAATCTCCATTTCCTTGCGCAAGCTGCAAAGTTGTTCCAATTCAAAAAGGCGACGGCGATTGGCATCCGACTCGCGGAGCCAACTCTTCACTGTCATCTCCTCTTCGGGAGTGACGTGATGCATAATATATCGAACTAATAAATTTTCTTCCATAATAGGATATTCGTTATTATTATCACGTGTTTTTTGCCTCATTCAATAATAAGACAACTCACCCGCAGGAAACTACGGGGTCAAAACACAAAAAAAAAATGAAAAATTTTTCTCGGTAGTTAAATAATTGAAGCGTTTAATACAAGGAAGTTATTGAAACTAAGAATGTTACAATAAAAATTAAACTCAATGCAAAATAGCCAATAAAGTGGAATAAAGTAGATATCGCAAGTCGTTACGCAACAAATTTGTCGCTTTCTGCACGTGTTCTTCCACCGTACGTGGAGAAATGTTCATCTTTTCCGCTACTTCGCGATAGGTCATTTCCTGAAAGTAAGATAGTTCAAAAGCCTGACGACATTTGGGTGGCAATTTCTGAAGAGCCAACTTTAGTTGTTGCTCCACATCTCTATCAACCAAGTTATCCCACGACTCACAGTCGTCCGATGCTTCCTGATTGAAAGCGACACGTTCTTCAGCCAATCGGACGTTATCTTCCCAATCGCGCACCACGTTTTGATGTTTTAAAAAGTTTAGACATTGATTTTGTGTACACTTAAACAGAAAAGAGCGTATGGAATCAGGACTCATAGACGCACGTTTTTCCCAATACATCACAAAAACATCCTGAACCATATCTTCGGCCACCTCTTCCGATACAAAACGACACGCAAATGCCATCATTTGAGGGTAAGCCACCTGAAAAAGACGTCGAAACTCAGACTTATCACCACGGCGTATGTTGTCAATATTGATATTCTCCATAATGAACTTATCTTACAAATTTCACAATCTTCTTTTCTAATGATTACAATTTTCATATAAAACGTGCCACGAAGTTATAAGTTCTATTGTTCTTTTGCAAATTTTTGCTAAAAAACCGACTATTGTTTTAATGTTAAATACGCATACTCTCAGAAAATTTGTAAGACAATACGCTTGCATTTTGTTTGCCGCATAAAAGAAAGTTGTCTTACTTCGACCGATACGAACGCTCACATCGACCGTTACGAACGCTAACATCGGTCGATACGAACGCTCACATCGGTCGATGTGAGACAACTTCAATAAAAGAAGCTATAAACTTTTACAGCAATTTACTTTTCCACTACAACAGTAAAGCCTGCAGAATGACCTCCGAACTCTGGAGAATAAGCCGACTGCACGGTAGCTATACCCGACTGGTAAGTTCCTGCACGGTCTACATTTACCGTGTATTCTATCTGATGAGTACCTTTTGGCATACGGTCGATAAAGAAACAGGTAGAGGCATCGTAAGAAGCACGATAGAATCCTATCTTTCCATTCCAGCTATAACCCGAAAGTTGGTCGGTTGGTTCCATACATGCAGCACGACTGTCTTTTATCTGAATGAAGTCCATATCTCTATCGGCTTTTACAGTAAGACGCACGGTCAACTTATCGCCTATGTGCAGAGTCTGACCAGAACGGACCGACTTACCATTCAACAGATAATCGCGGACTATAGTAACGCCGTTACCCTTATACTCCGACAAACGAGACAAGTCCTCATGATACTGAGCGTAAACGGCACCCCAGCCTAAGCCATCGCCTTTCTTCTCCATACGCAGAGAAGCCACCTTAGCCTCAGCGCCAGTCAAAGTCTTACGGGTATATCCTAAAGCATCGTCAGGAGTATCGAATACCGCCCTACCAACAGTAGCTGTCATCTTTCCGGTAGAATTCAGTTTATTACCGTTCATGCACAAGAAAGCATATACGGCATCGGCTGTAGATATAGACGACTCCCACATCTGCACTTGTTTCTGCTTAAGCAGCCACTGCTTCATTTCGTTCAGCATCTTAACGTCGGGCGAAACACGATAAACAGCCTCCATAGCCGCCACCTCGGTAGGAATCTTATAGTTGCGCCAAGAGTAGAGAGCCTTTTTGGTATCGAAATAACGCCCCATCTCTGAAGTATATACCGAATATTCCTTTATAGACTGCACCAGTTCTACTGCTTGCTTGGTTCTGCCAGCTCCCTTCATCACGATAGCCACCAACGCTTTTCCGTAGATGGTATAACCTGCAGAGCGGTTCTCAAGCTTAGTGATGAAATAATCGTTGACCACCTTATCCGCACCCTTCATGGCTACCTTATCGAGCGAGCATATATATAAATAATGTATGGTCTGCTCGTTCAGTATATTCACGGCATGTCCGGTCTTCTTCTCTACACGCTTCATCTCTTCATAATCCTTCTTGGCACAAGAGGCTAAGTATTTCACAGCCTTAGCGTAAGATGCCGCCATAGTACCGTCCAGAGTTACACCCATAACCTTGAGTCGCGCAAACTCTTCTACTATCTGCGTAGTGACATAACGGCTGCCTGGCATACCTTTATACCAACTCCACGCACCGTCGGCATTCTGCAAGCTGGCCAACTTCTGCACCGCTGCCTGCTGACGGCTGCGCATAGTATTCAAATCGAAAAGCAAAGCTATGCGACGCTTCTGTTCGGTTTCGTCCACCGCCTCTGTAATCCACGGAGTTTCTTTCAACAAGATATTTTTCAAATCGGCATTACGCTCCAAGCTACCAAGTAGCGTCTGCTTATCGCCGCCGTTAGCCTGCCAAGCCTCGAACACCTTCTTGATGCGCGGATTAGCCTCAACTATAACGCCAGCCAAGGCATTAGCATAATAAGCGGTAGCCCACGATAAAGCATCTTCGTTCTGTGGATTTCCAGCTACCGGTAATGCCTGAACCGCATACCAATCGGGGTTGGCAGTCATCTCTACAGTGAGGCGACAATCTGTAGCCGTCTTACTACTACCGTTAAACAGATTAGAGGTAGATATTGTCTTTCCATCATCGCCATCCACCTGCACCGCTACGGTCTCCGTTACCCACTGCTTATCAGTCAGCACCGGAAGGTAATGACGCTCACCATCACTGAACTCGCCAGCCGAAGCCGTTACAGTACAAACCAAAACATCGTACTTCTGAGGAACTTCGAAACCGAAACTTACCACACCCGATTCGCCTTCGGCAACCGAGAACTTCCGCGACGCACGATAAACTACAGATTCCGAAACAGGGTCGCTCAGTTCGATACGCGCTACACCACTTACCGCCTGCGCAGCCATATTAACCAACGATGCGGCAATAGTAGCCTTGTCGCCCCTGCGGACGAAGCGCGGCATATTAGGCTGCACCATAAATTGCTTATGCACTACGGCTTTATCCGTAAGCATGCCATTATATAAATAAGGTGTGTGAGCAAAGCCCATGAATTTCCATTCCGTCAGCGACTCGGGCACGGTGAACGCCACCGTAACATTACCCAAGGAATCGGTACGAAGCTGAGGATAGAAGAAAGCCGTCTCTGCAAAATTCTCACGCATCGTAACAGGCTCTTGCTGTTCTTCTTCCGCTGCCATAGAAGTTTCTACAGCTACCTCTTCATTAGCTCCAGCATCTTGCGACTCCTTATCATACATAGGAGATACGAATTTCATCATTATTGCTCTGCCACGTTTATTTACCCCGTAATCCATCACGGTACTTTCCTTCATATTCTCCAGCTCGTAAAATCCGCGAGCCACTCCTCCGAATAAGAATAACGATGTATAATCAACCTTTCCCGGATTCCATGATGAATAATACGATGAGTAATTAATCAGATTCAAGCCATTCTTCACGTTTACGTAAGAATCTGCAGCCGACAAATAGAGAGACTGTTCGCCCCACATCAAAGAGCTTCTTACAGAAGGCAACGAACGCGGGAAAGCCAGACCGAAATTCCAATTATGCGCATGCAACTTATCTAACGAAGCATCATAAAGCACCGCCATAAGATTAGCCTGCACCGGACTTCCTGTACGGTCGGTGATATGCATTCGCCATTCCTCCTTATCGCCCGGACGAAGCTTGTCGCGGAAAGTCTCCCATGTAAGGTTCAGTTTCTTATCAGGCTCGGGACGAACAATGCTGAAACTGCGATTATGAAGTACCCCATTACGCACGAAAGCGACATTAATCAGCACGCCATCGCCATATTCTGCCTTATATGGATATGAGAAAGCACGTAACTCGTTATCCAACTTTATACGCTGTGACTCAATGCGCTGCTTATCGCTGTAAATATCAACAAGCAGATATACATCGCGCTCATTAGTGCCAACATAAAAAGCGGGAGGATTTTTCTCATCGAACTTGTTGCCGTCTTGATAGAACCACGCCACCGACTCATCGGGCACCCTACGGTCGTCTTTAGAGAATAGCGTGAAAGTCTTCTTCGCCACACAACTACGGCCCTTATCATCATTGGCAGATAACTCAATAACATACTTACCCGAAGGCAAAGCCCACACATCGGCAGGAACAAAAGAGCGTTGACTCTCTGTAGTACCCTTACATTTCAGCTCACCCTTATCGCCATCTTTACCAGCCTCGAACCGATAAACACGATACTCTATGGCGGTCTTTACCGGCTCACGATTCACATTATGAGCACAGAACTGAACAGACGGCTGTTTTTCGCGCATCACGATATCATTGAGATTACGGATAGACAAATACAATGACTGACGGCTTACCGGAAGCGACAATGTACACCCCTGAGTTTCGCCGGCACCACCCGTAACATCAGCCGTAAGCTGATAATCGTAGAAACAAGGCGAATAGCTATCGCCCCAATCAATATCATCGGGAGCTTTCAGCGTAACACCCACCGTAAACCGCCCTTCAGAGTCGGTCAGCGACTCGCCCTCTGCCAACGTAACCTCATTCTGCTTATTCCATCTATACCACCAACGGCAAGAGCGAACAAAACGGTACTTCACTTTAGCGTTACGCACCGGAGCACCGGAGAAAGCCTTGGCTTCGCCTTGCAGACTGACAGAATCGCCAAGAGTATAAGTTGCAGTATACGGTGTAAACTTAACGTCGAAAGTTGGCCGCTTATATTCTTCCACATCAATAAATGCAGAAGTTTTCTCGCCTGAGATGACATAACGCCCCGGCAGCAACGACTGCGGCAATACGAAATCGCCAGAGAATACACCAAAGCTATCGGATGTAGCCTTGAGGCTCGCCACCGTCTGCGTGCCCTTATAGAGTTTAAGTTCTACAGGTTTATCTGTACGCACCTGCACAGAATCGCCTCGCTGAGCGAAAAGCAATCCCGACACATGAACCATTTGTCCCGGACGATAGATAGAGCGGTCTGTAAAAAGCCTAGCCTTATTGTCCCACCCTTCCTGCTGATTAGCTCCATACAAATAGAAGCTGTTGCCCAATGCCGAAAGAGCCATGAAATCATTGCCTGGAGTACGTGCGTTAAACTTTGAACGTCTATTTTTACGAGACAGCGCCAGCAATACACTGCCATTATCATCAGCCTTATAAACATTCTTCTGATTAAGGTTCTCAGAATCATATTCCACCAATTCCGCTCCCGGTACAGGACGACCCGTTAAGCGGTCAATTATAATCACCTCACGCTTAACGTCTGATACAGGAACAGTTACACACTGACAAGGAGAAACATACAGCACATACCCATCGACAAACGTAGTTTTTCTTACGCCATGCGCTATCTGCTTCAATACATAAATACCAGCCTGGGGCAAAGTGTAACGCAAGGTAGTATCCTGCCTGCTATAATCTGCCGACGGAACTAAACTATATTTGCGAGAAGCCACCTTCGACCCGTACTTTTTCTGCAAAGAACTCCAATTATTCTCTAACAACGCCTTTGATGCCGGCGATAGATTAAGACGATATAACTCCAGAGTAACATCGGTAACGTTAGCGAAAGAGACTTTCACCTCAGTTTCGCGTTCAGGATAAATGAAAGGAATGGAAACGGTAATCTCCGCATGTTTCACATTATCCATTACCTTACGTAAATCGGCGGTCCACTCGCCTTTTGGATATTCTTTCAGTCCCTGTTGAGCTACCTCAACGGCTTTCACTTTTTTGCCTGCGTTAAGACAATACGATGCCGCTTTAAGATAAGCGTCGGCACATACTGGAAGTTCTTTATATTGAGATGCTAAAGAAAGTAATTCAGATACTTTTTCATCGACAGTCGATTGGTATTTCTTAAATATCCCCATATTCTCATAACGGAACACCAACTTAGACTCTTTACATAAAAAGGCGGCAGCACGATTATCAACCGACTCATAATAAGCAATCAAATCATCATAAAAAGAGAATGCCGCTTCCTGCTCGGGCATAGAATCAAACCGTGAAGCACTCGACAACGAACGGATAGCCTGACGAGCAAGCAAATCGAACATGCTATCGCCAAAATACTTCTTACTAATCCATCCGCTGTTAGTCATCGGATAATAATCTTTGGCAGACGCCTTTACCAGCATTCTCTTATTAGCCAACGAACGCTCAAAATAGCGCACAGCCTCATCAACATCGTGCCGCGGACTATTTAAGATCATATCGCCCACTATACAATTCAGTACGGCACGACCCAACGGATCAGTTTCGGTCTCTGCCCACCGCTTTAGCCTATCCTTTTCAATCACAAGACTATCGGGCGCAATATTTCCGCGATACTCCGCACGCACAATGAACGCCTTCATCATCTGCGGAATGTTTCTTTCGGTCTGCCCCTTATCATATATCTTATCGGCGGTGGAAACAACCGAAGCGGGCAAATCAATTCTTACATATCCATCAACATCTCTCCATAGTTGCTCGTACGTTTGACCTTTGCAGCAAAACGGAAGCAAACAAAATGTGGCAGAAAGCCAAGCAAATAACTTTGTTACATTCATAATTCCGTTACTTTAAAATCCAACTTAGTTTTCTAAAGTAACGGAATTATTTCTTATTTACTGCATCCTTTTAAGTAAAAATAAGAAATACCTATCATTTGATAGTCACCATGGTAGCCCCGTAACCATATTCGCGGAAAGAAGCATCCTGGCTGGAATAATTTCTATACTTGCGCTTCAACTCATCAAGAATGGCACGACGCAACACCCCATCGCCTTTACCGTGAATAAATACTATCTTCTGTCCGGTGTTAGAGCGATATTCATCGAGAGTCTTTCTGAACACATCCATCTGATAATTCAGCATCTCGGCGTTTCCCATGCCTGTAGTATCATCTAGCAAAGCATCGATGTGCAAGTCTACCTCTACAATATTGTTCTTCACTACCTTATGCTGCTGGCGGTTCTTAACCTTAGACGGAACACCACCATCGTTTCCGTTCTTAGTAAGAATAGCGCTCTTCAAGTCGTCGGCAGAAAGAAACACCTGCTTCTTCTGCTCGTCATCGCGTACAATATCGTAGATAAGCGCAGGCTGAGGGAAGAAATCATTCTCTTCGAACGTATGCAATTTATAGAACTTAACCGTATCTATGCGAAGCTCCATATTCACGGCATCTTTCAACAAGAACGTACGGTCGTCTTTATAAGCTAGCAACTGCACGCACACATGCTCCATGTTGTTCAAATCGGCTTTTTCGAACTCCTCAAGATGAAGTTTCATATTCGGCTTCACCGTACCACGGCTACGCAATGTCCAACTCTTACCTTCGGCAGACAAGTACAGATAATCTACAAAATAATTACTGTCGTTAACCAGATAAGCATCGAAAGCTGTAGATGAGATAGCCTTTATATCCTGAGGCACATATGCCAAGAACACGTTCAGCACATCGTTACCACGAATCTCGGGCGCACGATAAGTAATGGGGCGATCGTCTTCTTCCTCTTCCTCCGCTTCAATCTCCGGCTCCTCCACTTTCGGCTTTCTCATAGCCTTAATGGGGATATTATAATCATCTGTCTGAACTACCACACACTCCTTTATCAGCATAGGAATTTCGAAACCGTCTTCCCCTTCTACCAATGCAGTATCCTTGCCTTGAAAGCCTCTTACTATTCCGCCCCCAACTTCGCTGAGGAAACGAACTTTATCTCCAATTTTCATATATAATCCTCCTTTTAATTTTCTTTTTCTGATGCAAACTTAATGAAAAAGCCAATTGCATGAAAAACCGACCCTATTCTTTTGTGCCATTGCACTTCAATTCAATCCATTTTTTTTGTAATTTTGCTGCAAGATAGTGTAATATCGATATTTAATACGACCTATCTTTCCACAATTAGATTGAAACTTACATATGAGCGACGATACCTTTGACAAAGAAGAAACTCTTGAAAACTCAATAAACGGAAAAGAAGAGCATTCGGATTATAAACCTGTAGATAAAAAAGACGAAAGCGTAAAGCACCAATTGAGCGGAATGTACCAAAATTGGTTCTTGGACTATGCTTCGTACGTAATATTAGAGCGTGCCGTGCCTAATATCAACGACGGACTTAAGCCCGTGCAACGACGCATTCTGCACTCAATGAAACGCCTCGACGACGGACGATATAACAAAGTAGCCAATATCGTAGGTCACACCATGCAGTTCCATCCGCATGGCGATGCCTCTATAGGTGATGCTTTGGTACAACTTGGACAAAAGGATTTACTCATTGACTGCCAGGGTAACTGGGGAAACATACTTACCGGCGATGACGCAGCCGCTCCTCGTTACATTGAAGCACGTTTGTCTAAGTTCGCGCTCGATGTGGTATTCAATCCTAAGACTACAGAATGGCAGGCATCATACGACGGCAGAAATAAGGAGCCGGTTACTCTGCCTGTCAAGTTCCCGCTATTGCTGGCGCAAGGAGTGGAAGGTATCGCTGTAGGTCTGTCTTCTAAAATACTTCCGCACAACTTTAACGAACTTTGCGATGCATCGATAGCTTATCTGCATGGCGAAAGCTTTCAACTGTATCCGGACTTCCTTACTGGAGGTTCGATAGACGTGTCGCGCTATAACGATGGTGAACGTGGAGGAGTGGTACGCGTGCGTGCCAAGATTTCGAAGGTAGATAACAAAACTCTGGCAATTCACGAAATACCATACGGAAAGACCGTTGCCAACGTGTGCGACTCGATAGTAAAAGCAAGCGAAAAAGGAAAGATAAAGATTAGAAAAGTAGAAGACCTTACATCGGGCAACGTAGAGATACTTGTTCACCTCGCTCCGGGTACTTCATCGGATAAAACAATAGATGCACTTTACGCATTTACCGACTGCGAGGTCAACATCTCGCCAAACTGCTGCGTTATAGACGACAACAAGCCGCACTTCCTTTCTGTAAGCACAGTGCTGAAGAAATCGGTAGACAATACACTAGAGCTTCTGCGCAAGGAGTTGAACATCCAACGCCAAGAAGCACTTGAGACACTGCATTTCGCTTCGCTAGAAAAGATATTCATAGAAGAAAGAATATATAAAGACACCAAGTTTGAACAAGCGCCCAACATGGATGCCGCTTGCGAGCATATCGACGAACGACTAACTCCGTTTTACCCGCAGTTTGTGCGCGAGGTTACTAAGGACGATATCCTTAAGTTGATGGAAATAAAGATGGCTCGCATCCTGAAGTTCAACAAAGACAAGGCCGACGAGTTCATTGCACGACTGAAAGCGGAGATAGCTGAGATAGACAATCATCTTTCGCATATCACGCAATATACCATCGACTGGTATCAACGAATCAAGGAGAAATATGGAGCCAAGTTTACGCGCCGCACAGAGATTCGCAGCTTCGATACCATCGTAGCTACCAAAGTAGTGGAAGCCAACGAAAAGCTGTACATAAACCGCGAAGAAGGATTCATAGGTACCGGACTGAAGAAGGACGAGTTTATCTGTAACTGCTCTGATATAGACGATGTAATAATATTCTATAAAGACGGAAAATATAAGATAGTACGCATAGCCGATAAGCTGTTTATCGGAAAGAACATACTGTACGTCAACATATTCAAGAAGAACGATAAACGCACCATCTATAATGCCATCTATCGTGACGGAAAAGAAGGCAACTACTACATAAAGCGTTTCAACGTGACTTCAATGATTCGCGACCGTGAGTACGATGTAACGCAAGGTACGCCCGGCTCTAAGATTGCTTATTTCACAGCCAACCCCAACGGCGAAGCGGAAGTGATAAAGGTAACCTTACGCCCTAACCCGAGAATCAAGAAGCTTATATTCGAGAAAGACTTCAGTACCATCGCCATAAAAGGAAGACAGTCCATGGGTAATCTGCTGACGAAATTCGAAGTCCATAAAATCGGCTTGAAGCAACGTGGAGGCTCTACACTTGGTGGACGAAAGGTATGGTTCGATCATGATGTGCTTCGACTTAACTACGATGGACGCGGACAGTACTTGGGAGAATTCCAAAGCGATGAAAGCATCTTGATTATTCAGAATAACGGTGATTTCTATACCACAGACTTCGATTTGAACAATCACTACGATGCCGACATTCAAAGAATAGAGAAATACGACCCGGAAAAGGTATGGACTGCCGTGCTTTACGATGCCGACCAGCAGAACTATCCTTATCTGAAACGCTTCACCTTTGAAGCGACCGCAAAGAAGCAGAACTACTTGGGCGAGAACAAGCACAGCAAACTTATTTTGCTGTCGGAACAAGTATTCCCGCGCATACAGGTGGTATTCGGAGGTCACGATGATTTCCGCGAACCGCTTATAGTAGAAGCAAGCGACTTTGTGGGAGTAAAGAGCTACAAGGCAAAAGGTAAACGACTCACTACATACACCGTAGGAAATATAGAAGAGCTGGAACCGACACGTATGCCCGAACCGGAAGATACAACGGAACCTGAAGCAGGCGACGATGAAGCTACGAACGACAACGGCGACAACGGACAAATGATTTATTCTAAACGAGAAATATGAGATACAAACTGACTCTGCTGATGGCTGTATGGACCGCAGCGATGACTTTCTGTACAAAAGCAAAGGCGCAAGAAGACAGCATACGGGCTAACCGCTATGTAATGCGCTCTACGATGATAGGAGCCGGACATAATAATGTGTTCGAAACTTATCTTTCGCCTTTAGAGTACAGCGGTCCGGAGGTTCGGTTCATGCATGAAAGTATGAGAATGACCCGATTGCTTCAAGGCAATGTATCAGTGCAAAACATAATTCAGGTGCAGGGGGCGTACACAGAAAACATATCGGGTACTGCCAACACCTATGCAGGAATGATTAACTGGAACTGCGCTTTGCATTACCAATTCAGAGAAGTAGCTCCGGGATTGAAGTTGATGGCGGGACCTTACATCGGCATCAACACCGGAGTGGTATATAACTCGCGCAACTCTAACAACCCGGCACAAGCTAAGGCATACGGAGGCGTGGGCTTTTCGGGAGCGGCTATATATAAGGTACGCATCAAGCAGTATCCGCTCACTATACGCTATCAAGCTAACCTGCCTTTAGCTGGAGCCATGTTCTCGCCACAATACGGAGAGTCGTACTACGAAATGTTTTCTGTAGGAAATCATAAAGGAAACGTGAAGTTTACATCGCTGCATAACAATCCTTCGCTTTACCAAATGCTAACTGTAGACTTCCCCATCCGCAACGTAATAATGCGGGCGGGATATGTGTGCGACATACAGCAGTCGAAAGTAAACGGACTGAAAAGCCACTCGTACTCTCATGATTTCATGATAGGCTTTGTACGCAATATATATCTGCTGCGCGGCAAGAACCGAATTAGCATGTCTGAAAAAACAACTCCATTTTAATATCCCATGAAACATCTCAATATATTATTTCTGCTGATTGGCTTGCTCAGCGCAACCTCGTGCATCCGCGAAGATGTATCTGGCAATACGCCTGAAGCCAACTTCGAATCGCTCTGGAAAATAATCGATGAGCAATATTGTTTCCTCGACTATAAGAAACAGGAGTACGGACTAGACTGGAACCAAGTGCACGAAACATACGCCAAGCGCATCACACCGTCTATGGGATGGGAAGCACTGTTCGAGGTACTCTCTGAAATGGTGGCAGAGTTGCGCGACGGGCATGTAAACCTTACCAGCTCGCTCGCCTCATCGCAGTATCGCCAGTGGTTCGATAGCTATCCGCGCAATTTTAGCGACAGCATACAGAGCATCTATCTTAAGAAAGACTATAACCAATCGTCGGGACTGACATATCAGATACTGGAAAACAATATCGGATATATCTATTGCTCTAGTTTCAGCAACGGCATAGGCGATGGCAACCTCGACCAAACATTAAATCGTCTGGCTATTTGCGACGGACTGATTATAGACGTTAGAAACAACGGAGGCGGCAACCTTACAACAGCGCAAAAGCTTGCTGCACGCTTCACAAACCAGAAGACGCTGGTAGGATACATGACTCATAAAACAGGAAAAGGACACAGCGATTTCTCTAATCCCTACCCTGTCTACATAGAGCCATCAAACGGAATACGTTGGCAGAAACGTGCCGTAGTATTAACAAACCGTCGCTCTTTCAGCGCAACAAACGACTTTGTGAACAGCATGAAGCAGTTTCCGCTAATTACCATCGTAGGCGATAAGACAGGAGGTGGCTCCGGACTTCCGTTTACCTCAGAAATACCCTGCGGATGGTCGATACGCTTCTCTGCCAGCCCCATGCTCGATCCTCAAATGAATCAGATAGAATTCGGAATAAACCCCGACGTAAAAGTCGACATGACAAGCGAAGATATGCAAAAAGGCAAGGATACAATGATAGAAATTGCCTGCAAATTGCTGAAAGATTAAAATTTATTTTGCAGATTTAAAAAGTTGTTCTATATTTGCACTCGCAAAACAAAAACATCACTATCGATGTTCATTGCTTCGCGCCTGTGGCGTAATTGGTAGCCGCGCCAGACTTAGGATCTGGTGTCGCGAGACGTGTAGGTTCGAGTCCTATCAGGCGCACATGAAAAAGCTAAATAGTTAATCAAATAACTGTTTAGCTTTTTTTTGTTTCCCTTGCCATACAACCACCATATTCAACTTTATTTTGCAACATCAACGAACCAACCTTTAAATAGTTCGCACCTTACACATAATCCGAAAAAAGAATTATCTATCAATGCAGGCAGTAATTGGCAAGCTTGCATAAAAAAACTCGATAAACCACATTCAATTCTCTATACTTAACCTAAGTTTATAAAAACTAAGCCTAAGAATATATATACTCAGCTTAAGTCTATAAAAACTTAGGCTAGAAACAGACTTCTTCTCCAAACAAATACAACTTTTACTTTGCACATCATCAACTTTTCGTTTCTGCATTATAAATCCATTCGCACAACTAACGCAATATTTCACCTACAGCGATAAAATATTTCACCCATTACTCTTTCTTGCCAATATATTTCATATATTTACAACAGCGTTATACTATGATGAGCAACGGAATATATTATCACATAAATATATCACTATGAACAACATCCCATTAGTATTTTGGCTAATTCCAATTGCCAGCGTTGTAGCATTAGGAATGGCATGGTTCTTCTTTCGCACTATGATGAAAGAAGAAGAAGGCACAGAGAGAATGAAAGAAATTGCGGCACACGTACGCAAAGGCGCTATGGCATATCTGAAACAACAATACAAGGTTGTGGCCATAGTGTTCGTGATACTCGCCATTGTATTCGCATTCATGGCTTACGTACTGAAAGTGCAGAACCCGTGGGTGCCGTTCGCATTCCTTACAGGCGGACTTTTCTCAGGCCTTGCAGGATTCTTCGGCATGAAAACCGCTACTTACGCTTCTGCACGCACAGCCAACGGAGCACGCACAGGGCTTGACAAAGGCTTGAAGATTGCATTCCGCAGCGGCGCAGTGATGGGACTTGTTGTGGTAGGACTCGGACTGCTCGATATTGCCATCTGGTTTATTGTTCTTAACGCTGTATATGAAGGCGAAGCAACAGCCCTCATCACCATAACTACTACCATGCTAACCTTCGGTATGGGAGCTTCTACACAAGCACTGTTCGCACGTGTAGGCGGAGGTATTTACACCAAAGCTGCCGATGTGGGAGCCGACCTTGTAGGTAAGGTAGAAGCGAATATTCCGGAAGATGACCCTCGCAACCCAGCTACCATTGCCGATAATGTAGGCGATAACGTAGGCGATGTGGCAGGTATGGGTGCCGACCTATACGAAAGTTATTGCGGGTCTATCCTATCTACAGCCGCTCTAGGCGCTACAGCCTTTGCCATGAATGCCGATATGCAGCTACGCGCCGTGATAGCACCTATGATTATTGCCGCGATAGGAATATTCCTCTCGCTCATCGGTATCTTCTTGGTACGCACCAAAGAAGGAGCGTCTATGAAAGATTTGCTTCACTCGCTGGGACTTGGCACCAATGTTAGTGCAGTTCTTATCGCCGTTGCAACATTTATAATACTGTATCTGCTGGGCATAGAAAACTGGCTGGGGCTCTCGTTCTCCGTAATAAGCGGTCTTGCGGCAGGCGTTATTATCGGTCAGGCTACAGAATACTACACATCGCAGAGCTATAAGCCTACGCAAAAGATAGCCGAAGCCTCACAAACCGGACCTGCTACGGTTATTATTAAAGGTATAGGAACGGGAATGATTTCTACCATGATTCCTGTGGTTACTATCTCTGTAGCCATCATGCTAAGTTATCTCTGCGCCAACGGTTTCGACATGTCGTTGTCGGCTAAGTCTATCAGCATCGGCCTTTACGGAATCGGAATTGCAGCTGTTGGTATGTTGTCAACCCTCGGCATTACATTGGCTACAGATGCCTACGGTCCGATAGCCGATAACGCTGGAGGTAACGCCGAGATGAGCGGACTTGGCAAGGAAGTTCGCGAACGCACCGATGCACTCGATGCCCTTGGCAACACTACCGCAGCTACAGGAAAAGGATTTGCCATCGGCTCTGCCGCCCTTACCGCTCTCGCCCTTTTGGCATCGTACATCGAAGAGATAAAAATCGCCATGATTCGCGCCATAGAAAACGGCAAGCAGTATTTCGATGCTGCCGGAAACGCCTTCGACCCTACAAACGCCACAACCATAGACTTCATCAACTTCTTCCAGGTGAACCTCATTAACCCGAAGGTTCTTGTAGGAGCATTCCTCGGAGCTATGGCAGCATTCTTGTTCTGCGGACTTACGATGGGTGCCGTAGGTCGCGCCGCCGAATCTATGGTTCAGGAAGTACGTCGCCAGTTCCGCGAGATAAAAGGAATACTTGAAGGAAAGGCTACCCCCGACTACGGTCGTTGCGTAGAGATAAGCACACGCAGCGCTCAGCGCGAGATGATTATTCCGTCACTGCTTGCCATCGTCATCCCCATCGTTGTGGGGCTTGTACTTGGCGTAGCAGGTGTGCTCGGTCTTCTTACAGGCGGACTTGCAGCAGGCTTCACACTCGCCGTGTTCATGTCCAACTCGGGCGGTGCATGGGATAACGCCAAGAAGATGATTGAAGAAGGTCATTTTGAAGGCAAAGGCAGCGAAAACCATAAAGCAACGATTGTAGGCGATACTGTAGGCGATCCGTTTAAAGATACTTCCGGTCCGTCGCTAAACATCTTGATTAAGCTAATGTCGATGGTAAGCATCGTAATGGCAGGTCTTACAATAGCATTCATGTAAGAACGATAATTCATTAATAAGCAATAAAGACACTAATCCCCGGCAGATGACCAACATTTGTCGGGGATTGATGTTTATATCACTCTTCTGTCTGCTCCTTGGGCCAATTCACCAAGTAAAGCTTCTCTGTGGCACGGGTAAAGGCAGTGTATAGCCAGCGGAAATAATCGGGCGACAGCATTTCGTCGGTCATATAGCCTTGGTCGATGAAAACACGCTTCCACTGACCACCCTGAGCCTTATGACAAGTCACCGCATACGCATACTTAACCTGCAAGGCGTTGTACCACGGATCCTCTTTTACCTTCTTCATCCTATCTCGCTTTATTGTAATATCGGCGTAATCCTCGCACACCGCATTAAACAGACTATCGCTTTGCTCCTTAGTCAGCGCCGGAGCATCAGAATGCAGCGTATCGAGCAAGATTCTTACATCGAGTTCCAAATCATCGTAATCGGGGAACGACAAGGCTACATCCGCAAAACGGAAGCCATACATCTCGTGCACACGCCTTACACGCTTCACCACCGCCATGTCACCGTTGGCTATGAAATCGAGTTGCTTGCAATCAGTTCCCCAAAAGTAATTGTTCTTAGCCACCATCAGCCAATCGCCAGTATTCAACTCGTCCTCACGATACAATATGGTTCCACGAATACCTTTATTATATAGCCCTGCACGCTTGTTAGAGCGGCACACTATCATCGTCTCGTCCATGCCCACATGATCGTAACTCTCGTTAATGGCATCTATCAACTCACCTCTCGGCAACACACGTACATCGGTAAAGCCCGACACCTTGATGGTGGGCAACGAGAAACAATCATCATCGGCTATATAATGACGAAGGCGAGTAGCGTTATACAAAATGCCGGAGTCGTTAGCCTGTCGTACCACCTGTGTAAGAATGCGCTCAGTAACCTCCAAGCCATAGCCACGCAACGCATCGGATGACAGCGCGGGACTCTCTTCTTCACCTACCGGAGGAAGCTGAGCCGTATCGCCAATCAACATCAATCGGCATCCCTGACCGCCGTATACATACTGTATCAAATCATCAAGCAAACGCCCGCTGCCGAACATACCGCCCGAAAGCCCATCATTAGCAATCATAGAAGCCTCATCAACTATGAACAAAGTATGCTGATGAAGATTAGAATTCATCGTAAAATTATCCAACTCGTTAGAGAACGACTTCTGCCTGTATATCCTGCGATGAATGGTATAAGCCGAATGCCCCGCATGATGCGAGAATACCTTTGCCGCCCTACCAGTAGGAGCCAGCAACACACACTTCTGTTTCAGACTATCCAGAGTCTTGACTATAGCGCTTACCAACGATGTTTTTCCGGTTCCGGCATATCCCTTCAAAAGGTAAACCGAGTCATGTTCGGCAGAAAAAAAGAAATCAGAAAAAGAAGTGATAGCAATTTCTTGCTCTTCTGTTGGTTTATAGAGAAAATTTCGTTTAATTTGCTGCGATAAATCATCGTTTAACATAAGTTGGCATGTAAATATTTGACAGAACTCCCTTGAAGTTCTAGTTATTTATTATTTTTGCGCTACGAATATAAACCAAAAAAAATAAATATTATCATGAAAACAGTTATTAATGCTATTCTGGCTTTATGCGCCATCGCTTTAGTGTACATATGCTATGGCAGCATCATGGGTCCGATCAATTTTGACAAAGAAAAAGCTATCCGCGATAAAGCTATTATCGCACGATTAATCGACATTCGTAGTGCACAGCAAGAATACCGCTTGACACACGAAGGCGCTTACACTGCAAGCTTCGACACTCTTATCCACTTCGTTAAGACTGCGAAATTGCCTTTCATCATGAAAATTGGTTCTTTGACCGACGAACAGCTTAACAATGGCATGACTGAAAAGAAAGCTATGGCTATCATCGAAAAAGCTAAGAAGACTGGCAACTGGAATGAAGTTGAAAAAGAAGGTTTGACCAACTTCCGTCGTGATACTATGTGGGTAGCTGTAATGGATACTATCTTCGCTAAAGGCTTCAACCCTGACTCATTGGCTTTCGTACCTTACGGTAACGGCGCTAAATTCGAAATGGCAGTACGTAAAGATACTACTAAATCGGGTGCTCCTCTGAACTTGTTCCAGGCACAGGTAGCTTACGATGTATACTTGGGCGACCTCGACAAGCAGCAGTTGGTTAACTTGAAAGACATGCAGGAAAAACTTGGTAAATATCTTGGCTTGAAAGTTGGTGATATCGAACAGCCGAACAACAACGCCGGAAACTGGGAATAATGGCATGACCGACAAAAGTATTGATTTTACAAAATCAGAACAATATACTTTATCCATCCGTCTTAGTACGGATGGATTTTCTTTTTCTATCTACAACCCATTAGGCGGCAGCGACTTCCTCATTCGCACTCATCCTGTAAACACACAGCATTCGATGGCCGCCAATGTCAAGCAATTCTTGTCTGAAGCCGAAGAGGTAAAACATCCGTATCGGCAAACAAATATCCTGATACACAGCACACGATATACTTCCGTTCCGCTAGAGCTGTTCGAAGATGAGCAAATGGAAGATATATTCTACCAGAACTTCCCTAAGATAAACAATGAAATAGTATTGTGTAATATACTTGGGAAAAGTAATATGGTGGTATTATTCTCGATGGATAAGCTGACGCATCTATATCTGAACGAAAAGTTCCCGGAAGCGCGTTTCTTCTCTTCTGTCAGTCCGCAAATAGAGTACCTGACCAACAGAAGCCGACAGGGGAACAACCGTAAGCTTTACGCTAACATACACCCGCAGAATATAGACGTTTTCTGCTTCGAGAACGGAAAAGCCCTGCTACTGAATACCTACCCCACAGCAAATGTGCAAGACCGCATTTACTACCTTATGAACATTTGGGAACAGCTGAAGTACGACCAGGAGCGAGACGAGATGCACCTTATAGGGGAAGGCGTAGAATGCAACACCATGACACAGACCCTGCGCCGATATATCCGAAAAGTATTCGTGATTACCCCACAAGCAGAATTCAACCAATCAGAAACCAACCGGATAGAAGACATTCCGTTTGATATACAATCTCTATTAATATGCGAGTAATTAGTGGTATTTATAAGAGGAGACGGTTTGATGTTCCTCATACATTCAAGGCAAGACCTACAACCGATTTTGCGAAAGAAAACTTGTTCAACGTGCTTTCTAACTACATCGATTTCGAAGAAGGCGTAACTGCACTCGACCTCTTTGCGGGAACAGGAAGCATCAGCATAGAACTGGTGTCGAGAGGTTGCGACAGGGTTATTTCGGTAGAAAAAGATCCGCAACACTACGCTTTCATCTCTAAGGTGATGAACGAAGTGAAAACCGACAAATGTTTTCCGCTGAGAGGCGACGTGTTTAAGTACATAGAGCGATGCAGTGAGAAGTTCGATTTCATCTTCGCCGACCCTCCATACGCTCTAAAGGAGCTTGCGTCTATCCCAGACAAGATATTCGAGAATGAGCTGTTGAAAGAAGACGGTATATTCGTGCTTGAGCATGGCAAAGACCTAAGTTTCGAAGAACATCCGCACTTCTTGGAGCATCGTCATTACGGAAGCGTAAACTTCACCTTCTTCAAGGCATAAGCCTATCTCAGAAAGAAGAGAAACAAAGTATTATTAAAGCAACGGGGCAAGCAGTCTTACAACAGATTCTACAATCTTGTTTTTAAAAGAGCGTTTGTCCCATATTTTTTGAGACAACGTCATGCACTTCTTCATGTCTTCCAGAAAAATTTCTTTCATAGTGCACACGGTCTTTTCATCATAGAAGAAGGCGTTGGCCTCAAAGTTATGTTCAAAGCTACGGAAGTCGAGGTTGGTAGAGCCAACCGATGCCCACTCGTCATCGGCTACCCAGAGTTTTGAATGCAAGAATCCAGCACGATAAAAATAAACTTTCACACCCGATTTCATCAGCTCGTCAAGATAAGACATGGTACCTTTATGGGTAATGAACGCATCGGCTTTCTTCGGTATCATCAGCCGCACGTCTACACCCGACAATGCCGCGGTTTGGAATGCCGCCATCACTTGCTCGGTAGGAAGAAAATACGGAGTCTCTACATAGATGTAACGCTGTGCGCACGAGATAGCCTTAACCAGTCCCAACATAATATCGTGCCACTCTCCCACCGGGTCGGAAGTAACAATCTGGGCAACCGATGTACCTACAGTATCCATCTTAGGGAAATACTGAGCAGAGGTAAGCAGAGTTCGGTCTACAGCGAACCAATCTGTGAGAAACGCAGTCTGTATGCCATACACCGCTTTACCTTTCAAGCAGATATGCGTATCTCTCCACACACCCCAAGGCACACCCTTCAAGTATCGTAAAGCGATATTCATGCCCCCGATAAAGCCCACCTTACCATCTATTATAGCCAACTTACGGTGGTTGCGATAGTTCACCTTACTGGTAAATTGCGGAAAACGGACTTTCAGGAAGCTGCGCACTTCTATACCTTCGCACAGCATCTCGTCGTAGAACATCGGATTCACGTCCCAACAACCCACATCATCATAGAGCAAGCGTACCGACACGCCTTCGCGCGCCTTGTCAATCAGCAAGTCGCGCAACAAACGTCCTACGGCATCGTTCTCAAAAATATAAAACTCCAAATGAATATGATGCTTTGCCTTGGCTATCCGGCGAAAAAGCTCCTGATACATGGAATACCCGTCGGTAAACACCTGCACATCATTGCCCTCGAAAGGCAAGGCATTGCTCACCCTATGAAAGAAAGGTATCAACTGATTTCGCCCGGTAAAGTCGCCAAGAGCCTCCTGAGCCTGATATTCCGCCATCGGACGCTTGCTCAAGCGCGAAAAACCTTTCTTGCTGATGAGACGTTCTTTGCGCGTATTACGTCCGAAGAAGAAATAAAACGCCAGCCCCACCACCGGAAGGAAGACAAGCACCAATACCCACGCCATCGTCTTCACCGGATTCCGGTTGTCGAGCAGAACAATAACGATAGTAAACAAGATGACAGCCAGATATACCAAACGGAAGGCAAGAACTGCCACTATTCCCCAAATTCCGGCTTCATCCATATGAGATACTATTTTAAATTTAAATTAAACTATTGTGAATTATATCGGTAAGAATAGGAGTCACACCACTCGCAAAAAATTCTACCGCTATCACCATCAAAATCAATCCCATCAAACGCATCATCACGTTGTTTCCGGTTTCACCCATCAGTACAACAAGTCGGGTTGAGAGACGTAGAATGATATAAGTAAGTATATACACCAAAGCGATAACACCCACCATCGTACCCTTCAGTGCCCAAGTGTTAGCGTCGTCCATCATGATAATACCGTTGGCAATAGCACCTGGACCACACAGCATCGGGATAGAAAGCGGAGTAACAGAAATGTCATCGGCATAAGTCTTAATTTCCTCATCGCGCAACTTTGTATTGGTGTATCGTGCCTGAAGCATATCGTAACCAATCTTCATAATAATGATACCAGCCGCTATACGGAAGCCGTTTGTAGATATTCCGAAGAACTTAAACAGGAACTGTCCGCAGAACGTGAACGCTATCAATATGATAAAAGAGATTATAGTAGCGCGCTTCACAATATGCTTACGTTCTTTCTCATCCATGCCATTGGTCATGGTAAGAAATACCGGCATTGTGCCTAGCGGGTTAGTCAACGTAAAAAACGATGTAAAGCATAATAAAGCAAAAGGAATTATTGCATCTTCCATAATATGATTTTTTAAATAGTAATTTGAACAAAAGTACAAAATAATCTGTAAGTACAAGTTAAAAGAGAGTATATTTGTATGACAGAAAATCAACAAATACCATTAAGCTGTATGAACTTCTTAGATTTAGCAAAAACGCGTTATTCGGTTCGTAGTTACGACCCGCGCCCGATAGAGAAAGAGAAAATGGATTACGTCATGGAGTGCGCTCGCATGGCCCCATCGGCTGTCAATTTTCAGCCGTGGAAGTTCTTCGTCATAAACACTCCCGAAATGCTTACGGCCATCAAGGCGGCTTATCCGCGCGAATGGATTCAGTCGGCCCCATGCATCATAGTGGCGTGTGCCAACCATTCAGAAAGTTGGCATCGCAAAGCCGATAACAAGGATCATGCCGACATAGATATCGCCATCGCTGTAGAGCACATCTGCTTGGCGGCCACCGAACAAGGGTTAGGCACTTGCTGGGTATGTAATTTCGACCCCACCGTATGCCGTAACGTACTAAGTTTGCCACAGAATTTAGAGCCAGCCGTTCTAATTCCAATAGGATATCCGGCAGCTACAGCCGAAGCCGCTCCTAAAAAACGAAAAGAAGCGGACGAAATCATTTCTTACCTATAACCTAAAAATAAAGCGAGGCGTTGTTAGCGTCTCGCTTTATTTTTATCATCGTTCTATCTCTTTTCCGTGTTCTTTCCAGTCTTCTATACCCTTATCAAGGTTAGAAACCGAAAATCCTTTCTTTACCAATATATTTGCTGCTTTACGACTACGGCGACCGCTCTTGCAATACACGGCTACCGGGCGACTCTTGTCGAGCATTTCACCGGCATTAAGCGCAAAACTTTCGTCCATCACATTAATGTTCAAGCTTCCCGGAATATGCCCCTCCGAATATTCTGCCACGGTACGTACATCCACGCACTGCACATTCTCATCGGTTATAAGCTTTTCAAATTCATCCGCCGAAAGATTCTTGAACGAATCCTTGTTTTTTCCTGCGCAGGCCATCATTCCCAAGGAAAAAGCCACGACGAAAAACATAAAATAAAGTGTTTTTATCATATTGTATTAATTATAGGTTCTATATCTATTCAATCTATACTTTTCTCTAACGCGAACTTACGGAATACCTGTCCTTGCTTCACGGTGTTTATGCGGAAGCAAACACTATCGCCTACAGACAACTTATCTTTATATCCGTGCAACGGAACAGAAAGATAAGCCCTATTTGTAAAAGCCGCATAGTCATTGTTGCTATCGTGATAAAGGCGCAGATTCAGAATCTTCTTACCATCGGCGGCAGTCTCTACCCCTTCGTCTACAAAATGAAAGGCGTGCTTCTCTTCTTTCACCGGTATAAGAAGTACCATATTCAGATAATTACCCGACAGCCAGATGCTCTGTATCTCTACCGGATCGGTTTTCACTCCCGATTTAAATGATTCGGGGCGAAGCGGATTCGGCGAAACGATAGCCTTGCAAGAATACAGCTGCACCTCTTTTGCCTGTGGCATCAACTGAAAAACCGACACAGTACGGTAGACTGTATCCTTCGACAATTTGTCCAATCCGCTACGCGACTGGATGGAATAAGCCTCACCCTTATCGGTAAGCAATTTCACCCCCGTACCCGTAGCGTCCGTCTGCAGGCACACAAATTCAGTCTGCACATCGGGATATACATACTTATCGTCATCATTACATGCACACAGACTGCATATCCCGGCAAAGACAACAGCGCCTATCCAACTTTTCATAACCCTTTAGCCTTCTGCTGGTTTATTACCGGATTGGCATACATAGTAAGCATACACTTGCGCAAGAATTCCTCATCCTTATTAGGAATCTGAATCATGGCCATCTTCTTCTGCAAGTACTGTTCAAAGCGCACTTTATCTTCTGCGGTATAATGAGAAGCATTATCATGCGAGCCTTGCAGCAAATCGCAGGCTATATAATTGCTTGGATACAAACGATACCCCAAGTGTATATGCTTATCTATCAACTCCGAAACACGGGCGAACAACTCTGTCTTAGGCAGTCCGCGCAAAGCCTCCAACTCATCGTTAATGCATGTAGAAGTCTGGAAGTGCACATGTCCCTTATATCCGAATATACCAGTCTGCATATTCATCAAATCGTCTGCCTGAGTCTTCTTAAAGCCCTCTACATCGCGCTTCAGCTGCATTTCCTGAGCCTTCAAGAAATCGCACGGATCGTATTCATACGACAATGCCACAGGCACAATGTTCAGTTCCTTCAAGCTATCTATAACATCTCTTCCGCCACCCATGGCAAGCATTTTCAGCACGCTGTCTTGTGTACGGTCGTTAGAATCCTTGGCACGACCTTCGCGCTGAGCAATCCACACGTTCTCGTGCTTCTGCGTAATGGCGAAATGAATGTATCTCGACATTCTGGCCGATGACTCCAGCATCTGACGCATAGAAAGCGCACGCTGCACTATAAACGATTTATTTACGCGGACTATCTTTTTAATCCACGGATAAATCAGCAAGTTATCTCCTATGGCAATTTCCACAGTAGTAGGGAAACCGTTATCTATCAATCCCACAGAAATGAATCCCGGGTCGAGCACAATGTCACGGTGATTCGAGATGAACGTATAGCTACACTGCTTATCAGGAATAGACGACGTATCCATATCGAACCCATCGCTATGCTCACGTATAATGCCATACAGCAATTTATAAAAGAAGTTCTTCTGCACATCGAGGTTTGTCTTACACTGCTTCAACTGAGCAGCCAACACCTCTTGAGGCACACCAGGCATAATTTTAGCCATTACCGCCTGAAACGAAGAATCGGATAGCAACTCTTCGAACACTTGAGGCAACTCTTCGGGAGTATACGGACGGATTTCGTCAAATTCGGCAGGGATATTCATAAGCAAAGATTTAATTAAAGTGGTCTTCTATAATATCTGTCATCACATCTTTTATGTCGATGCCGGCGGCACGCACCTGCTGAGGGATAAAGCTGGTGGCTGTCATGCCCGGAGTGGTATTGATTTCGAGCATATTAATCTTATCGCCTTCGGTTATTATATAGTCTACACGCACAATGCCTTTGCATCCTAAGATATCATAAATAGCAGAAGTAAGCTTCTGCACACGGGCGGTAAGCTCATCGCTCAGACGTGCCGGAGTAATCTCGGTAACCTCGCCTTTATATTTGGCGTTATAATCGAAGAACTCGTTCTTGCTCACTACCTCCGTTATAGGGAACACTACAGAGCTGTTCTTAGTCTTATAGCATCCGTTGGCAAGTTCTATACCGTCCATAAAAGCCTCAACCATAACATCGTCCGATTCCTTGAAAGCCTCTTCCAGCGCCGGACGAATATCTTCCTTAGTCTTAACCTTAGTAACGCCGAAGCTAGAGCCGCTGGCATTAGGCTTGATAAAGCAAGGAAGACCTATTTTCTCTATAATCGTTTCATCGCTCACCTCATGACGACGGTTAATTAGCATAGACTCTGCCACACGTACACCGAATCCCTTAAGATACTGATTCAGAGTAAACTTGCTGAAAGTCATGGCCGACACCAATACATCGCAAGTAGAATAAGGTATGCCTATCAACTCGAAATAGCCCTGCAATATACCATTTTCGCCCGGAGTACCGTGAATAGTGATATAAGCGAAATCGGGCACTACCTTCTGTCCGTCATGATTAAAGCTGAAATCATTCTTATCTATTACAGCACGACTGCCGTCAGGTAGCAACGCCTCCCACTTGTTACGTGTAAGTTCTACTATATATAAGGTGTACTTATCTTTGTCAATAAAAGAATAAATGCCCTCTGCACTACGCATAGACACATCATGTTCCGAAGAATCCCCTCCGGCTACAATTGCAATGATACGTTTCATATTTCTTCTCTGTTACTTATATAAGCCCTCCATTTCTCCAGCAAACGAGTCATGTCTTCCGGCAATTCGGAAGTAAAGAACATCTCCTCACCAGTGCGCGGATGCACAAAGCCAAGAGTCTTGGCATGAAGTGCCTGTCGAGGACAAATGTCGAAGCAGTTGTTTACAAATTGTTTGTACTTGCTAAAATGGGTACCTTTCAGAATTTCATGTCCGCCATAGCGTTCGTCGTTAAACAGCACATGGCCTATATGCTTCATGTGTACCCTAATCTGATGAGTACGTCCGGTTTCGAGCACACACTTTACCAGCGTAACATATCCCAGACGCTCCAGAACCTTATAATGAGTCACGGCGTGCTTGCCCTGCGTAGGGTCGCTCAGCACCGCCATCTGCATACGGTCTTTCGGATTTCTGCCGATATTCCCCACAATGGTACCTTCGTCTTCGTCTACAATACCCCACACCAAAGCATTATACTCACGCTTGGTGGTCTTGTTGTAGAACTGAAGTCCCAAACTAGTCTTGGCATCGGGAGTCTTAGCCACCACCAGCAGTCCCGACGTATCCTTATCTATACGATGCACCAATCCCACCTGCGGGTCGTTTGGGTCGTAAGACGGCACATCTTTAAGATGCCACGCTATAGCATTAACCAGCGTGCCATGATAATTGCCGCATCCGGGATGCACCACCAGTCCCGCCGGCTTATTTATCACCATCAGGTCGGCATCCTCGTATACTATGTTAAGTGGAATATCTTCAGGAATAATATCATTTTCATAACGCGGACGATCCATCATCACCGTAAGCACATCGAGCGGCTTTACCTTATAGCTGCTCTTCACTGGCTTACCGTTTGCCATAACGAATCCGGCATCAGCCGCCGCCTGAATACGGTTGCGCGAAGCGTTCACTATACGTTCAAACAAATACTTGTCTATACGTATCGGAGCCTGCCCCTTATCTACCACTACACGAAAATGCTCGTATAGTTCTGGTTGCTGCACCTCTTCTATATCCTCTAACGAATCGTCGAGTTCGTCTATGTAATCTTCTGCCATATTATCTTATTCAACATTGAAATGAATTAAAGCGGTCTGCACTATCAGAACCACGAATCGTCAACTTCCGGTTTCGACTTGTCGCTACCGTTTTGATGCTCCATCATGTTCTCTATCTCAATGTCAAGAGAATCTACATTCAAAGAATCGCGTACTTGCGTGCTGCCAATGCACAGAGTCAGTTCCGCTTCCGACGGCACCTTATCGCCAGTCTGCAAGCTACGGCCTTTATACTTTATGCCGTACACCCAGTCCTGCTCACCGCCTACCAGCTCCGGTTCGGTCAACTTAAAGCCCATCGCTCTCAGTTTAGCCGCCGCCTGACGCATGGAGCTATTATCTATCACATCAGGAATTCTGATAGTAGGCACCTGGTCTGAATTTATGGTAAGATAAACCGTTCTGCCCTCTTTCACTTTCATTCCGCCCGCGGGGGTCTGATCGAGCACTATCCCTGCCGGAAGTTCTTTTACATAAGCAGAGTCTACCACAACTCCCTTCATATGTTTATCGGCCAACAACAGCTGAGCCTGATTTACCGACTTGTTTTTCACATCGGGCACCATATAAGCCTTTCCATGGTGGGTATAGACATCCAATCCCCACAATGCGCCCATTATAAGAGCTGCAACGACAATAATCATCGCAAAAATGTTCACCCAGAAAAACCGGTTATTTTTAAACGAAAAGAAATCTTTCAGTTTTATCATATCATTCAATATATATATTTGTGTGCAAAGATACAATATGAAAACGAAAAAGCCGCAAACGCTTCACAGCATTTGCGGCTTTCTTTTTCCTTTTCCAACGTATTTATGCTTTCACGCCATTGTATTCGTCAGAAATAGTTAATTTCTTACGTCCTTTAGCACGACGTGCAGCCAATACTCGGCGACCGTTAGCGGTAGCCATTCTTTCGCGGAATCCGTGTTTGTTTCTTCTCTTTCTGTTAGAGGGTTGGAATGTTCTTTTCATTTTCGTATATACTATTTATGTTATTATCTCATGGTTCGGGCTGCAAAATTACAGACTTTTTTTAAATAAACCAAGGGCTAAATCATTTTTAGACAAATCTTTTTGCGTTTTTTCATGATTTAGATTAATTTTGCACCCATATTTGTAATGAGACAAATCAATAATCACAAAAAACATAAAATATTCTAGTTATGATTAATGCTCAAGACATTAAGATCGGAACTGCTATCCGTATGGATGGTAAATTGTATTTCTGCATCGACTTTTTGCATGTAAAACCGGGTAAAGGTAACACTTTCATGCGTACAAAATTGAAAGATGTAGTAAACGGATACGTATTGGAACGTCGTTTCAACATTGGTGAAAAATTGGAAGATGTACGTGTAGAACGTCGTCCTTACCAATACCTTTATAAAGAAGGAGATGATTATATCTTCATGAACCAGGAAACTTACGAACAGGTACCTATCGCTCACGACTTGATTGAAGGTGTTGATTTCATGAAAGAAGAAATGATTGTAGACGTTGTATCAGACGCATCTACAGAAACTATCCTTTTCGCTGAACTTCCTGTAAAAGTACAGTTGAAGGTTACTTACACTGAACCGGGACTTAAGGGTGACACCGCTACAAACGCTACTAAGCCTGCTACTGTAGAAACCGGTGCTACTGTTCGTGTTCCTTTGTTCATCAACCAGGACGAAACTATCGAAGTTGATACTCGCGATGGTTCATACGTAGGTCGTGTAAAAGCATAATTTTACAACCACCATATAACAGAAAGCCTTTCCGCTTTTGCGTTACCGCAAGCGGAAAGGCTTTTTTGTTTTGATTATCAAAGAAGTCGTCTTACTTCGGTCGAAGTAAGCGCTCACATCGGTCGATGTGAACGTTCATATCGACCGATGTGAGCGTTCACACCGTTCGAAGTAAGACGACTTCATTAATACATTACCATGACTTACCCACATTAAGGCACTCTAAAACTACCGGCAACACATCCAAGAAAAGAACACTGCCACCATCATTTTTAAACAAACCTGTAACAAAGTTTTTAAATGGCGCCAATACTCATGTTATAAAACACATTATTTAATTTTTGGCTATATTTGTTCACATTTTATAGCTCTTTTCACATAAATATATATATCTTTGTAGCTGCTAGAAGATTTATTCTAACTAAGAGATACGATTACTATTAGATTTAATGCAATTTTAACCTGTCGTAATATCTCCTTTTAAAAAGGGATAATTGAACGACTTTTTATAAACTGTTCAATAAAACGAGAGGATTATTATTGCTTTTTGATGAACTGTGGGACGATACAACAAATGCGGAGAAATTCTCCGAACTTTTAGAGATACAATTTATAACTGCTTGATTTACAACAATTTAATATATCCGGCAGGATTAGAAGTCTTGCTCTTAAATCAAAAATGGCAGCGAAAAATTACCCCCCCCCATTCGCTTTCCGCAGAAACTCCAACCCATAACGTTGTTTCAACAGGCGGACAAAAGCATCAGAAACACTGGTTTGTGATGCGTGACCTTAAACGTCCTAACGCCAAACTCCCCGCTTACAAAATGCTTGAAGATAAATGCTTTGAAGTGTTTATCCCAACTAAATGGCAAGTAGTGACAAAGCTGGGTAAAAGAGTGCGCGAAAAAGTTCCGGTTATTAACGGTCTGCTGTTTGTTCACTCCGAGAGAACACTACTCGACCCGATAGTTGAATTAAACAGCACTCTGCAATACTACTACCGTAAAGGCGGAGGTTATCGTGAACCCATGATGGTGCGAGATGACGACATGGATAAGTTTATAAGTGCTGTCAACAGTTCACAAAATTCAGTATTCTATTCTCCGCAAGAAATCACGCCCGATATGATAGGAAGCAAAGTACACATCATCGGAGGTAATCTCGATGGTTACGATGTATCATTGCTCAAAATAAAAGGTTCACGAAAGAAACGCATCTTTGTAGAGCTGCCGGGAATTATAGTAGTAAGCGTTGAAATTGAACCGGAATTCATTCAGCTGATTTAAAGTCATATAATATATAATGTCATCTATAGCAACCAAGAAGAAAAAAGATTGCAGCGGATGCAATGCGTGTGCCGAAGCATGCCCCAAGCATTGCATAGAGATGATACCCGATAAGAAGGGATTTCTTTATCCGAAGGTTGATACATCAACCTGCATAGACTGTGGAGTCTGCACTAAGGTATGCCCTTTCGAAGACGGAAACATACATCTAAACACTCCCCTCACAGCCTATGCGGCATGGAACAAAGATAGAGAACAGTACCTTGCCAGTTCATCGGGCGGTGCGGCACAAGTCTTTTCTTCTTACATCATCAATCAAGGAGGCGTTGTTTACGGTTGTACTTCCGATGACATGCACATTCGCCACATACGTGTTGACGCTTTGAGCGACTTGCATAAACTACAAGGCTCTAAATACGTACAAAGCGACGTCAGAGGATTATTCAGTAAAGTAAAAGCTGACTTAAAGGCAGGTAAGCCGGTGCTTTTCATTGGTACGCCTTGCCAGATAGCCGGACTGAAAAACTATATAAAACAAATTCCAGAGCACTTGTATCTGGTAGATTTGATTTGCCACGGCGTCCCATCGCAACAGATGCTTAACGAGCATATAGCTCACGTTCTGAACGGACGCACAGCAAAACAAATATCATTCAGAAAAGGAGAGCAATTCCGCTTCGAGATAACCACGCAATGCGGTGCAGCTTATTTCGCAGAATATCATAAAGACAAATATTATAGAGCATTCTTTAACGGGATAAGCTATAGAGAAAGCTGCTACCGCTGTCCGTTTGCACGCAAAGAAAGAGCGAGCGATATAACGATAGGCGACTTCTGGGGATTACAGAATGCGGCTTCACTACCATTAAATAAAGAAGAAGGCATAAGCGTAATGCTGCCTTTAACAGAAAAAGGTAATAAATTAATCAGTGCAACAAAGTTAGAGATGCACGCTTATGAGCGCAACGCTCAAGAAGCGATAGATGGCAATACACAATTGCAATGCCCCATGAAAGACACATTGAGCCGACGGATATTTAACGCATTATATCCAATGCTACCGTTCGACACAGCGGTAATGTGTTCCATTATCCACTGCAAAATTCAGACTTTGTTTAAAATCTGCACCAATCGCATAACACATGGTTTCGTACGCCGATAACAAACGTATAGCCAAGAACACGATATACTTATATATAAGGACATTCGTGTCGATGCTGGTAGCCCTTTACACTTCGCGAAAGATTCTCGAAGCTCTTGGCGTAGAAGATTTTGGTATATTTAATGTAGTTGGCGGAATCATATCAATGATGTCTTTCATCAACGGCTCGATGTCTGTGGCCACACAGCGCTATCTTACTTACGAATTAGGGAAAGGCACAGAAGGACAATTCAACAAGGTTTTCAACATAGCGGTATATATCCATGCCATCATTGCCGTAATAGTTTTGATAGCAGCCGAAACCGTGGGCGTTTGGTTTGTAAACACACAGTTGAATATCCCCGAAGCACGAATGGGGGCTGCCAACTGGGTATTTCAAGCCACTATACTAACAACTATTTTAGGAATATTACAGACCCCATACAACGCAGCTATCGTTTCGCATGAGCACATGCATGTATATGCCTATGTAGGGTTAGGCGAAACATTCGCCAAACTATTTGTTGTAATAGGGCTTTGCTACTATCCTTATGACAGACTTTCCGTTTGGGGATTTGCGTTATTCGCCATACAGTTGTGTTCTTCACTTTTATATAGATCCTATTGTATTAAGAAATTCGATAATTGTAATTTAAGACGCAACACTTGGGATTTACCGTTAGCCAAGTCAATGCTTGGCTTTACCGGTTGGAATATGTTTGGCACTATCGCCTGGACACTGAAAGACCAAGGAGCATCGGTATTACTAAACATATTTGGCGGCCCGGCAATAAATGCCGCCCGCGGAGTATCTGGACAAGTAACAGGAGCCGTAAAGGGACTTGTAGGAGGCTTTCAGTCGGCTGTTAACCCACAGCTTACCAAAACATACGCAGCCAACGATACGGAATCTACCTGTCGCCTGTTATGCAAAAGCTCAAAGTTTTCATATTTCCTATTGTTGCTTATTTCGATACCAGTAATACTTGAAATTAATTTTCTGCTTAACATCTGGCTTGTAGAGGTTCCACCATATGCCGCACTATTTACACAAATAGTAATTATGGAAGCCCTATTCGATACATTGGGAGGCCCGATGATAACATCACTAATGGCAACGGGACGTATCAAGTGGTACCAGATTGTAGTAGGCTCAATATTGTTACTCAATATCCCGATAGCTTATCTTTTACTAAAACTAGGCTATCCTATTGTTACACCGCTTGTAGTATCGTTGGTATTTATAATTATAGGCAATGCTACTCGCTTATTGTTTTGTAAAAACATGCTTGGGCTATCCATCCGCACATATATCCGCACGGTTATATTGCCTATCACGATTGTTTCGGCATTAGCCTTCATCGTGCCATATATTATAGTTTCGGTTATGACAGAAGGATGGCTACGTTTGTTAACTAGCTCAGCATCTAGTGTGATTTTTGGCGTTGCAGCTATTTATTGCTGTGGCTTCACCACATCAGAGCGTTCATTTATCATCAATCTGTTGCGTAATAAGTTATTGCGCCGTAAACCATCTAGCTTATGAAAAAAGTAGGAATCATTACCTTTCATGCCGCACATAATTATGGGTCTATGCTACAGGCATACGCTTTGCAACAGACGGTATTAGGCTTGGGGTATGAGTGTGAGATTATTAATCTCAGGACTCTAATTCAAAGAAAGATTTACAGTCCATTCTTCATGAATAAAGGATTGGCTAAAAAATTAAAAGCAATAAGATACCCTCGATTGGCGATAGAAGACATCAAAAAGCATCGTAAATTCGAAAAGTTTCTCCATGAGAAATTCATTCTTTCTCCGCATACATATACTACGGCAGAAGAACTTAAAAATGCGAACTTGGATTATGACTATTATATATCTGGTAGCGATCAAATCTGGAATACTTCATGCTTTGATTTCCTATCATCTTATTATTTGGATTTCGTAAAAAGCGGAAAACGAATTGCCTACGCTCCCAGCATGGGACCAAAGCCTTTTGAAGAGATCAATAAGAAGTTCTATCCATTTATAAAAGAAGCTGTTGCGCGTTACGATGCCATTGCGGTTAGAGAACAAGATGAAGCAACACTATTAAAACAAGTGGCAGGTATAACACCACCAGTAGTGCTCGACCCGACACTTCTTGTAACCCCACAAGATTGGTCAGTCTTAGCTGGAGACAAGCCGCTGATAAATGGCGATTATATATTTATTTACACTCCATGGTATTACAATTACGAGGCTCTTTTTACAACTGCTTTAAAATTGGCTAAACGCCATAATCTGAAAATTATTTGTTCTCTTCCGGACCATGTATCTAAATGGCGTAAAGAGCAATATTTTCAATATTATACGGCAGTAGGACCTATAGAGTTTCTTAATTTAGTAAAGTATAGCAAATATGTATTTTGTGGTTCTTTCCATGCTGTGGTATTCTCCATTTTGTTCAACAAGCCGTTTTTTGCATACGAGGGAATGAACGACAGCCGTATTGCTCCATTGCTGAAAATAACAAACCTTGAACAATGTGCAGAAATCAAAGGTAGACAATTGCCTATATCATACAACAACGAAAAGACAAAAGAAAAACTTGATTCACATATTAGTCAGTCCATACAATACCTTAAAAATGCAATAGATGACTGATTTTACTAAAATATCGATTATTGTTCCGATCTATAAGATTGAGCGTTATCTGCGTCAATGAAAAAATTATATTTGGGATTGTCCTTTTATCGAGTTCAAATTAAAGATTTTAGCTTGGTTGATTACTCATAATTGCGAACAGATTGCAAGAATGATAATACGTTTACGAGAACTTTTAAGATGATAAACACATGCAAAACAAACCACAAAGAAATGCAGCAATAGAGGCACTAAGATTTCTAATAATCTTTCAAATATGTCTATGGCATATGTATTGGCCAATCATAGATGCAGGATTTCTTGGAGTCGAATTCTTTTTCATTCTATCAGGAGTGTTTTTGTACAAAAACGCAACTAAGATAAATAGTCCAGGGGTATTATCTTATACCATTAGCAAAATGAAAAAATTTTGGTTCAAGATGATTATTGCCTTGATTTTTACTCATATTATATTTTGTCAAAAACTGCTGGCAGAATTTCAAGAAAATTGGCTTCATCCAATTTTAAGATTCGTATCAGAATCATTGTTGCTACAGAATATAGGTCCATTTGAAGGAGGTCTAAACAAACCATTATGGTTTTTCTCTGTCTTGATATATGGAGGTGCACTAGTTTATGCTTTCACTAAGTATTATACAAAATTGAGCATCCGCATCATTTTCCCTATTATCATTATTTCGTTTCTTGCTTTCACATTCAAGAACGGATCACAAGAGGCTCTTGAGAATTGGAATGTTATACATTTTATACCTTTAGCTTTAATTCGTGGCATATGTGAAATCGGATTTGGAGTGATTATAGGGTATATATATTTTAATAATTCAGAGAAGTTTAAAAGTCACATTAAAGAATTAAACATTATCTCTATTATATCGTTAATACTATACTTAGCCATAATTATCAGCAATAGACATTTCTCACAATATGCTTTTATCTTTATTCCTGTTATAATCTGTACAGCACTGACAAGCGATACATTTTTCAACAAAATATTAGATGGGAATATATGGAGGATTCTAGGGAAGCTCTCATTTGACATATTTATCATCCACTATCCACTTGTTGCTATATTCCGTCATTTTCTTCATGTCGAAGCCGGGATACCAATATGGATTGTTGCAATGTTATATTACATTGTACTTATTCCATGCGCTTTCGTTTTCGATATGATTACTGTTAAAATACAAAAGATGTTTTTGGGAAAAGCAACGCTCTAAGGAATTATTCTGTTATAGATTATGGATATTGATAATACAACAATAGTTACCGTTTTTTATAATAGATATTGATGTATAAATTGACAAACATGAAAAGTGTAATAATATAGAGAGATTACAAAACATTAATATCAAGTATTTATCACGGCTTATTTTTAGTAGCTTATGAAACACGCATATTTAATTATTGCACACAATGAGTTCGACGTATTAAAGGAACTAATAAAGGCTATAGATTATATAGACAACGACATCTATATTCATTTTGACAAAAAAGTGGCAATTATACCTGAATTAACTACAAAATATAGCCCCATTTTTGTTATAACAGATAGAATAGATGCCCGTTGGGGGTGTGTTTCTCTTATAGAGACTGAATATAAACTCTTTGAAACAGCATATGCAACAGATACAAAATATTCATATTACCATCTTATATCTGGAGTTCATTTCCCCTTAAAATCACAAACCGATATGCATGCTTTTTTTAATGGAATAAAAGGCAAATCAATATTGGCTCCTCTACCATGGGATATAGACGAAATAAGAAAAAAAATTGGCCGGTATCATTTCTTTGTTTCAGGAGTATATTCAAACAACAAATACGTGAGCACTATCAACAATATACTTTGGAGGATATGTCTTAAACTGCAAGGAAACATGTATATAAGAAAAATTGATATTTTTGCAGGAAAATATTCCGAGTGGGTTTCAATCAGTCAAAATGATATGCCTATCATCCTAAGGAATAAAAAAGATGTGCTAAAATCGTTTAAGTACACATTGTGTTCTGATGAATTATTCATACCATATATTTATAAAAAAGAACATATTAGTTTTCTTGAACAGAACCTATTATATCAGGTTTTTGAAAAAGCCTCACCTAAAATACTGAGCAATTCCGATTATCAAGTAATCATTGAATCAAAAGCCTTATTTGCTAGAAAGTTCAATAAAACAAGTATGCCACTTTTAAAAAGGATTCATGACTCATGGAAAAACAATTCTCTGACAGACACGCATTCTTAATAATAGCACATGAAAAGCCGATGGTACTGAAGAGACTTGTAGAGGCTCTTGACCATCCACTAAACAATATCTTTATCCATATAGATAAAAAATGTGATATTGAAAAGTTTAATGTGACTACGCAAGACAGTAAAGTCATTTATCTTGATAATCGCATTGATGGAAGATGGGGAGACTATTCTCTAGTAGAAATAGAAATACAACTTATTGAAAAAGCCTTAAAGCATGGAATGTATGACTATCTTCATCTTATATCTGGAGTAGACTATCCTATTAAGTCCATGCAAGAGATTCATGCTTTTTGCGCTAAACACAAAGGAAAGGAATTTATAGGATTGGGCAAAAATGAAACAGATGAGGAAACAAAATGGCGCAGTCAGCATTATTTTCTTTTCTCAAAAGATTTTAAGAGCACAAACCTATTCAAACGAATAACGAGAAAGTTGTTTGTATGGATACAGACAATGGTAGGCTATAGCAGATATAAAGGCAAAGTGATAAAAGGCTCACAATGGTGGAGTATTACTTCTAATTTTGCAGAATACATACTTCAACATAAGAGTGAAATACAAAAGTATTTCCATAACACATATTGTCCTGATGAACTATTTGCGCAAACATTGTGCTGGAATTCTCAATTCCGAAACAACGTGTATAATATCGACAATGAATTTGAAAGTTGCAAAAGATACATTCCATGGCGTAACGGAGCTTTATTACCTCTTTCACATGAAGATTTCTTAGAAATGAAGAAATCAGAAAAATGGTTTGGCCGTAAGTTTTCAGAAAAAGACATCGACAAATGGATAGAAATTTCAAAGTATCAGTAATTGTCCCAGTCTACGGAGTAGAAAAATTTGTAGGGCGTTGCATAGATAATTTAATGCGGCAAACACTTGACTGCATAGAATATATCATAGTAGACGACTGTACTCCAGACTCTTCAATGGATATAATCAAGTCTGTTGTTGAGTCTTACACAAACCGCAAAGATTGTGTAAAATACATAAAGCACAACATAAATCGCGGATTACCGTCTGCCCGTAACACAGGATTACAGGCAGCAACTGGCAAATATGTTTTTCATTGCGACAGCGATGACTTTGTAGAACCAGACATGCTGGAACAACTATATAATAAAGCCGAAAAAGAACAAGCTGACATAGTTTGGTGCGATTGGTATCTTACATTCCAAAAAAATGAGCGATATATGAAACAGCCCTCGTTCAACACTTGGGATGAAGCGCTAAAAGGTGTACTGACGGGAAAGATGAAATATAACGTTTGGAACAAGCTTGCCAAACGAGAATTATATATAAATAATGGTATCATTTTCCCCGACGGACACGGTATGGGAGAAGACATGACAATGATTCGGCTTATGGCTTGCGCAAAAAAAGTAGCCTATGTACCGAAAGCGTTCTATCATTACATAAAAACAAATGCCGGAGCATTTACTAACCAATACTCCGACAAACAGAAGACAGATATGATACACAACACTTCTGAAACTTGTGAATTCATTGAAAAACGATTTCCAAATGAGCTTGAAGAAGAGTTGGCTTGTTTTAAATTAAACGTAAAGTATCCTTTCTTAATAGGAGCTGATAAAAAGAATTATGACTTATGGAGGAGTTACTTCCGTGAAACAGATGCTTTCATTGGCAGCAAACAAATGGGATTGCGAAGCAGGCTACTACAAAAAGCCGCCTTGCATCACTTCGACATTTTTCTGAAACTACATTATTGGCTTATATATAAGGTAATTTACGGAGTATTATACAGATAATAATCAATGATAAAATCGATAGCTATATTTTTAAATATTATACTAACAAGCATGTATTTCTTCCCTTTCGAATTCAAAGGTTTGGAAGGATTCAATACAAAGATGATGATAGCCTTAATGGGTCTTATAATTTGTATTTATGAGATTCCAAGAAAGCGAGATGGGCTTGTTAGCAATAATCTGTTTTTTCTTACAGTCTTTGCTTCTGTAGTGTCATTGTGTGGATTCATATCGGTGATTCTGAATGGAACCCCAGACTATGCTTATGCTACTTACGTCATGTCAATGTTAGTATGGACGGGAGGGGCTTATGCAGTTTGTCATTTTCTAAAGCAAGTGCATGAAAATGTTAACATCAGGCTATTATGTAATTACTTAGCGGCAATATGTGTTATACAATGCGCTATGGCTTTGTTAATAGATTACAACCCATGGGTGAAGCAATTAGTGGATTCGGTCATAGAACAAGGGCAGGATTTTTTAAGCAAGCCAACCGTACAACGTCTGTACGGCATCGGAGCTTCTCTTGATGTTGCAGGGTCGCGTTTCTCTGCAGTGTTGGTGCTGCTTGGCGTTGTAATTTCCAAAGAATTCCGTGAAAAGACAAATCATGTGCAAGTAGTATTATATATAGCAGCGTTCATGTTTATTGCTATCGCTGGAAACATGATAGCAAGAACCACCTTAGCGGGATTGATTATTGCTGTAATCTATTGGATATATGATTCTGGTATATGGAAACTACAGTTAAAAAATGACTATAGAGTCTTTTTCTCATGGATGACATTAGCTATTGCAGCTATAGCCTTTATTTTGGTGTTTCTATACAATGCCGACCCAAAAATGAAAAAGTTAATTCACTTCGGATTTGAAGGCTTTTTTTCTTTGTTCGAAAAAGGAACATGGGAAGTGTCATCGAACGACAAACTGATGACGATGTATGTTTTCCCAGATAATTTAAAGACTTGGATAATTGGTGACGGGTATTTCTCTAATCCGTATAATACAGATCCGTTTTATATAGGAACTAGAAGTAGAGGTTATTATATGGGTACAGATGTAGGTTATCTTCGTTTTATCTTTTATTTCGGATTAATAGGTCTGAGTGCGTTTATAGCCTTTTTCATGAAAACTTATAATCTCTGCGTAAAACGATTCGCTGAATACAAGCCGTTATTCTTCATGTTGTTGATTCTTAACTTTGCAATTTGGTTTAAAGTATCAACAGACATATTTCCAATATTCGCCTTGTTAATCATGTTGCCGCAAGAAGACAATATTCAGGAAGAAGGCGACAATAAAGAACTGTCACAGCAATTATTATGAGAATAGCTTATCTGATAGCCGGAACTTACAACTCCGGAGGCATGGAACGAGTATTGGCCAATAAAGCCAATTATTTGGTAGCACACGGTTATGAAGTTATTATCATAACTACAGACCAGCGTGGGCAAAAGCCATTTTTTCATTTAGATCAGCGCATCAAGTGCTATGATTTGGGAATTAACTATGAGGGAAATAACGGGAAATCGTTTTTCAACAAGGTTATGCACTATCCATTTAAACAATGGAAACATAAGAAAAGGCTATCGGAGTTATTAAACAAGCTTCATGCAGATGTAGTTGTTTCCATGTTTTGCAATGACGCTTCTATACTTCCGCAAATAAAGGATGGAAGCAAGAAGGTGCTTGAGGTTCATTTCTCTCGTTTCAAAAGATTGCAATATGGCAGAAAGGGACTCTGGAAATGGGCAGACAAATGGAGAAGCAACAATGACTTGAAAGTGGTTTCACGCTTCGACCGTTTTGTAGTCTTGACCAAAGAGGATAAAATGTACTGGGGAAACTTACACAATATACAGGTTATTCCTAATGCACGGACTTTCGCTTTTGAAAAGCCTGCCGAATTAACCAACAAAACGGTAATGGCTGTTGGCAGATATGACTTTCAAAAAGGATTTGAACGATTAATCGCTGCATGGGCAGAGGTTTGCAGCAAAGTAAGCGACTGGAAACTGGAAATTATAGGAGACGGTGCTCTGCGCGAGAAAATGCTGCAACAAATAGAAGAAAACGGACTGAACGACAGAGTGGTCTTAAAAAAGCTACCGGCTGCACAGATGAAAGATGCTTATATGAATACTTCTATATTCGCTCTTTCTTCCAGGTTTGAAGGATTGCCAATGGTATTGCTTGAAGCACAGGCGGCTGGTGTTCCCATCGTTTCTTTTGCTTGCAAGTGTGGACCGAAAGACTTGATAGAAGACGGTATAAACGGTTTCCTATTTGAAGAGGGAGATATCGATGGGTTGGCAAAAGGGCTTATCCGCTTGATAGAAGATGAAGAGTTAAGAAAGAAGATGGGAAAAGCCGCATACCAAAACTCAGAGCTGTATACCGAAAATGCTATCATGAAGCATTGGATAGATTTATTTCAAAACTTATAAAATAACATGCGTACTATTGTTGTATCTGCAGTAAACATACGTAAGGGAGGCACTTTAACTATTCTGAGGAATTGCTTGGAGTATTTGTCAGACTTTGCACAAAGAGAAAACTACAGAATTGTAGCATTGGTGCATCGGAAGGACTTGGCATATTACCCTGGGATAGAATATATAGAAATGCCTGATACCATAAAAAGCTGGGGAAAAAGATTGTGGTGCGAATACATAACTATGTACAAGATTTCAAAGTCTCTTTCGCCTGTTTATTTATGGTTTTCTCTGCACGACACAACTCCCAGAGTAATAGCTGAGAGGCAAGCGGTTTATTGCCAGACTTCATTTCCGTTTCTGAATTGGAGATTGAAAGACTTGGCTTTTGATTATAAAATAGTACTCTTTGCCTTGCTTACACGTTTTGCATATCGCATTAATATAAAGAGGAACAAATACCTTATAGTACAAGCCGAATGGCTAAGAAAAGGATTCTCGGATATGTTTGGACTACCTGAAAGTAAATTCATAGTAGCGCCTCCAAAAATGCAAAACGTGAATGCAAAACAGGGAAAAGATAAAAGATATAATAACAACAAACTTCATACGTTTTTGTTCGCTGCAACTCCAGACTGCCATAAGAATTTTGAATTAATTTGCTTGGCGGCACAACAGTTGGAAAAGGAGCTTGGCGAAAACAAATTCAAAGTTACATTAACCATTAACGGAACTGAAAACAAATACGCCCGATGGCTCTATAAGAAATGGGGGGATGTGGAATCATTAGATTTTGCCGGTTTCATGAGCAAAGAGAATTTGTACTCTACTTATGAAAACACCGATTGCCTTTTATTTCCATCAAGAATAGAGACGTGGGGACTACCTATCAGTGAGTTTGCTCAATTAGGAAAGCCGATGTTACTTGCCGATTTGCCTTATGCTCATGAAACAGCGGCAGGAAGCAAAAATGTAGCTTTCTTTAATGTTTATAAACCCGATGAATTGAAAGAACAGATGAAGCGATTAATATTGAATGACAGGACATTCTTATCGAAGGTACCCGAACGAAATATTGCGGAGCCTGTTTCTTATTCATGGAAAGAATTGATAGACCATCTAATAAAGAAAAACCAATAAAAATTAGATAGAAGATTACATATTTTGAGATTACTACAATATACCAAATACATAGATTACTAAAACTGAGATTACTAACACATATTACTAATTACTAACTAATTTTACTTTACACATGAAAATTCTCCAACTCGGAAAATTCTATCCCATCTTGGGTGGTGTAGAAAAAGTAATGTACGACCTTATGATAGGTCTTTCCGAGCGTGGCGTGGACTGTGACATGATGTGTGCCTTGAATAAAGGTAGCTCTGAAGTTACTTCCATAAACGGGCATGCCCGGTTAATTGGTTGCCACACTTGGATGAAAATTGCTGCAACAATGATTTCGCCTGCTATGCTCTTCTCTTTAAGGAGAAGATGTAGGGAATATGATGTAGTTCATGTACACCATCCCGACCCGATGGCGTGCCTTGCTTTGTTCCTTTCCGGATACAAGGGTAAGGTAGTGCTACACTGGCATAGCGACATCGAAAAGCAGAAATTTTTGTTAAAACTGTACCGTCCCCTGCAGGGATGGCTCATTAAACGCGCTGATCTGATAGTAGGTACAAGCCCTGTTTATACGGCTGAATCGCCTTGTCTTGCACACGTACAAGATAAGATTACATGCTTACCTATCGGTGTAGAACCTATCGTTCCCGACCCTGAAAGAGTGGAAGCACTGAAAAAGGCATATCCAGGAAAGAAAATCGTTTTCTCACTGGGTCGTCTGGTTCCGTACAAGGGATACAGGTGGCTCATCGAGGCTGCACGATATCTTAGCGACGATTATGTGGTGCTGATAGGTGGCTCGGGACCGCTTAAAGAGGAACTTATAGCGGCTATCAAGTCTTTTGGCGTAGAGAACAAAGTGAAGCTTTTAGGCAGAGTGCCCGATGAAGATCTGGCTGCTTATTACGGAGCTTGTTCGCTATTCTGCCTAAGCAGCGTACAGAAGACTGAAGCTTTCGGCATTGTGCAGATAGAGGCAATGTCGTGTGGAAAGCCTGTAGTTGCTACCCGTATTCCTCACTCGGGCGTATCGTGGGTTAACGAGCATGAGGTATCAGGACTTAACGTAGAGCCTATGGATGCTAAAGCATTAGCCGATGCTATCATGGCTATTACGAACGACGAGCAAACTTATAACAGGTTTGCCGAAGGCGCAAAAAAGCGCTATCAAGAGATGTTTAAAAAAGAGATTACTATTAATAATGTATTTGGTATTTATAATAAACTATGGAAGAGGTTAGATTTTTCACAAAGGGAGCTATAGATTCATCAACTGTGAACGCAGAGAATAAAAGTATAATGACTTTGGCTGCATTTGGCGTCAAAAGATTACTCGACTTAGTAGCGTCTTTTATTGGAATGGTAGTTTTCTCTCCGGCATTCCTAATAATTTATATCGCTATTAAACATGAAGACGGAGGAAGTGCAATATTCAAACAAGAGCGTGTAGGATATCGCGGAAAGATATTCACGCTTTACAAGTTCCGCTCTATGGCTACTACATCGGAGGCGGATGGCAAGCCGCAGTTATGTAAAGGGGCAGACGATGCGCGTCTTACACGCATTGGTCGTTTCTTGCGCGAACATCATTTAGATGAGTTGCCGCAACTATGGAACGTGTTTAAGGGTGATATGAATTTTGTAGGTCCTCGCCCGGAACGCAAGTATTTCGTTGATAAGATTATGGCTATAAATCCCGATTATGAATTGCTGTATCAGTTGCGCCCGGGACTGTTCTCTGAAGCTACTCTTTACAACGGATATACTGATACAATGGAGAAGATGCTGAAGAGATTACACATGGATTTGAATTATTTTTATAATCGTTCATTGTGGCTCGACACAAAAATTATCTTTTTAACCATATTCTCTATTTTGTCGGGAAAGAAATTCTGATTACTTTTACGATGCCTTATGGCATCTATAAGAAAAGAGATGAAAAGAAGAGATAACATTACACCAAAGTCGAGTTTAAAGCTCAGAAAGATAGGCAGCAAATACATGATTGTTGAAGCCTCTGGCAGCTGTGTGAACTTGACGAATGTATATAGCATGAACGAAACAGCTGCACTTCTATGGGAGACACTTTGCAAAGATGGCGAGCATTCTACCGATGAGCTGGCTGAGGTTTTGTGTAAAGCGTACGAGGTAGATTATGAACGTGCCTTGCACGATGTGGAACGTCAGTTAGATGAATGGGAAACCATGGGACTGATTGGCTGAATATATATTGAATGAATTTAACTACGGAACATAGGGCGCTGTTCTGTCTGCTGCGTGCCGGATTATGGGAGAGGGAAATAGATGATTTCTCGCCTTTTCCGCTTACTGAGGCCGAATGGAAAAACGTATACCGGATGGCGGTTCGCCAAACGGTGACGGGCATTGTGTTTCGCGGATTAGATTATTTGCCCGAAGATTTACTGCCCAACGATATGTTGATGATGCGCTGGGTGGCATCGGTAGATAGTATAGAGCAAAGAAACCAGAAGATGAATGCGGTGCTGGGTAGTCTGCAGCAAGCAATGGCGCAGAACGACTTGCATCCGGTATTACTGAAAGGTCAGGGCGTAGCCACGTTTTATGAATTTCCGTTATTGCGCGAATGCGGGGATATCGATCTTTATTTTTCTTCGGAAAAAGAGGAGCGGAAGGCTGCAGAGTTGATGCGCCAAACCGGACATCTGGTGGAGAGGCATGCGGATGGCAGCAACAATTATAGTTGCGCGGGGATAGAGATAGAGCATCACACCCAACTGTTCGACTTGTATAATCCGCTGCTGAAAGGGTTTCTTTCAAAGTTGATTAAGAAGCACGGATTCTCTAATCGACAGATAGGTGAAAACTTATCGGTTTCTGTACCGTCGCCTTTGCTAAACTTGTTAGCGCTTAACTCTCATCTGCTAAAGCATATGATGGGGCATGGCATAGGACTACGACAGTTCTGTGATATGGCAAGGGCTTATTATTCTTTGTATGGCAGTTATTCTGCCGAGGAATTAGAAGCTGTTTACAAGCGTACGGGATTACTAAAATGGAGTAAACAACTACATACTTTCCTGACTGAATTTCTTGGGCTGAACAACAAAGTGCTTCCGTTTACTAATACTGATAACGAAACATCGCCTGCGCTACTGCATATAGTTTTAGAAGGAGGAAACTTCGGACAATATGGTGATACTAAGGGCGAGGCTTCGCAAACTAAATGGAAACGGAAGATGCGTACATTTTTCTCTTTCTGGAAACGACGCGATTTTTCGAATACTTACGCCCGCAAGGAGGCGTTTTGGACTTCGGTTAAACTAATTATAGGAAACCTTAAATGAGAAACGAATATTATTTCAGAGTGGCGGGATTGTTGTTTTCGATTGCCCTTCCTGATGGTTGGGACGTGGAAACAATATTACCTTCTTTCCATCCGTTCCGTTGTAAGACGTGCTCGGAGGAGAAAGCGATTTTCCGTGTACTTGCTACCACGCAATCTTTTGCTGACGATGGCAAACGCACGGAATTGCTTGAAGATTCGCCTAATGATATTGGTAGAACACGTTTGTTTCGTAGCTCTGATGGCTACTGTGTAGAGATTAATAATGATATTACGCAGAATGGCTTAGTGCATACTATGATTACAGACTCTCATTTTAAGAGTGCCACGGCTTATATCCGCCCGGAAGATTTGTCTATGGGAGCGGTGCTTTCGTCTATGGTCAGGTTTCTCTTTGCACAAGCTGTACTTGAGCACGATGGTGTGTTTGTTCATGCTTCGTGCGTAAGCATGGAAGGAAAGAGTTATTTGTTCCTTGGAAAGAGTGGTACAGGAAAAAGCACCCACGCACGACAGTGGTTGCAGGCTTTTCCCGACTGCCGATTGCTGAACGATGATAATCCGGCATTAAGGATAGAAGACGGAAAAGTGATGGTTTACGGTACGCCATGGAGCGGCAAGACTTCTTGTTATAAGAACGAAGGCTACCCGGTGGCAGGCATAGCAAGGTTGAGACAGGCTAAGACTAACAGCTTCTCTCTGCTCGAAGGTCCGGAGATTTTTGCCGCACTTCTACCCTCTTGCTCTGCCATCCGACAGGATGCTGGCTTACTGGAGGCTTTGTACTGCACATTAATACAGATAGCAGAACAAGTTACTGTAGGATGTATGGAGTGCTTGCCAAACATTGACGCTGCAAGGGTTTGCTATAATAGCCTATATGCGCGGGGCTGAATATCGCGAATATCAATTGATAAATCAAGAACTAACAATTATAAGACAAATGAAAAGAAACCTCTATTTTTTAGTCGCACTGGCAGTGACTCTTTTGGTCTCTTCCTGTAGCTCTTCGAAGAAATTCGTTTATTTACAGGATATGGAGATGGGACATGGATACCCATACGATACCAAGTATGAAGCCGTAGTACATGTCAACGACCGCTTGGACATCACCGTAAGCAGCAAAAGTCCAGAACTGGCCATCCCGTTCAATGCTAACGCTGGGTCTTTCCAGCTGGGTACTAACGGAGCGGTAACCGAAGCTGCTGTAGCAAAGAAAGGATACCGTGTAGACGTGGAAGGAAACATAGATTTTCCTATTCTCGGAAAGTTGCATGTAGAAGGCCTGAAAGTAAGCGAGGTAACTTCCATGATACGTAACCGAATCATAGAAGGACAGTATATCAAAGACCCGTTGGTGTCGCTTGAATTCCTCAATTTTAAGTACACTGTGCTGGGGGCGGTGAACAATACTGGTACTTTCATGGTGGATGGTGATAGAATTACTTTGTTAGAAGCTATAGCCAAGGCGGGCGATGTTTCTTCAAGAGGACGAGTAAACAGAGTGGCGGTTATCCGTGAGGTTGGCGGAGAACGAGTTATGTATCAGCACGACTTGCGCAGCAAGTATCTGTTTGATTCTCCTTGCTTCTACCTGCAGCAGAACGATATCGTTTACGTAGAGCCTAAATATCGCAAACAAGATAGTGAAGACAAGAGTTGGAAATATATCTCTGGCTTCCTTTCACTTATCACTGCTATTTGTTCTATCCTTTGGATTACAAAGTAAAACACATATTAAGCTATGCAAAACAATAATTTATCTGGCAAAAACGAACAGAGCATCAACTTGGTGGACATGTTTGTCTATCTGTTGTCTAAATGGAAGTGGTTCGTGCTTTCAATTCTGTTTTTCGGAGGACTGGCGTGGTATTATTATGCACAATCGCCGTTGGTTTTCTTCCGTTCGGTTACAGTCATAATCAAGGATCCGTCTAACAAGACTTCTACGGCGGGACTGGACCGTTACGATAACTATATAAATAAGGTGAACGTAGCGAACGAAATTCTTCAGTTCCGTTCTAAGCGACTGATGCGCGAAGTAGTGCAGAGGCTGCATGCCGATGTAGACTACAGGGTTGAAAAGGGCTTGCGCATGAATGAGCTTTATAACCTTTCGCCGGTGCAGGTTTCTTTGTTCAATGTGTTGCCTGAACGATATTTTTCGTTCGTGGTAACTCCAAAGGATGAAACTAGCGTAGAGCTTTCGGAAATTGAAGGAATACCGGGCGCGCAAGAGACTTATAAAGTACAGCTGAACGATACCTTATCTATAGGAGGCGAAAAAATATTGGTTACAAGCACCGATCATTGGAGCAAGTCATGGGTAGGCCGTGACATCCATGTAAGCAAGATTCCACTGAACGCTGCGGCAGGTCGCTTCTTGGGTAGCATGGGTATCCGTCAAGAGGAGGATGAATCGTCTATCCTTGTTCTTTCACTGAAAGACGACTCTCCACTGCGTGCCGAGGATGTGCTAAACACTCTTGTAAATGTATATAATGAGGAGGCGGTGAACGATAAGAACTTGGTGGCAGTAAATACTTCCAAGTTTATCAACGAGCGATTGATTATCATCCAACGAGAGCTGGGTGGTGTAGAAACCGAACTCGAATCGTTTAAGCAGAGCAATCAGCTTATGGATATCGGCTCGCTGGCTGGACAATACATGGGAGAGGCACAGACTTACAGTGCCGACGCTATGGAGCAGGAAACTCAACTGAAGCTGGCGCAGTTCATCAAGGAGTATCTTACAGACCCAACAAAGAGTCGCGACCTTATTCCTTCGGGCACTGGTATCAGCGACGCTTCTGTAGAGGGACAGATTAATCAGTACAACTCTTTGAAACTGAAGCGCGACAAACTGATTGCCGACAGTAGCGAGAATAACCCTGTGGTGAAGGAACTGGATAATTCTATCCATGCCTTGAAGCAATCTATCATACGTGCGGTAGACAATATGATAGTTAGTATCAACATGAAGCGCAGCGATGCCCGCAGCCGTCAGGAGCAGGCGCAGAAGCGATTCACTACAGTGCCTACCAAAGAACGACAGATGCTTTCTATAGAGCGACAGCAGAAAATCAAGGAGTCGCTTTATATGTTCTTGCTTAATCGTCGTGAAGAGAATGCGCTCTCGCAGGCTATGGTAGATAACAATGCACGTACTATAGATAGCGTAGACGGACCTACAGGACCTATCTCGCCAGTACGTAAGCGTATCTTGTTGCTGGGTATTCTTGTTGGTTTGGCAGTGCCTTGCGCGGTATTCCTTATGATATTATTCTTAGATACAAGGGTACGTAGCCGCAAAGACTTGAAGGGTGTAGTTAGCATTCCTTTCCTAGGAGAGGTTCCGCAAGACAAGGACGCATCGAAAGCTGGCGTTGCCGTAGATAAAGAGAACGGCATGCTTTCTGAGAGTTTCCGTATTCTGCGTACTAACATGGCTTTCATGGCTAAGAAAGATAAGCCTATGCAGGTTATTACCTTTACTTCGTTTTCTGAAGGTGCAGGAAAGACATTCATTTCGCGTAATTTGGCAATGAGCCTTGCCATTACCAATAAGCGCGTGATACTGGTAGACCTTGACATACGTAAGGGTACACTGAGCCGCCACTACCACAAGCATCCGGCGGGTGTTACTAATTATCTGGCGGATGAAAATATCCGTCTTGAAGACATTATTCATTCTGATGATAAATTCGAAAATCTGGATATTATTTCATCGGGTACTATAGCGCCAAATCCGGCAGAGTTGCTTATGGACGAACGCCTGGATATTATGATGGCAGAGCTGCGCAAGCGTTATGATTATGCTATAGTAGATAATGTTCCGGTGGGCATCGTAGCGGATGCTACTATCAGTAACCGTATCAGCGATCTTACCATCTTTGTAGTACGCGCCGGCAAACTCGACCGTCGTCAGTTGCCCGACTTGGAGGAACTCTACCGCGACAATAAGCTAAATAACATGTCGCTTATCTTAAATGGCGTAGACCCACACCGTCGAGGCTATGGATACGGCTACGGTTACGGTTATGGATACGGCTATGGATATGGTTACGGTTACGGAAAACAGAATAAAAAGAAAAAATAGAAGCCATTACATAAATTTAAATAGGTTTTTAAATACATTATAACAAAATCTACCTTATCTTTGTGACTTTCAGTGATTTTAAACATAAAAACAATTAATTTATTAATAAAAAAACTTATGGACAAAACAGTAGCTAAAAAGAAAATCTATGAAGCTCCATATACCAAGAAGACTCAAGTTGAGTTAGAAGAGGGGCTATGCGTCACAGGTTCTATCGAGCCTACTACTAAGTCTCCGGGCATCTCTACAACAAAACAAGATGTCAATACGGGCTTTAATACAGACAATGACTTTTCAAATACATCTACTTGGGATTGATAGATGTAGTTTACACACTGTGAGATTAAAACTAATGAAAGAGGTATAAAACAAAAACAAAGAATATGAATAAAGGATTTTTAATATCGATTTTTACTTTATCATTGATGATAATAGGCCTTGCTAGCTGTGTCAATGACAACGTAACGGGTGGAAAACCTCTACCCAAAGGCACTGAATTTGATTTCGGTACAACGGTAGACGCTAACCTTTCGCGCACATACTACGATCCTGAAGACGTAGCAAACCCTAACGCTACTTATTGGAAAATCTTCTGGAACTATCAGGATCCGCTAGACCAAGTTTATATTTATTCTCCGCAAGCCATGACAGGCCGCCAACAGGCTGCATACACTGTTCATGGTGTGAAAGACCAGTATTCGGCTACAGCTACTAAGAATAGTGAAATAGGTATTCAGTTGAGCGATGCCAATACATACGATTTCTACGGAATGTATCCTGCTCAGAATGTTAAAGCTAATAGCGGCAGCGGACATTCGCTTAGTGCTACTATGCCTATTTTCCAGACTGCGTCTACAACAGAAATAATGAATAGTGAAACTAATGTAGGTGTAGGTAATCTTGAGACTACTGCCGATATGAACAGCGCACTCATGATTGCAAAGGAAGCAGGTTTCATGCCTAGCACTCAGAATAATGCTAAAGTAAATTTGCAGTTCGAGCCATTTGCTACTACGCTTAATGTTACCGTAAATGGTGTAGAGCAAAGCAACTTTAATTATAAAGTACTTATCACTTCTATCATCATAGAAGCTGATGCTCCTATTGCCGGTGACTTTACGTATAATTACGAGACTGAAGCTATAACATTCGGAGAGAATGCGTCTAACTTCATCAGAATCGATACGAGATTTAAGGATGCTGCTGGCCACCAAATTGGTGTACCTATGGGCCCTGACAGTAAGCTCAATGTACGCGCATTTATGATTCCTAATCCTAATGTTAAGAGGTTGAAGGTTAAGGTGGTTACTAGTGCTGCGCAGACTTTGACCAAGACTTTGAATATGACTAATTTCAAAAAGAGCCAGATTCATTTTGCTAAACTTCCGAAAATCAATGCCAGCAACCTACAGTTCGACTACAAGATTTGGTTGTCACAGCTAGACCCGAATATCTATCTTTCTGAAATCTCAATGCCGGGTTCTGCACTGACATTCAGTTATAAATTGAGTAAAGATTACCAAAAGACTCAGACTTTGGATTTAACAAAACAGTTTGAGAATGGTATACGTGTATTCCAGTTCCATGTAAACACTGTTAATCAGACATCTACTTATGATGGCGGTTCTACATCTGTAGGTATTGCTCTTCCTGACGGCACACCAATGGAGAAAGATGGCGGTGGCTACTGGACTATTGAAGATGCAATTAATGCGCTCCATTCTGAAATGAAAGGACTCCATAAGGACGAGTTCTGTGTAGTTGCTATTTCTGACTGGATAGCTAATCCTTCTACTAAAAATATGACTACTTTGTACAACCGATTAAAAGCTGTACTTAATAAAGCTGGAGAAATGGGTTTGGTTGCAACTAATGTCAACCCCAACACCACTATTGCTGACGTTAAGGGTAAAGTAATTTTCAAGGTTCAGCTTAACGGTAAATACCCAGATGCATGGCCACAGTTGACAGGAGCAAATGTATGGATGAACATCTTTAACAATAAAGCCAATACAAATGTATTCTATTCACCAATGCCATTTGGTGAACTTCCTGCTACAGATGCCGGCGGTCTTAATGCTTCTAATCTAACAGGAACCATGAATTTCATCTATTCTGAAGTTGCAGACCCAGTAGAATCGGTTATAGGTGGTTTCTCTTATAAAGACGGTGTTAAAGATTGTGTAACAAACGTTCTCGCCGCTTACGCTAATAACTACAGCTCAAGTGAGCATAGAAACTTCTCAATGACATATTTGGGTGGTCAAGGAACAAAGAAGCTTGTATCAAGCAGTACATACCTCCCTTCCAAAATTGCTCAAGACCTGAATACAATTTGGCTTGACTATATCAGAGCGAATACACAGAACACTACAGATGTGTTGAGAACTAAGCCTTGGGGTTGGGTTATGCTTAACCGCGTAGGTACAGAGCCAACTACATCTTGGTGTATTGAAGCTGTAATTAGACACAATGCCGACCCAGTATTCAAGCATCAGCGTAGGTCTGAAAAAGTAAGACATTCTGGTGATACTCAGGGAACAACCAACGGTGGATCTATATTCTAAATATCTCAGCCCGGTGAGGAAGAACGCTCGTTATTCCTCTCCGGGCTTGAAATGTTTTAAATAGATTAACGCCATTTGACGTTGACAGTACTTAGAAAATAATCAATTGTTGCAACATATTTGCAAGCTAACCCCTTGCGAAACTCTTAAAAACAACCATGAAAAACATGATTTCTACAAAATTTACAACATTGCTGGCCGCATCAGCGTTTCTATTTGCTTGTGATGCCGACGAAGAGCATTCATTGCCTGGAGTATATAACACAGTAATAGAGGCTAATTGCTCAGCACCAACTTCTGACGGCGTGGAATCGCGCACTGCTGTCGATCCCACAGAATATCTATCAGAAGAACTTGGTGTTAATTGGTTGCCGGGCGACAAAATCGGTGTATTCGGAAAGACTACAACCAATGCCTGCTTTATCAACCAAAGCAATACCGAAACAGCCTCAACTTCGTTTGCAGGTAACTTACAGAACGGTGAAGTTCCTGTTTACGCTTATTACCCATATACTGAAACCGCAGGCAATAACCCGACGGCTATCAAAGGAAATCTTCCGCTGATACAGCATTATTCTACTGTCACTCGTCAATTAGAAGGCGACTGGAAAGTGGGTAGACCTCAAGAAGGCTCACCTTCCAAGTTCACCTTTAAATATATCTTGACTTGCTTAAAACTTGATATTAACGCCGATGGTACCGACATAGCCGGTGAAAAGCTGCAAAGCATATCGCTTACTATTCCGGATATACAATTAGGCGGTGATTTTACTTGCAATCTTACAAACTATACCATCAATCTTACACCTGCTACTAACGCTTCAACCATCACGATGGAATTGACAGACCAGCCTATGCTGACAACTTCTACATTCCACGGATATATGAGCGTGGCTCCTGTTAATGGCATTTATGGCAAGAATATGAAGGTAGAAATAAAGACCAACCTTCATATCATCACTTTCGAAGAAGCGCTTAAGATAAATGAATTCAAGGCTAACACATATTATACCGTGCCCCTCAACTTAAAACGTTTTGCAGATAAGTGGACTATAGTACCTAACCCTGAAGCAAAGGAAGAAAACGCTGACTGGGTTCCCGGCTTGCAAAGCCACTTGGCATGTGCCAACACTGTTTTCGCCATTGCCGGACAGCCTTTCATGCATAAGATTCGTGTTCCGCAGAGCACATCGCAGACCGCTCATGCTGTAGTTCCTGTTAAGAACGGTATTAAGCGTGCGTACAATCTGCCCGAAGGACTTACTTGGAATGCTGAACGTTGCCTGGTACAAGGTACAGCACCAGTTGCAGGAGACTATATTTACTCTGTAGAATTTACTGTAGGAAAGACTACCTATAAAGAAGGAATCAAACTTCACGTTGCCGCTACCGCCAACGAACTCCTATCGCCTACCCCTATGATGGGCTGGCAGACATGGAATGTATTCAAGGGTAACATTGGATACGATATGCTGGCCAAACAATTGGAAGGAATGAAAAGCAAGGGCCTCATCAATGCCGGTTACAAGTACTTCGGTATTGACGACTGCTGGCAGGTGAAAGACCAAAACGACAACGGACATCAAATTCCGGATGAAGCTAAGTTCCCATCAAAGAACGGTGTAAACGGCATGAAACGCATGTCCGACTTGATTCATCAATATGGACTGAAGGCAGGTATCTACTCTGACTGCGGAACCAAGACTTGCGAAAAGCATTTCGCATCGTATGGTTATGAAGAACTTCATGCACAAGACTATAAAGACTGGGGATACGACTTCTTGAAAGAAGACTGGTATTTCGATCTCGATATGGCTCCTACCGGTGCAACTAAACGTACTTTCCAAAAAGGAGATATCACCAGCTATTGGAATACACGCGAAATGGCGCAGCAGCTCTATACCAAGATGGGTATGGCACTTAAGGAGCGCGGCTTGATGCTATATATGTGTGAATGGGGTATTCACGACCCATGGAAATGGGGAGCGGAAACAGGTGCTACTTGCTGGCGCATGACTTACGACCACCGCGATGGATGGTGGGGAACGTATTTCCCATCTGGTAATTTTAACGATGTGAATGATGGAGGTATTGGTGTACATAATACCATCGGACTGATGCGTAACCTATGGCCGTATGTAGGTATAAACCGTTATAATGATGCCGACATGATTTGTGTAGGTATCCGCGGTACAGGTACAGCATCGAGCGATTGCGTTTACAATCAGCCTAACGGTCTTACATCTGATGAAGCAGAAACATCGTTTGCTATGTGGTGTATGTGGAGCTCGCCTATCCTACTTGGCTTTGATATGACAAAAGATATGAGTTCTACAGAATTGGCACACGACCTTGCGTTGGTTAAGAACAGCGAACTTATTGCTATCAACCAAGATGCACTGGGACAAGGTGCTGAGTTCATAAAGAACGAAAACGACATAGATTACTATCAAAAGGACCTTGCTAATGGTGATGTAGCTATTGCAGCTGTTAACATCAGCGACAAAAACGCTACTTACAACATCTCTATTGCCGACTTCGACGCTCTCGACAAGACCGCTGCTTACTCGGCAAAAGACTTGATAAATCATCTAACAGCAAGTACACAGACCCTCACCGCAAGTACCCCTCTTACAGGACAGGTTGTGAAACACGGTACTTTTATTGTAAGATTGAAAAAACAATAAACATTCTCTCTCATCTCAGTGTCGATACTCCATTATATATTATATATAATAAGGAGTGTCGACACATTTTAAAAAGGAAAAAGAATAATTATTAATATCTGATAGAATTATGAACAAGAAAATCTTTTTAACTGCTTTATGCGCAGTGGCTATCAGCCCGGCATTTGCGCAGACTTCCAATGTGGAAGAGAAGGTAGAATACAGTGCTGATAAGTACAAAGTAGAAACAAACCGTTTCTGGAACAACTGGTTCATCAGCCTTGGCGCAGGTGGACAGGTTTACTTTGGCGACCACGACAAACAGATCGATTTGAAGAAACGTATCGCTCCGGCATTGGATGTGGCTGTTGGTAAATGGTTCACTCCGGGCATCGGAATCAGATTCATGTACAGCGGACTGAAGAGCAAGGGTGCTACACAGGATGTTATCTCTACTCCGGCACACTCTACAGGCGAATATGTTCCCGGTAAAGGCGGACACGGAGAATATCTGCGTTATTCTAAATATAAAATGGGTAACCTCCATGCCGACGTGATGTTCAACGTGCTGAACCTCTTTGGTGGATATAACGAAAACCGCAAGTGGGACCTCAGTCCGTATGCAGGTTTGGGATGGGCACGTGTGTACGATTCTCCATCGGCTAAGGAAGTGAGTGCCAACATCGGTGTGCTTACATCTTGGCACTTCTGCAAATCGTTGGCGTTGAACCTCGATGTACGCGGCATGTTTGTTAACGACCGCTTCGACGGTGAAGATGGCGGACGTTCCGGCGAAGGTAACCTCTCGGCTACACTTGGTTTGAGCTACAAATTCAAACAGCGCGGTTGGAACCGCAGCAAGACTGTTTACCGTTACGATTACGGAGATTTGGAAGGTATGCGCCAGAAGCTTAACGATATGAGTGCCGAAAACGAACGCTTGAAACAAGCCATTGCCGACGGCGACAGACAGAGAGCACAGACTCACGCAAGAAAGATTGCCGCTGCTAACTTAGTTACATTCAAGATCAACAAGTCATCGTTGAGCAACGAAGCACGCGCTAACTTGGGCATGATGGCAGAAATCATCAAGTCGGGCGATCCGGATGCTGTATACGTAGTAACAGGATATGCCGATGCCGGTACAGGTAGCAAGAAGGGCAACGAACGCTTGAGCAAGGAACGTGCAGAAAGAGTATACGACTGTCTGGTTAAAGAATTCGGTGTTAGCGAAAAGCAGCTCCGCATAGATTATAAGGGTGGTGTAGATAACATGTTCTACAACGATCCACGCTTGAGCCGTGCCGTAATTACCAAAGCAGAATAAAAACATTTAGATGGCAGTAATGCCGTCTCTCATATAAAAAGAAGGTGTATGTGCGCACCTTCTTTTTTTTGTAACCATACAAACGTGATTTTTGCTACAAATTTATCGCGTCTTATTGAAGTTGTCTCACATCGGTCGATGTGAGCGTTCGTAACGGTCGGTGTGAGCGTTCACATCGGTCGAAGTGAGACGACTTTCTTACCTCATGCGCACCACTTCATTACAAAGCCGTGCCGTTTTCTCCTGATGAGTAATGATAATTAGAGTTTTTCCCTGAATAGAGCGCTGCAACCTTTCAAGCAATACCTGCTCTGTATCGGCATCGAGCGAAGATGTAGGCTCATCGAGCAAGACAATGCTGCCGGGACGAAGCAAACCACGAGCAATGGCAATGCGCTGAGCCTGACCTTCACTAAAGCCTGCACCCATTTCACCGCAAAGAGTATCTAACCCTTGAGGCAACTGGCTTGCAAAATCGGCCGCAGCAATATGCAACGCCTCCCACATCTGACTATCGGTGGCTGAAGGATTACCCAACGACAGGTTATCGCGCAGAGAGCCGCTCACCAACGAATTGCCCTGCGGAACATATACAAAATTACATCGGGTAAGAGGCGAAGCCGAGACAGAACGGTTACCGCCGTATAACGTGATGCTACCCTCGGCGGGCTGCAACAATGCCAGCATAAGACGCACCAACGTACTTTTTCCGCTACCCGTTTCGCCAAGCACGGCGGTAAGACTGCCAGGTGCAAAATTGTGAGAGAAATGCTTAATCACCTCACGCTCGCTATCGGGATATGCAAAAGAAACATTCTCAAGACTAACACCTACCATATCTTTCAGAAATACAGGACTACCCTGCTCTTCTAACGGCAAAGAAGTAAGCTCGTCTATTCTCTCTACCGAAGTCAGCGCACTGATAAACGAGGGTATCTGCCTACTCAACTCTACAACAGGGCGTTGTACCTGAGATACCAGCTGCAAAAAAGCCGTCAGCGTACCAAATGTCACCGTTCCGGCATCAAGCCCATAAATGCCCCAAGCAAAAGCGGTTAGATATCCGAAGGCAAAACCCGCCTGCACCATAAATCCGGAAAAGATAGAAAACGAGTTGCGCTTCATTACCAAACGCTTCAGTCCCATCTGAATGGTAGACATGGTATCTGTAACTATCGAAGTATATTCCAAGGTAGAAATCAGGGTGCGATGCTGAAGATTCTCTTGCAGATGGCTCTGCACCTTACTATCGGTGGCACGAATCTCGCGTGTAAGATGGCGCATCCGCTTCATATAAAGCTTACTGAACAGCAACGCCAACGGCATGATAAACAAAATAACGATAGCCATCCGCTTATCCAGATAAAAAAGAAACAATGCCGCCCCAGCCAATTGGAACAATGTAATTCCTGCCGAAGGAATAGAACCCGCCAGCAAATTAGTAACAGTACACACATCCTCTTCCATGCGGTTAAGCATATCGCCCGAATGAAAAGTCTCGCGCCCATTCCATCGGCTCTTAAGAATATGTTCAAGCAAGTTATGCCGCAATCTATTGCGAAGGCAGATTTCGGAATGTGTATAAAGACGACTGAGCAAAGAAGACATAAGCAACTGTAAGATAATACACACCGTCATAAGCACCAAGCCAGTGACTATGTCACCATCGGTCTGATGAGTAGCTATGTCAATCAAATATTTGCAGAGCCAAACGAAGGTGAGAGACACACCTATGCGAGCCGTGCCAACAAGAATACTCGCCAAAATATAAACTCTATACCCAAGCGAGGTATTCCATAACCATTTAACACCAGATTTTAAACTCATTCCAACCATTATAGCCATACTCTTTTATATATGTATAACAAATAGCGGCGGATGGGAAGAAGTTTTCCCCATATCTTCGCCTTACGCTGCTCGCACCGTGAATTGCAATCTACCGAACGGCCTTTATGAATGATTTCCGTTACCACTCCTATTATATCCGTAGGTTGGCAACACTCAGTTACGCTAATATTACCATCGCCCATCAATAACACCTCAGTATCGCTTATACTAACTATACGATGCAATACATAGCGGCTATCGGGCAAGTGCGCCAATACAATATGCCCCACTCGCAACTGACCTACCTGAAACTGCGGGCGGATAAACACCATGTCATATCCCCCTATAATGAACGGAAGCATGCTGTTGCCAGTAGCGTTAAGTGCCACCGACCGTCCGTCGGCCAGCGTTTTCTCTACCTCACCAAGCAGCAAAGCATTAGGCAGAAACATTCTATCAGAATTAATATTATGGGGCATGACATCTGTTTTTGAATCTCAACAGACAAAAATAATGAAAATAACGTAAGGAATGGGTAAAAAGAAAAAAGTCTCCTGAAATTTCTTTCAGAAGACTTTCTAGCGGAGAGACAGGGATTCGAACCCCGGGTACCTCGCGGTACAACGGTTTTCAAGACCGCCGCAATCGACCACTCTGCCACCTCTCCAAAACTCTTTTTAAGAGTGCTTTGTTTTCTAAAGCGATGCAAAGGTACGGCTTTTTTTTAATTCTCCAAACATCTCCCAATATTTTTTTCAAAAAAGTTCTTCTCAGTACTAAAAAAGTGTATTTTTGCGAAGCCTTGCACTAATCAAGGCATCTAATACCAAACATTATCTTAAAGTTTAAATATGGAAAGTATCATATCGAAACCAGAGCGTGAGAAAATCATCGCCCTAATCCATAGAGAAGTTGTTCCTGCCATAGGATGTACAGAACCCATAGCAGTAGCTTTATGTGTAGCCAAAGCTGCCGAAATATTAGGCAGCCGCCCCAAAAACATCAAAGTACAGCTCAGCGCCAACATTCTGAAAAATGCTATGGGAGTAGGTATACCCGGAACCGGAATGATAGGACTGCCTATCGCCATAGCACTGGGAGCTTTGATAGGAAAATCGGAATATGAACTTGAAGTCTTGAAAGACAGCACACCCGAAGCAGTAGAAGAAGGAAAGAAGATGATAGCTTCGCAGTGTATCGACATTTCTCTAAAAAAAGACATTACCGAAAAACTATATATAGATGTAGTGTGCAGCACTGACACTGATTCGGCTGAAGCTATAATAAGCGGCGGACATACCAACTTTGTATTCGAATCGCGCAACGGCAATGTGTTGCTCGACAAGCAGACAGCCTCATCAGCCGAAGAAGAAGGAGAAAAGGTAGATCTGGACATGCGCAAGGTTTACGATTTCGCGACAACCGCTCCGCTGGAAGAAATCAGCTTTATCCTCGAATCGAAACGACTGAACAAAAACGCCGCCGAACGCTCGTTCGAAGGTTGCTACGGACATGCTTTAGGACGTACGCTTAGAAACAGCAAATGCGAGCAGAGCGTATTGGGTAACAATACTTTCGCCAATATTCTATCGTACACATCGGCAGCCTGCGACGCACGTATGGCGGGAGCGATGATTCCGGTAATGAGTAACTCGGGCAGCGGAAACCAAGGTATAGCGGCTACACTGCCGGTAGTGGTTTACGCTGAGGACAACAACAAATCGGAAGAAGACCAAATTCGCGCGTTGATATTGAGCCACCTCACAGTTATATATATTAAGCAGAGCCTTGGACGACTCTCGGCTTTATGCGGATGCGTAGTAGCGGCCACAGGCAGCAGCTGCGGAATAACTTATCTGATGGGCGGTGGTTATCAGCAGGTAATTTATGCCGTGCAGAACATGATTGCTACACTGACAGGTATGATTTGCGACGGTGCCAAACCGAGTTGCGCTCTTAAGCTGACCAGCGGTGTATCTACCGCAGTAATGTCGGCCATCCTTGCCATGGAGCAAAAATGCGTTACCGCAGTAGAAGGCATCATAGAAGAAAATGTAAACCGAAGCATACGTAACCTTACCCGAATTGGTGCCGACGGCATGAACGAGACAGACAAGATGGTTCTCGACATCATGACCCACAAGCACTGTAACTAATAATAATGAAAACAGCTATTACTGAAAAAGACTATATACATCGGCTAATAGCGGAAGGAGAACATATACATCAAGATTTTAAGTTCGCCATATCGGACGCACGGAAAATAGCACGCAGTCTATCCGCCTTCGCAAACACGGAAGGCGGAAGATTGCTTGTAGGAGTGAAAGATAACGGCTCAATAGCCGGGGTCCGCTCGGAGGAAGAAATCTACATGATAGACGCAGCCGCCACCATGTATTGCCGTCCACCATTGCAGACGGAGAGTAAGATATATAAGGTGGAAGGGAAAGACGTTCTGGAAGTAGTAATCAGCGAACAACCAGCCAAGCCGGTATATGCGCTCGACGAGGATAAGAAACCTTGGGCGTACATACGCATAGCCGACGAAAACATATTGGCGGACAGGGTGCACCTTGAAACTTGGAACCGAGAGCAAGACGACAAAAAAGTGGTGATGAGTTACACACCCAGAGAACAATCGCTGCTTAACCTACTGGCAGAGAAAGGACAGCTCACGCTTAACCAGTGCGCCAAGCTAAGCGGAATTCCACGCAACGAGGCTAGCAAACTGCTATCCGACTTCATCCGATTCGGTCTGGTGGACCATGTTTTTTCAGATCATCACTTCTACTTCCGCCTCAGCGACAGCGAAGACTATGATAATCAAAGCAAGATTGAATGATGTTTGCACGATTTGAATTATCTTTGCATCTCGAAAACGATTATTAATACATAAACTACAATAAAGACATGAGCATATTCTCAAAAATCTTTGGACGTAAAAAAGACAACGAAGCACAAGAGCAAGTACAGGTAGGCGGCATGGAAGACTTCATGACGCTGATACGAGTATACTACCAATCGGTTATGGCTTCGCAGTTAGGAATCAGCAACATAAACTTCTTGCCCGACATGGCTACATTTAAGCGTAGCCTGAAAATACCTACTCAGAACAATAAGTTGGGTATAGCCGAAAAGTCGAGATGCAAAAAGATGCTGGTAGAACTGTATGGCATCAACGATCTTTTCTTCAAAGAAATAGACGCGTCAATCAAAAAGAACTGTAAGAACGCTAACGATATAAAGAACTATCTCTTTATGTTCCAAGGCTTCAGCCAAGACCTTATGATGGTAATGGGCAACCTGATGCAGTGGAAGTTCCGTATGCCGGGTACATTCAAGAAGTTGCTCCGCTCTATGACCGAAAAGGCTATCCACGACGTAATGACAAAGAACGACTGGAAAGACGACGGAGTAAGAAAGACTTGTCACGCTATCCGTCAGTACCAGCATGCGCTTAACTACAGCGAGGCTTGGATGACAGAATACGTGTACAACATAGTATTGCTGGCTAAGAAAGAGCCGAAACCAAAAGCATAATTCCAAATATGGAAAACAATACGGAAATCCGGATGGTGGAAAGCCATCCGCTGGAACCGTTCTTGCCGCCAAATGCCATTTTGCTGATGCTGGGAAGTTTTCCTCCGCAGAAAAAGCGGTGGAGCATGGATTTCTTCTACCCCAACCTGCAAAATGACATGTGGCGTATATTCGGACTGATATTCTTCGACGATAAGGACCACTTCTTGACTGCCGACAGAAAGGCGTTCGATAAAGAACGTATCGTGCAGTTTCTTACAGAAAAAGGAATCGCCCTTTATGATACGGCATCGGCAGTAAAACGTCTGCAGGATAATGCTTCGGATAAATTCTTAGAGATTGTAGAGCCTACCGATGTGACTTTGCTACTAAAGCAATTGCCACACTGCAAAGGCATAGCCGTAACCGGACAGAAAGCAGCCGACACGCTGTGTACCGAAATGGAAGCACCGCAACCTGCGGTGGGCGGATATACAGAGTTCGAGCGCAACGACCGCCACTTCAAACTATACAGAATGCCATCGTCGAGCCGAGCATACCCACAAAAGATAGAAAAGAAAGCGGAATCTTATAAACTGATGTTCAGTCAATTAGGAATACTACAAAACAATTAAATAAAAATATTTGCATTAACATCTTGCAAAAGTAAAAATTTGTAGTACCTTTGCAACCGCAAACACGGGAATAGCTCAGTTGGTAGAGCATCGGTCTCCAAAACCGAGTGTCGGGAGTTCGAGCCTCTCTTCCCGTGCAGAGATAGAAAGCTGTAACTTAATAAGTTGCGGCTTTTTTTATTTCCATATCAAACGAAAGTCGGACAGAAGTCGGACAACAATAATTCAGCACAACATATCGTTTCACCAGGTTTTGCCATAATTTTCCGTATACTATTGCATCACAAAATCTGTTTTTCAATAAAAAAGTAAGTATTCATGCGAAAATAATCATCGAATTCTTTGCGCTTTATAGTCGATTACCTATATTTGTATAGAATTTTGGTATATAATGGCAGAAGATGATAGAAAGCTATTGATAGGATTTGAGGGAAGACTAAGGCATTTCATTTACCTCTACGGCGAATTGAAGAAAGAAAACCTTTCTCTCAGACAACTTCTTTCCGAAAAAGAAGCGGAAATAGACCGCTTGAACAATAGAATAAAAGAATTAGAAGACATGTATGCCAATTTAAAATCAGCGCGTATCATAAGCATCAATGACAACGAACTCAAAGATACCCGACAACGCCTGATGAAGCTTGTGCGTGAAGTCGACAAATGTATCGCTTTGCTGAATGAATAACAAAACGGTAAATCGAAAAGACATGGACGACAAATTGACTATCACTCTATGGATAAACGACCAGCAGTACAGAATGCTCATCCCCCGCGAAGATGAGTATCTTTACCGTGAAGCCGCCAAACAGATACAAGAAAGGATAAATAAATTCCGTCGGTTAGACCCAGGTGCTTCTGCCGAACGCATCTTCTCAATGGCGGCATTTGAGATATCTTATGAAAATATATCTATGAAAGACCGTAACGACACTAAGCCATATATAGATAAGATACAACAATGGAGCGAAGAAATGGATGAGTGTCTGAACGAGGATATGAAGCGTATTGAAAAATAGAGTTTAAAGAAGAGAAAAAAATACGGCGCACAATCTTGATGTCTGGAGAATACCCCGACAGAGAGTTTGTGCGCTCTTTTGTTTATAATAAAAATTAAATCATAATGTGGAGTGTAATATTGCCAATTGTTGCCTTCCTTATAGGAGGAGCAGTATCATATATCTTTTTCAAGTACGGCTTGAAATCGAGATATGACAAAGTGATAAAAGAGGCGGAAAACGAAGCTGAAGTTATCAAGAAGAACAAATTGCTAGAGGTTAAGGAGAAGTTCCTTAACAAGAAGGCCGACCTTGAGAAAGAGGTGGCTTTGAGAAACCAGAAGATTCAGCAAGCAGAGAACAAACTGAAACAGCGCGAAATGGTGCTCAACCAAAAGAACGAAGAGTTGCAGCGCAAACGTAACGAAAACGAGGCTATCAAAGAGAATCTCGACGCGCAGTTAGTGATTATCGACAAGAAGAAAGAAGAACTCGATATGCTTCAGGCGCAGGAAAGAGAGAAACTCGAAGCCCTCTCTGGATTGTCGGCCGAAGAAGCTAAGGAGCGTTTGGTAGAATCGCTGAAAGAAGAGGCTAAGACTCAGGCACAGTCGTACATCAACGACATCATGGACGATGCTAAACTGTCGGCCAACCGTGAGGCTAAGCGCATCGTTATTCAGTCTATCCAGCGCGTAGCTACAGAAACAGCTATTGAGAACTCGGTAACAGTATTCCACATCGAATCAGACGAAATCAAGGGACGTATCATCGGACGTGAAGGACGTAACATCCGTGCTCTCGAAGCCGCTACCGGTGTAGAAATCGTAGTAGACGATACCCCGGAAGCTATCGTACTTTCTGCATTCGACCCCGTTCGCCGCGAAATAGCTCGCTTGGCACTGCATCAGTTGGTAACCGATGGACGTATCCACCCGGCACGTATCGAAGAAGTAGTAGCCAAAGTACGTAAGCAGGTAGAAGATGAAATCATCGAAACAGGTAAGCGCACTACCATCGACTTGGGTATCCACGGATTGCATCCTGAATTGATTCGTATCATCGGCAAGATGAAATACCGCTCATCATACGGACAGAACCTGTTGCAGCACGCACGCGAAACTGCAAACCTGTGTGCGGTGATGGCATCAGAATTAGGATTGAACCCCAAGAAAGCAAAACGTGCCGGATTACTTCACGATATAGGTAAAGTGCCCGATGAAGAACCAGAATTGCCACACGCACTGCTTGGTATGAAGCTGGCAGAGAAGTACAAAGAAAAACCGGATATCTGCAACGCAATCGGTGCTCACCACGACGAAATAGAAATGACCAGCTTGTTGGCTCCTATCGTTCAGGTGTGCGATGCCATCTCTGGCGCACGTCCGGGAGCACGTCGCGAAATTGTAGAAGCCTACATCAAGCGTCTTAACGACTTGGAACAATTAGCTATGTCATACCCAGGCGTAACAAAGACATACGCTATCCAAGCAGGTCGCGAATTGCGCGTAATAGTAGGTGCCGACAAGATAGACGACAAGCAGACAGAAAGCCTGTCTACCGAAATCGCCAAGAAGATTCAAGACGAAATGACTTACCCGGGTCAAGTAAAGATTACAGTAATCAGAGAGACACGTGCCGTAAGTTTCGCCAAGTAAAAACAGAAACAAGAATATCCAAGCCCCGTTTACCCCGAGTAGACGGGGCTTTTTTTATACACAAACTGTAAAAAGAGTATTATAGAAGCCTAAAACCCTTAAAACATGTTACAAAACACATAAAATTGCTTGCAATATTTGGCAGAAACCCAGAAGTCCGTATCTTTGCATTGTGTTTTTCATAGTATTAGATTTAAGGTTAACAAAGGTTGGAGTACAGCGGTGCTCCTTTTTTTATGCCCATACGTGAAGCACCGCACAAAGCCGCCTATTTATTAGCCGACTCTTCCTGCAATTTCTTAGCCTCGTAAGCCTCAACCTCCTTACGGCTACGACTGGAAGTCACCAAATACACACCACCGAAGATAAGCAATACAGCAAATCCCTTGGTAATGTTAAACGAATCCATTCCCCAGCATATAGCAACTATACACGCCACTACAGGCTGAATATAATTATACATACCCGCAACGGTAGGACGCAAAGTCTTCTGACCAACAACCACCAATACATAGCATCCAAACGTAGCACCCACCACGATAAACGCCAATCCGCCAATCTCAGCCCAGTGCAACGCAGCCCAGTCTGTAGCCATCAAGCTATCAGCCGAAAACGGCAACACGCAGATAAAAGCATACGTAAACATCCACTTCATAATGGTGATAAGCGAATACTTGCTCACGAAATTCTTAAACAACACTATATACAGCGCATAACTACACTGCGCGGTAAGCACCAGCAAGTCGCCCCAAATAGCCGTATCTTTAGTAGCAGACGCCGCCACAGACCTACTGCCCAGAATCAGCAACAGCGCACCCGAAGCACCTGCCGCAATGCCCAGCACCTTCTTACCCGTGATAGGCTCCTTCAGAATCAAAGCAGACAAAACCATAGCCCAAAGCGGCATACTGGTAGTAATGATAGACGCGTCGCCCGGCGAACTAAGGCTAACGCCGAAGATAAAGCAGCCCTGATTAAAAACGATGGCCAACAATGACGCTCCGAACAGCTTGGCCAAGTCCTTATGACCGACATGCTCCGGCTTACGGAAGAACGACACGACCCAAAACAGTATCATAGCACCGAATATACGCAAGTCGGTAACCACAAGCGGAGTAACAGCACCACCCAGCATCACAAATTTAGAGATAGGCGACATAAGTCCCCACATAGTGTTAGCCCCAAGCATAGAGGCATGACCCTTCCAACAAATCTTTTCCATACAAATCTTTTATTGTATAATCCTATAAAAAAAACGATGCAAAATTAACAGCTTATTCTGTAAGTTGTACAGTAAAACTAAAATTTCGACAAGCCTCTAACCCATCACATTGTGCAAAATTGTACAGAAGACA